>OLNY01001996.1_pt1 | contig 14970 bp, 18 predicted proteins | sample 1671981 | NCBI WGS metagenome assembly OLNY01 (sample SAMEA3136632, study PRJEB25190) | human gut metagenome | biome: human gut; feature: human-associated habitat; material: faeces | place: Austria | collected 2013 | reverse complement strand
TAGGAAAGGCAAAATTTTTTACACTTCTATTACTTCTTTATCACACATAAGCAAAAAGCCAGGGCATGAAACAGCTTATGGCTAAATAGATGTAAAAAACGCAGAAAGGAAAAGCACAATCCAGACGGACACGGCGGCGCAGTCAAGAAATATTTGTGAAATGGCAAGAATTTTGATATAATGAGGTCAACCACCCCGGCACTGGGAGAAAGGCGGGAAAATCAATGCACATCGGCTACCAACCGCTCTGGCGCACCCTAAAGGAGCGGAGAATGAGGAAAGAGGACTTGCGGCTTGCCGCCGGTCTTACCACAAACATGATTGCCAACATGGGAAAGGGCAAGCACATCAGCATGGACACGCTGACAAAGATATGCGAAACCCTTGACTGCGGGATTCTGGACGTGATCGAATTAGTCCGGGACGAGGAACAGACGCATGAAAGCGACTAAAACAGGCTGGCGAGAGAAGCTGCCGCTATGGGAAGCACCATTCCCACACGGCAGCTTTTTTCTATTTCCTGCGCCGGAAACTGATGCCGGAGTTTTTTATGACTGGGGATCGCTTGAATATTTTTATCAGAGCCGCTTTTTCATTCGGGGGCAGGTTTTTGGATTTTATCTGGAAGCCTTTGCAGAACGCTTCCACGAACGTATCAATCGTATTGTGGACGGGTGACTGCACGATACGCCGGATTTCCATGAATATTTCATCGGCGGGCGTTGTGACCGGCGCACTCTCAAAATCCTTTTCGTGGGCTTTTCGTATGTCGTGGAGGATAGCGTCCCATGCCTTGTGTGTGATATGGCAGAAAAAATCATCTTCCTCTATCATCCCTGCGTCAAAAATCCGAAATGCCCGGTCAGTGACCGCCTCGGGATGTTCTTCCAGCAGCCGCGCCCTGTCCGCTGCCAGCGATTGCTTCAAGTCATGGAAGCGCGAGGCGGCGAGGCCGTCCACATAGATTTCAACGTCTGCCATCAGCTCCGCAAATTTTTCATGGGTGACAAGCTCGCACAGCAGCCGGTTATTGATGCGGCCGCTTTTCAGAAGCTCCACCATCGCGTCGCTCAAACGAAGCTCCGACAAGGGCGCGTTTGGGAGGCTCCTGTTTTCCGTCTGTCCCAGAAGATAATCAACGGACACCTCATAGAAGCCTGCCAGAGCGATAAGGTTTTTGTGATTCATTTCTCTTGGAGTGTCCAGTTCATAGCTGCCGAGGGCGGATTTTGAAATGCCGGTAAGCTCCGCAAGTTCTTCCAGATTCAGCTTTTTCTCCACCCGCAAATCCTTTAGCCGCTCCGATATGCTAACTTCTGTTTTCATTGCCAGCCGCTCCTTTCCTGCGGCTGCCGCCGCCTTTTTCCCCATTATACCATACCATTCCGCAATCGTGGAATTTTTTGATTTTCGGGCAGGATTCCTTTTTTGAGGACATACAGGAGAGGGCGCAAAAATGTTCTATGCTATAGGCAGTTCATCGATGGATCATTCCAATCGAATGACCGGCCTGTAGGGATATGCTCCCCGGCGATGTAGCGCAAAGACCTGCGGAATGGGAAATGGAGGAACCCAGACCGCAGCGAGCGTACCAAGGGGAGGGATACGCCGCCGTGAGATTCGGGGGCAGGAACGACAGCAGGGAGAACCGGCGAAAAATGAACACAAAAGACACCCGAAACACGACAGCGGGCAGAGAAATGGAATTCCCTGCCCGTACTGTCACAAAGGATTTTCAGGCGGCGCAGAGGGCAGAAAAGCCCTGAAAACCGCCCCGAAATACGACACTAAAACCGCTATCCGTCCGTTCCCGCTGTTACGGCAGAAATGGACGGATTTTCATAACAGGAGGCACTATGCCAAGAATGAGCCGAAAACGGAAGAACGAGCTTGCTTTCTTCCTCAACGACCGGGGGCGCGTGACCTACAATGAGTTGTGCCGGAAGTGTCGGCATACCTGCAAGCAGAGCTTCCGGGCGACCGTGATAGACTGCCCCCGCTACCTGTCGAAACGAGCAAAGAACAAGGAGGACACTCACTGAATGGAATTTGAGTTTATGACCGCAGGGACACCCCTGCCGCCCTGTATGCCCCTGCCGCCCGTTCTGCTGCGGCTGCCTGCCAGCAGCACCGCAAAGGTGATGTATGCCCGTATGCTGGATGAAGCCCTTGCTTACGGCATAGAGGACGAGAACGGGATTTTGTATATCCACTTCCCCATCAAAGAGCTTGCGGCGGCACTTTCCCGCAGCACCATGACGATCAAACGCGCCATGAGCGAGCTTGACGATATGGGGCTTGTCATGCGGGTACGGAGGGACTTTAGCAAGCCCAACAGGATTTATCTGCTGATACCAAAGGCAGATCGCACGAAAACCGTCAAGAGCCGGAAAAAACGCATATTTGACGCTGGGAACGCTTCGGACGAGGAAGGTATCGCCGGAGCGTTTTCCATTGAAAAATCGCCGTTTTCCCCAAGTCAAGAGCCGGAGAAAACAGCCAAAAAATGCCACTCTTGTGCGACAGAGGGCAGAAAGGAGCTTGTATGAGAACAGGGCTGACAAAGAGCCAGAAAATCACGGAAATCTGCTTCGACGAGAAAGAGCCGCTGATCTATATCCGCACCCACAACACCGACCTCAAGAACAGGCTGAGCGCTTATGCCGCAGCGCACCCCGGCGAGTGCCGCCAGACCGACGCAGACCCGGACACGGGCTGTATGGAGTTTGTGATCCGCAAGGGGCGTTTTTCCTTTCGGCTGACCGCCCCATACAGCGAGGAACGCCGCAGGGCGGCAAGCGAAGCGGCGAAAAAGTGCGGCGTTCATAGAAAAGTTGCATATTTGTATGGAGACAAGAATTGAAAAGTTCGCACTTTGCATGGTATAATCATATTGGATAGTTATAAGTGATTTGAACAATCCTTCTGCCCGCCGACAAAGCAAAAGAAACCGACCTGATTTTTGGAGGTGAACAGTATGAAGAAAAAGAAGTTATGGATTGCGATCCTCGTGGCTTTTGTAGTGCTTGTATCATCCGTTGTTTATCTGAACCGGCCTGTAATTTTTCAGCGTGGCAATCCTATTCCTTATCTTACAGCGGCTGCCCAGATTTCTGAAAAGAACCCCTATGTGGCGGTGGATGAAGCAAAGGGCATCTATATCTCTAAGCGTGGCGAATGCCCGGAGCTGCTTGAGTATTATCAGGAAAAAACAGGGATGGAATTTGTCGAACAGGCTGGGAGCAGCTATCTGTTTACTGATGGGAGCCGAAATGAAGTAGCCTCATCTGAGGTTTATTGGGGGCGTTATACGGTCTGGGTGTTGCCCACTATGGAAGCTGCCGAGAACGCCGATGCTGAGCAATACGACGCGAAGCCTGTCATTTATCTCTACCCGGAGAAGCAAACTGCGGTCACTGTGAAGTTGAACTATGCCGGAGAACTGACCTGCACATATCCTGCCTACAATGACGGCTGGAAGGTTTCCGCCAGTCATGACGGCACATTGACAGACGCCGACGGGCAAACGTACAACTATCTTTATTGGGAGGGCGTAAACAGCGTTGCTTATGATTTTTCCGAGGGCTTTTGCGTAGCCGGAAGCGACACCGCCGCTTTTCTGGAGAACGCCTTGAACCAGTTGGGACTTACCCGGAAGGAAGCAAACGAATTTATCGTTTACTGGCTGCCGCTAATGAAAGAGAATCCTTACAATCTCATTGCATTTCAGTCTGACAGCTATACGCAAGCGGCGCAGCTATCCATTGAGCCAGCACCCGATACGCTGCTGCGGGTATTTATGGCGTGGAAGCCGCTTGAGAGCGCCGTGGATATTTCTACGCAGAACCTCACCGCCCCGTTACGCACCGGCTTCACGGCAGTGGAGTGGGGCGGCTGTCAAGTTAGGTGACCGTTGGAGTTAAAGAACGTCAAACTTCATTCTCAGGAGGACTGTTATGAACCCAAAAACAAAGCAAGGCGGGCTTGGCATCGTATCCATCCTGACGATGGTATTCATTGTTCTGAAACTGTCAGGCGTGATTAAGTGGCACTGGATATGGGTGCTTTCGCCAATCTGGATTTCCGCATTGACTGCTGTTGTCCTCTTTGCCGGTATTCTGGTTGGCGGAAGGCTAAAAAAGGGCAAGTGGTAATATGCTGTCAGGAATTTCAAAATCCCTTTAGGAACTAAAGGACGCACGTCAACACTCTCCCATCGGGAGTATTGTGCGTCCTGCGGAGCTTCATTCCCGGTAAGCAGAAGAAAACTGCCAGACCGAGAATGCTTCGTCACTTCGTTCCGTCAAGGGAGCTACACTCCCTTGCGACGCTTGCGCGTCTATCCCTTGTGGACTTGCCGTCCGCAAACAGCATAAAATGCTGTTCGCCGCCAGCAAGTTTGAAAATGAAAAACTTGAACTTGACGAAAGGAGTGTGATTGCATGAAGAAGTTGATAGCATTAGTTTTAACATTGGTCTGTGTGTTGGGTCTGGTCAGTTGCAGTAAGACAAACGAGTTGCAGCAAGGTGACAATAATATGCAATATTTCTTCTCTGCGAAGGTCATTGAAGTGGATGAAGCATACCTACTGTTGGAAGTATTTGACACGGGAAATAGCAATCTTTCTGAAGGTGCAAAGATTGAAGTATCAACGGATACAGTATCTGCCGATGGTTGTCCTGAATTTGTGATAGGCGAATATGCAAGAGTGCTCATGGCACGGAATACAGACAATAATCCCCCTGGTCGATTAGAAGCATTTTCTATTTGCAAGACAGACGAAACTGGGAAGGTTATCGCAGATTAAAGCGACCAATAATAATTCGTTCAACAGCCAGAACAACCGAATACCGAACATTTGTTTTCGCTCTTGCCTTAGCGCTGACTTTAGTTAGCTGCAACAAAGAGAAATCAAACAAGAAGAAGCGTCTTAACAGGGGGTGTTATAATGAAAAAAATCATTGAGGGGAAACGCAATCTTCTAATTAGCATTGTGCTTTACTGCCTTTCTATTTCTATTTTTTTGATAAGCCAGTTATCTATTGTATCTGGCACATTTATGAGTGGAAGTGTTTTTAGCTATAACTATCCTTTAAGAGTAGCAATGAATTGCTTAGCCATTGTATGTGCTGCTATTGCAGCTTTTGGCAAAACGAAAAAATTGATATTGACAGTTAAAATATTGTCATCTATATTCATTATTGCTTTCATATTGATTTTCGGAATGGAGAATAATGCTATATCTTAAACGGAAAAAGGTGGCGTATGGGAAAAGGAAAAATGGGTGCTATACCCGATTTCCAACAACAAAAACCGAATTAAAATGCGCCCCGATACTGTGCTTGAAAGCTTCCCCCTGTATTGCCCCAAATGCAAGCAGGGAGCAATCATCAATGTAAAAGTGTATGTCACATCAGTTATCAAAGAACATGGCGAACAGCCGTAAATAATTCAATAGCCATTTGGGATAGGAGCAGCTATTTTCGCACAGAAAACGGCTGCTCTTTTCTTTTAGCCATGAACAGAAAGGAGCGACCACCCATGACGAAGAAGAAAACGCCGCAGACCATCGAGGAATGCAACGCCGAGCTGGAACTCACGCAGAAGAAAATCCGGCAGTATGAGAACCGAAGCAAGATGCTTGACCGCAGGCTTGCCATTGAGAAGCGCAAGGAGCGCAACCACCGCCTTTGTTCGCGGGGCGGCTTTATTGAAAGTATCGTGCCGGAGCTTATCACCATGACGGACGAGGACGCGCAGACCTTTTTCCGACTTGCCTTGACGAGTGAACCGGCACGGGAGTTTTTGAGAAAACGAGCCGAGGAAACGACAAGCTGAATAATCCCTTGGCAACAAGGGCGCACTTATACACCCTGACGGGCGTTGTGCGCTCTGCCGAGGGCTGAACTCTCCACACAGCCCTGCCGTGTTCCGAGCTTGGCGGCGTTGCCGCGAACAGGGAAAACTGCATTTTCCCTGCGACGGCTTGCGCCGTCTACCCTTTTGCACACTTGCCGTGAGGGAACGCCTTGCCGCCGCAAGCCATTCTCTCCCGTCAAGTCCGAACGAGCGAAACGGAGGTGATACCATCGCAATCTACCATTGCAGCATCAAGATCGTCAGCCGGGGAAAAGGCAAATCCGCCGTAGCCGCAGCCGCCTACCGAAGCGGCGAAAAGCTGACGAACGAGTGGGACGGACTGACCCACGACTACACGAAAAAGGGCGGCGTTGTCCATTCGGAAATACTGCTCCCGGCACACGCCCCGCCCGCTTTCTCTGACCGCAGCACCCTGTGGAACAGCGTGGAGCTTTCCGAAAAATCCAATAACGCCCAGCTTGCGCGGGAGGTGGAAATTGCCCTTCCTGTAGAGCTGTCCAGAGAGGAACAGACTCGCCTTGTGCGGGAATATTGTTCCTCTCAATTTGTTTCCAAGGGCATGATCGCCGACTTCAATCTGCACGACACGGGAGGCGGCAATCCCCACGCCCATATCCTGCTGACCATGCGCCCGCTGGACGAAAAGGGCGCGTGGCTTCCGAAGTCCAAAAAGGAATATGTGCTTGACGAAAGCGGCGAGAAAATCCGTCTGCCCAGCGGAAGGTACAAGACCCGCAAGGTTGACCTTGTGGACTGGAACAGCCGGGAAAACGCCGAGGTCTGGCGCAGGGCGTGGGCTGACCTTGCCAATGAGTATTTAGAGAAGAACAACCGCCCGGAGCGCATCGACCACCGCAGTCACGCCGAGCGCGGTATGGACGAGCTGCCCACCGTCCACATGGGCGTTGCCGCTTCCCAGATGGAGAAGAAAGGCATCGTGACCGAGCGCGGGGAGCTGAACCGAAGCATCAAGGCGGCGAACCGTATCCTGCGGGAGATCCGCCGACTTGTGCACGGCTTAAAGGACTGGATCGCGGAACTGAAAGAGAGAAAGACCGCCCTGCTGGAAGCGTTGGCAGAGGCACGGGCGCAGGCCAGCGAGCCGACCATCCCACAACTGCTTGCCCGGTACATGGAGCAGCGCGGCGAGGAACGCGCCGACTGGACTTCCAAGGGCAAGCTCAAGGGCGCTGTTTCCGACTTCAACAAGGTGCAGGCGGCAATGGAGTTTCTGCGGAAGAAAGAAATCTCCACCGTGGAAACCCTTGACAGACAGCTTGATGGTATCAGCGAAACCGCCGTTGCCATCCGTGACAGCATGAGGAAAGCGGAGCGCCGGATCAAGGACATCGACACCCTGCTCTCCCACATCGGGAACTATGAGAAGTACAAGCCGGTCTACAAGGAGTATGCCGCCATCGGCTGGAAGAAGCAGAAGGAGAAATTTGCGGAAGCCCACAGGGGCGAGCTGGACGCATATCTGGCAGCCGCCCGGTATGTCAAAACCCACCTGCCCGGTACGTCCTACAGCCGCAAGGAGCTGGAAGCCGAGCGCAAAGACCTTGCCGCCGCCCTGCCCGGCAAACGGGAGGAGCTGGAAGCGGTGCAGGCGGACGTGCGAACGCTGCGGGACGTGCGGCACTGGCTCAATCAGGTGCTTCCGCCGGAGCAGTACCGCCAGACCGCCGAGCCGGGGAAAAAGCCATCCATAGTGGAGGGCTTGAAAGGCCGGGAGCAGCGTATCCGGCAGGAACAGGAGAAACAGCAGCAACCGCCCCGGACACAGAAACAACAGGATATGGAGCTTTAACCTTAACATCAGGCACCCGCCATTTTCAATTCTGGAATGACGGGTGCCTTTTTCATTTCAAGGAGGCCGCGATTGCATTTATTTGAAGCTGTGAAGCAGTCTGTCACCACAAGGCAGGCTGCCGAGCGATACGGATTGAACGTGAACAGAAACGGCATGGCGGTCTGCCCGTTTCACAGGGACAGACACCCAAGCATGAAGGTTGACTGCCGCTATTACTGCTTCGGCTGCGGAGCAACCGGGGACGTGATCGATTTTGTTTCCCTGCTGCATGGGATAAGCGCAAAGGAGGCCGCCCTCATGCTGGCGCGGGATTTCTCCATCCTCTGCGGGGACGGAACGGACGCACCCCGCCAGTCTGCCGTGAAGAAGCTGCGGCTGGAAGCCGAGGAACAGAAATACAGGCGCATGGAGCAGCATTGCTTTCAGGTGCTTGCAGACTATTATCACCTGCTGCGCCGGTGGAGGGAGGAACACGCCCCCTGCCAGCCAGATGAGGCGTGGCATCCTCTGTTTGTGGAAGCCCTGCAAAGGCTGGACTATATCGAATACCTGCTGGACGGGCTTTTGTCCGATGATCTGCGGGAACGGGCTGCCATCGTCACAGAGTACGGAAAGGAAGTGAGAGCGATTGAGCATAGAATTTCAGGACTTGCCGCCGCAGGTCCGGGAGGCCGTGAGGAACGCGCCGGACAGCGCCGCGCCGATGCGGAGCGTTGAGGAAGTGAGGGCGATGCTGGACACCACCGAAAAAGGCGGCGTCCGCAACAGCATAAAGAACTGCCTGACCGTATTCCAGTATGACCCCCTGCTTTCCGGGGCGCTGGCCTACAACCTTTTGACCGACCGAACAGATCTTGTAAAGCCCATCGGCTGCCAGCGTCCACCCGGCGCGTCCATGACCGACACGGATATGAAATATATCCGGCTGTACCTCGAAGAAACCTACGGTCTGACCAGCGAGAGGAAGATCGCGGACGCTGCCGACCTTGCCGCCCATCAGAACAGCTACCACCCCGTAAGGGACTATCTGAACGGTCTGGTATGGGACGGAACGGAGCGCATACGCTTCTGTCTGCGGCACTTTCTGGGAGCCGCAGCGGACACCTACACCTGCGAAGCCCTGAAGCTCTTTCTGCTGGGCGCGATCCACCGGGCATACAGACCCGGCTGCAAGTTTGAGGTCATGCTCTGTCTGGTGGGCGGTCAGGGCGCGGGCAAGTCCACCTTTTTCCGGCTGCTGGCGGTAAGGGACGAATGGTTTTCCGACGACCTGCGGAGGCTGGACGATGATAACGTCTACCGAAAGCTGCAAGGTCACTGGATCATTGAAATGTCGGAAATGATCGCCACAGCCAACGCAAAGAGCATCGAGGAAATCAAATCATTTTTGAGCCGACAGAAGGAGGTCTACAAGATACCCTATGAAACCCACCCGGCAGACCGCCCCCGTCAATGCGTGTTCGGCGGCACTTCCAACGCGCTGGACTTCCTGCCCCTTGACCGAAGCGGCAACCGGCGTTTCCTCCCGGTGCTGGTAAACCCGGAGCAGGCGGAGGTACACATTTTGGAGGACGAGGCCGCTTCACGGGCATATATCAGCCAGCTATGGGCGGAGGCAATGGTGCTTTACCGGGCGGGCAGATGGAAGCTGACATTCAGCCCGGAGCTGGTGCGCTACCTGAAAGACCACCAGCGGGATTTCATGCCGGAGGACACCAAGGCGGGGATGATACTTGCCTATCTCGACCGCTGCACCGTCGATGCGGTCTGCTCCAAGCAGCTATACAGAGAAGCCCTGAACCACCCCTTTGACGAGCCGAAGCAATGGGAGATACGGGAGATCAACGAGATCATGAACCAGTGCGTGACCGGCTGGAACTACTTTTCCAACCCCCGTATGTTCCCGCAGTACGGCAGGCAAAAGGGCTGGGAACGGGAGAGTGCGACAACGGACACCGGCAACGAGGACGAGAAAATCCCCGATGGCTTTGTGCCGGTCACAGAACAGATGGAGCTTCCATTCTGAAAAATCCGGGGAAATCACAGCCCGTTGCATACCCCGTTGCTATCCCGTTGCCGACCCCGTTGCCGGGGAAAATGCTGTAGCCGCAAGGCTTTTCCCCTCTCTGACAACCAAAACAACAGAAAAATAAAAGAAAAGGTAAATAGTAGCCAACCCGCCAGATAGGGATTGTTTGCAAGGTCTTTTGAAGCCCGTTGCCGGACTTCGTTGCCGACGCTCCCCTGTCTGGCTATTTTCATGTAAGGAGGTAATTGCCTATGGCGAAAAACAAGACCCGAATCAATGTGATCGCCGTCTTTGACGGGGAACTGGACGCTACCGATGTTTTCGTGAGCCTGATCGCGCAGAAGCACTCGCAGAAATCCAGCGAGGAATCCAGCAAGAATAATCTTGCGAAAACACAAGATTTATGCTATACTAAAGACAAGGTTCAGGTAACCGGCGTTCCGTCTGGATTGTGCGGGTAAAACGGTTATGATGAACGGATATGATGTGATGAGCGCGGCACTTGCCGGGGGCTTCCGGGCAGCTATCTACTGCCGGTTAAGCAAGGACGATGACCAGCAAGGGGAGAGCGCCAGCATCGCCAACCAGCGGGATATGCTGGAAAGCTACTGCGAAAAGCAGGGATGGGAGGTTGTGGCAGTCTACCAGGACGATGGCTATACGGGGCTGAACATGGAACGCCCCGACCTGAAACGGATGCTGAAAGCCATCGAGCGCAGGCAGGTAAATCTTGTGATAACGAAAGATTTATCGAGGCTGGGCAGAAATTACTTGCAGACCGGGCATCTCATTGAGGACTTTTTCCCAAGGAACGGTGTGCGCTATATCGCCATGAACGACGGCATAGACACCCTGCGGGAGAACAACGACATTGCGCCGTTCAAAAATATCCTAAATGACAATGTTGCATAAAGAATGACATGGACAATAGCAGTGCGGGTGCAATCAGAAATCTACAACAACGCCCACATACAGGTGGCTGGACAGCAGCTAACCGTATGTGGGCGTTCTTTTTCTCAGAACCAGAACGGGAAAACCCTTGCGTGGATGATCCGCGTCTGGATAATCCCTGTGTGGCAAATCCCCACGGGGAAAATCCCGCACAAAGAAATACTAAATAAAGTAATTATCAAAGAAAGAAATACCAAGGGAATCAAATATCAATCTATCAATCAGGACGCGGACAGTTAGATGCGCAATCCGGGCAGAACTGATATGATAGACAGATAGGACGGATTTATGTGCGATTTATGGTCGAAAATGACGGATTTTTTCGCCTGTAAGAAGCGCGAAAAGACAGGAGTGTATGATTTCCCATCTACCGGCAAACGCAGCCCATACGCCAAATAAGTGCCGATTTCTGCACCACCGACAATCTGACGGCTGCTGGCTCTCAGAATCACAGACAAAATCACATCGAAAAATCAATCCATGTGCAAACCGTGTAGAACATTGCGTTAAAGAGCAATGATTTCACCATTTCGCGCTTCTGCAAACCGTGTACTAGATTTACCATTACGAGTGCTTTTCTGCGGTATCGTGCAGACACACGCTGTTTCGCAAAGTACGGCAGGGACAGTTATGAGGGATACATTGCACAGACGCAGTGAAAGGAAGGTTGACAACCGCCCTATACAGCGAAGAACGCCGCAGGGTGGCAAGTGAAGCAGCGAAGAAAAAGAGCGTAAACAGCATGGGTAGAAGCATTCACAAAAATCTGCTATAATTTTTTTGAGGAAACTTTGAAAATCGTGAAACCAAAACCAATTTTTGTCGGGTTATATAGTAAAGGCATCTGACAGCAGATGAGAAAGGAGGTTCGCCCATGCAGGATGAGATGATTGTTTCCTTATACTGGAAAAGAGATGAGAGTGCCATCAGCGAAACGGAGCGGAAATATGGGCGGTATCTTTCAAAGATCGCCTACAATATCCTCTCCGACTGGGAGGACAGCAAGGAAACCGTCAACGATACCTACTTAAAGGCGTGGAACTCCATGCCAACGCATAAGCCAAGCTTCCTCTCCTCTTATTTAGGAAAAATCACACGGCAACTATCCATTGATGCGTTCCGCACACGCAACAGGGATAAACGGAAGCACTCGGAATATGCAGTCTCTCTTTCCGAGCTGGAGGATTGTATTTCCGGCAGCGAAACCACGGAGCAGAGCATAGAATTGAAACTGCTTGCGGAAGCGATCAATACCTATCTCTACACGCTCCCGGCAGAAGCACGAAACACATTTGTCGGCAGATACTACTTTGCGGATCCTATCCGAGAAGTCGCAGACTACTACGGCATGAGTGAACCGAAGGTCAAGAGTATGCTCTACCGAACGAGGCAAGGTTTGAAAGAATACTTGGAAAAGGAGGGCTATGAGCTATGAAGAAAGAACACATCAGTGACGCTTTGAATATGCTGAACGATGATATTATCGAGGAAACCAACAATGTCCGCACCAATGCGAAGCCGAAGCGCAAGTGGGTTAAATGGGGAGTTGTTGCAGCCTGCCTGTGTCTGGCGGTGACTATCGCCATTCCTATGCTTCACCATAAGGGAGGCCCTGGCACCCAAGATCCCGTGCAGAACATTGCCGCACTTGAGTACAACGGCAAATTTTACGAGGCTGTCAAACTTCCGGAGGTGCTTGAGAAGTATGGTCTGCCGCCTGAAATCACCGCCGATATGGCTGGCGAACACATTTCCTACCTGAAATCTGACGGAGGCATTGGCTATAAAAGCACTGTCAGCCAGACTGACATCGAGCTATACCGGTATGCACCTGCTGTTTGTGATGGCGTATATGTTCTGCGAGACGGTGACACATGGTATGCCGCGCTGTTCTGCAACTTCTATCAGTTTGACAGCAACACAAACTGTTCGTTCACCGAGCTTTATCGCGTGTATGGTATTGAGAGCGCAGACGATATTGCATCCATTACAGAAATGAAGTGGAACAACGAACAAGAAGTTGGCTCACCGGTAACAAATCGGCAGGAAATCACTGAGTTCTATCACATGACGATTACACTTGTGAGTTATGGAAACGATGACTTCCAGACGGAAGTATTTGATGGTATCCCCGAAGAAAATCAACAGGAAGCACACACTGCTTTTGCCGATGATCGAAGAAATCTCCGAATCGAAACCGCCTCTGGCTTGCGCTTCTTTATCTCCTTCTATCCGAACTATGACTGGATTGAGGGCGGAGGCACAATGTCCTATTTCAAAATTGATAACCAGATGCACGGATGGATTGAGAGAAATTTTGATTAGGGATTAGGACATTGGACGATACCTCAAGTCCCTTCTCCCTGTCCGCTTAACAGGTGATTGTCTGCCTGTACTCACCAATTTTATAAGGGTTTGGGACTATCCCAAAAGTAAAAAATGCGCGTCTCGGCTGACAGACCGGGACGCGCATTTTTCCGGTGTGGGACCCCACCGGATTTGCTTGCTGCTCTGCAAGGAAATCCCGGTCAACCCACGCCGTTTTTCGCAAGTGTAGCTACACTTGCTGTGCTTGCTCTTCCTCAAACAATCACATTGACTCGAACGTTTGTTCTTGTTATAATTGGACTGAGAGATTGAAAAGCCTTGGAATGCAGCTAATTTTCATTGGAAAATGGCGGCATCGCCGCCTTGATTACCTGTCTGCGCAGCAGAGCATCGCTGTCAAGGACGCGCAGCGAGACGAAGCCGATTCCTTGACAGCGGTGATCGGCTGTGCTGCCCATCATCCCAAAATTACGGAGGACATACGAATATGAAAACAAATAATTTCCTCAATGAGAACCATCCCAAAGCGAAGAAGAAATTGCGTCTGCCCGATCAGTTGGAGCTGGTGATGGAAGACGGAACTGTGTATCGTGTGCGCAGCTACTTTGCCGCAGAACAGCAGATGGGGGACGTGCTGGACGCTCTCTCCCTTGAAAAAGTCAATCGGGAGAACTGAATCCCGGCACATTGCCCAGTGGAATCCATAGCCGTGCTGTGGTATAATCCTTGTAGATTTCTGATTGTATCACGCACTGCATTTCGGGAGGTTAAACAAGAAAATGCAGGAAAACTATATCGTTGGTATTTACGCACGGCTGAGCCGGGACGATGAGCGCGCCGGGGAATCCGTGTCCATAGAAAACCAAAAGGAAATGCTCTCCCGCTATGTGCGGGAACAGGGCTGGACGCTGTACGATTATTACTGTGATGACGGCGTTTCGGGTACGACCTTCGACCGTCCGGGACTGAACCGGCTGGTGCAGGACGCCACGGATCACAAGATCAATCTTGTCCTCTGCAAAGACCTATCGCGCCTCGGTAGAGATTACATCGAAGCTGGCAAGTACACGGACTTTGTATTTCCATCCCTCGGCTGCCGTTTCATCGCTTTGAATGACGGTGTTGATACGCTCCGCAAGAACAATGAGATGCTGGTTATTCTGAAAAATGTGATGAATGACCTCTACGCGCGGGACACCAGCAGCAAGATCAAGGCGGTGAAGCTGTCCACATTCAAGAGCGGCAAGTATGTCGGCTGCTATGCGCCTCTCGGTTACAGGAAAAGCGAAGCGGACAAGCACGTTCTTGAGATCGATCCGGTGACGGCTCCTGTGGTGCGGCACATCTTCGATCTGCGCTTGCAAGGCTACGGTTTTCGCAAGATCGCCTTGCAGCTCAATGCGGAAAAAGTCCCCGCGCCAAGGAGCTTTTACTACATGGCAGAGGGACGGGAAAATCTGCGAGGCGAAACGCCGTTCTGGAACGACGTGACCGTCAAGACCATTCTCCGCAACGAGGTTTACATCGGTCACATGGTGCAGAATAAAACCGGCACGGTGTCCTACAAGAACCACAAGCAGGTCAGCAAGCCGGAATCCGAGTGGATTAAAGTCGAGAACACCCACGAGCCGCTGATCTCACAGGAAACGTGGGACGCCGTGCAGCGGATGGACAACCATCCCGCCAGAGGACGTAGCGGAAAAAGCGGTACGATTGCCCTGTTTGGCGGACTGCTTCGGTGCATGGACTGCGGTTCGTCCATGCGGTATATGAGGGACTATCGCAAAAAGGTTTCCGCGAAGGAGCCGGAATACAAGGCGTATGTCTGCAACCGCTATGCATCAGGCGGCAAAAATGCCTGTTCGTCTCACTACATCAACCAGAAGGTGCTGACGCAGATCGTCATGACGGACATTCGGTGCAAGGCAATGTGGGCGCAGAACAGCCGTGAGACGCTGAGGACGCAGC
>OLNY01001993.1_pt1 | contig 14985 bp, 12 predicted proteins | sample 1671981 | NCBI WGS metagenome assembly OLNY01 (sample SAMEA3136632, study PRJEB25190) | human gut metagenome | biome: human gut; feature: human-associated habitat; material: faeces | place: Austria | collected 2013 | reverse complement strand
CCATTTCCGGCAGACGCTCTAAACGTAAATAGCCGAGTGTATCTGCGCCGATCTCAGAGATGGAGAGGCAGGTCGCCAGCAGGACAATCGCGCCGATAAAGGAAGCAATGCGGCCGTAGAAACGGTCGAGCAGCTCGGTCATCGTGGAGTTGACCTTGACGGAAATGCGGGGAGCAACCCACAGAGCCAGCGGGAAACGCACAAGGTGCGCGCCGATGGACCAGATAAAGAATGCGGAAAGGCCCATGGTGGTAACATAGCCGACCGTACCGATCGTACCGTTGCCGCCGTACCAGGATGCAGCGATCGTACCGACCGCGAGAGACCAAGGCAGAGCCTTGTTTGCGTGATAATAGGCTTCCATATCAGTGTTCTTCTTGCTCATGAAGATGCTGATGGCAAAGATGCCGACCACGCACAGGACAATTGTAATATTGTCAATCAGTGTAAGCATTTTCTCCTCCTGTTGTTTCGTTGCAGAGAGGGATCTGCCTTCCTCCCTGCGAAGTTTGAGCGGGGTGCCTATTTTTTGCGTCTTCCTTACCGCAAAATTCGTTGCCTTTCCCGCGATGACGACACTATAGCACAGTAAAGTTGGAAAAACGTTGAATCGTTTGAACGGGGTAATTTTTTTCTTTCATAATTTTCAACGCTGTTTTGACGGCTCACTATTATAATATAAACAATCAAAGTGACAACAATTTGTTTTATTTACCGCAAGGAGGTTTTTACAAAATGAGCGAAACTCTGATCTTAAACGGAAAAGACCTGACGCTGGAGGATCTTTACTCCGTCGTTTATGACCGCCGCCCCGTGCAGATCGACCCTGAGGTCATCCCCCTCGTCGACAAATCCCGCCAGGTGCTTTTTGACATGGCGGCTGACGGCAAGCCCGTCTACGGCCTGAACCACGGCGTGGGCTGGAACAAGGACCGCGAATTCAGCCAGGACTTTTTCGAGCAGTACAACCGCAACCTCATCAACAGCCACTCCCTCGGCGTTGCGCCGTTTGCCAGCGTCGAAGAAGTGCGCGCGATGATGTGCATCCGCCTCAACACCGCCCTCTGCGGCCGCACGGGTATCGCCTCGAACATTCTTAAAATGTATGAGGAGTTCTTAAATCGCGGCATCCATCCCCGCGCCATGCGCCGCGGCGCCGTCGGCGAGGGTGACGTGAGCACGATGAGCATGATCGGTCAGGCCATGATCGGCCAGGGCGAGGTCGAGTATCACGGCGAGATCATCCCCGCGATCGACGCCATGCGCGCCGAGGGCATCGAGCCCGCGATCCTCGGCCCCAAGGACGGCCTTTCCATCGTCTCCTCGAACGCGCAGGGCGAATCCATGGTGGTCCTGCTCGTCAAGGAGGTCGAAGAGCTCATCAAGCTGAGCGACGCCATCTACTGCCTGCACCTCGAAGGTCTCAACGGCGGACTCCAGCCGCTCGGCGAGCGCGTGAACGAGGTGCGTGGCCTGCCCGGTCAGATCCACTGCGCCGCAGAGTGCCGCCGCTTCCTCGAGGGCAGCTATCTCGAGCATCCCGATTCCAAGCGCGCGCTGCAGGACCCCCTCTCCTTCCGCTGCGGCGCGGCCATCAACGGCTCCGTCTACGATTCTCTTGAGTACGTCAAGAAGATCCTCGAACTCCAGATCAACCGCACGGACGATAATCCCTGCATCCTCTACGAGGAGGGCACCACATCCGTCAGCCCGAACTTTGAGGTCACGACCCTCTCTCTCGGCGTCGACATGCTGGCCGCGGCGCTGTGCCACATGTCCCACGCCATTACGAACCGCCTCTACAAGATCGTCGACCCCGGCTTCACGGGTCTCAACCGCTTCCTGACGCCGCACGAGGTCAAGACCATCGCGTTCTCCACGATACAGAAGACCTTCGCCGCGCTCGATGCCGAGAACCGCTGGCTCGCCAACACGACGACGCTCGACATCACTTCCTTCGCCAACGGCATCGAGGATCACGCCAGCAACCTGCCGCTCGCCGGCATGCGCTCTCTTCGCATCGTCGACAACCTGCGCTACATGCTCGGCATGGAGCTGATGCACGCCGCTCAGGCCGTCGAAATGCGCCGCGACCAGCGCGCTGACAACCTGCTCAAGCTCGGCAAGGTCACCGGCCCCCTCAAGGACGCCTACCGCAAGACTATCCCCTACTACGATGCCGACCGCAACCTCAGCATCGACATCGAAAAGTCCTATCAGGTCATCAAGAACGGCTCGCTGCTCAAGGTCATCGAAGAGGCCGAGCGCGCGTAACATACAATCGCAAATGAAAAAGGACGCATCCGACCGGATGCGTCCTTTTTCTATGCTGTTTTTCGCGTTACAGGCGGCTCATCAGCTTGGCGAAGGTATCCGCCGTCAGGCCGCGGGCGGCCTCAGTCTTATAGAGGCGGTTTGCCGGGCGGCAGTTGTTGTGGATGGTCTCGGCGACCATCGGCGTGATCTCTTCGACGAGCTTTTCATCGAGCACGCGGCCGCGCATATACTCCTCTGCGTCCGTCACGCGGATCGGCGTGCCGCCGACCGCGCCGAGCGACAGTCTCGCCTGTTCGACCTTACCATTTTCGTCGAGCCTGACGGCGGCGGCCAGTCCCTCGCGGGAGATGGACACGCGCTCGCGCGAACCGATCTTATGGAACGCGCTGACAAAGCCCTCAAACTGCTTTAAGCCGATCAGAATGGCCGTGACGGCCTGATCCGGCCGCAAGATCGTCTTCTGCGGGCCGGTGATAAAGCCGTTCACCGGCGTCACGCTCGCCGTGCCGTCGGCGTTCATCAGCTCAAGCTGCGCATCATACAGCCACGAGACCGGAAGCATGTCACCCGCGGGCGAGGCGTTGCAGAGGTTGCCCGCCATCGTGCCCTTGGCGCGGATCTGCGGCGAGCCGACGTCGGACGCCGCGTCCGCGATGGCGCAGAACGCCTTGTCGTCCTTGAGTGCGGCGGTGATGCCGTTCATCGGCACGGCCGCGCCGATGCGCAGTACGCCGTTTTCTTTCGTGACGGTGTTCAGCTCGGGAATGAAGCCGGGGTAGATCAAAAGGTCGGGCGCGAACTTGCCCGCGCGCTCCTTGATGATAAAGTCTGTGCCGCCTGCGATGATCTTCGCCTTTTCCGTGGCGGTGGAAAGCGCCTGCGCGAGCTCGGCAAGCGTTTTGGGCGTTAAGCTCTGCACTGCGCTTCCCTCCTCTCCTTCGCGGCGCGCTTGACCGCGCGCACGATCTGGACATAGCCGCTGCACCGGCAGATATTGCCGGAGAGCGCCAGACGGATCTCATCTTCCGTCGGGTCAGGATTCCTGCGCAGCAGCGCCTCGGCGGACATGATCATGCCAGGCGTGCAGTAACCGCACTGGATGGCAAGCTCTTCGACAAAGCAGGTCTGGATGATATCGAGCGAGCCCATCTCGGCAAGGCCTTCGATCGTCGTGACCTCGCGGCCTTCGAGCTGGATGGCGGCGGTCAGGCAGGAGTGGACGGCTTCGCCGTCGAGCAGCACCGTGCACGCGCCGCATTCGCCCTCCGCGCAGCCTTCCTTCGTACCCGTGAGGTGCAGGTCCTCGCGCAGGATGTCGAGCAGGCGGCGGTCAGGCTCGGTCTCGAGCGTGACGGGCTTTCCGTTTACAATAAAATTAAGCGTCATGGTTCTCTCTCACCTCCGCCAGATATTTGAGAATGCAGTCGGGATCATACGGCAGCACCGAGAGGTTCGCGTGCAGCGCGTCGTTCACCGCGCCGCACACCGCCGGAGCGACCGGCACATAGCAGACCTCGCCGATGGATTTCGCGCCGAACGGGCCCTCCTTCGAGCGTCCGTCCTGCAAAAGCTCCACGCGGATGTTCGGCAGGTCGTTTGCAAGGAACAGATGATATTTGGACAAACTCTCCGTGCAGCGGCCGTCCTTCTGCATGGTCATCTTTTCGCGCAGCGCAGCGCCGCAGCCCATCTGCACCGCGCCCTGGATCTGCGCCTCGCAGAGGCCGGGGTTGATGGCCTGACCGATATCGTGCACGGCGAGATAGTCGAGCACCTTTGTAAAGCCCGTCCAGGTGTCGACCTCGACATGGGCAAAGTGCGCGCCCGTCACGCCGGGGTTCGTCACGTTCGAATAGCTCGCGTAGGCCGTCAGGTTGCCGGCGTGGGTGTGCATACTCTTTTTGGCGAGCTCGGCAAACGAAAGGAGCGGCTCGTCCTGCCCCGCACGGCAAATGTGGCTGTCGTTTAAGAACAGCTCGTCTTCTGGAATATCCAGAAGCGTAGACGCCGCGTGCAGCATCTTCTTTCTCAGGGCGTTCGCCGCATCCTGCACGGCGCGGCCGACCACATAGGTCGTGCGGCTGGCAAAGCAGCCGTAGTCGATGGGCGTGACCGCGGTGTCGCCCTCGGTCATGTAAATCTTATCCTCGGGCACTTTCAGCACCTCGGCGGCGATCATGCGCATCGCCGTCACCGTGCCGCAGCCGTGGTCGTGCAGGGTGAAATTCGCCTGCATCGAGCCATCGGCATTTAAGCTGATGCTGCCCTCGCCGTAGTCATTGAAGCGCGGGAAGTATGTGTTGCCGTGACCGCCGATCCCGATGCCGACGCCCCTGCGGTAGCGCTGCTGGGAGGCGTTGAACGCCGCGTCCTCAGCTTTCAGCTTGTCCCAGCCGAACTTTTCGCTGCCGAGTGTGATCGCATCGCCGATGCGGATGTCTTCGAGCGACAGGTGGAGTTTCTTGTCCTCTTCCCCGCTGCGCGCCACATTCTTGAGGCGGATCGCAAGGCGGTCCATGCCGAGCTTTTCCGCTGCGGCGTCGAGCTGGCGCTCCATCATCAGCGCCTCTTCTGCCGCCGACCAGCTGCGGAACGCGCCGGAGACCGGCGAGTTCGAGCTGATGACCTGTCCATGATAGTGCATGTATGGAATGCGGTAGCAGCGCGTCGGCTTACCGGCCAGCGCGCGGACATAGTCGCCCGCGTTGCCGATGTAAGCGCCCGCGTCGAGCGTCACATCGCAGTAAATTTCCTTCATCTCGCCGTCAGGCGTGTAGTAGCCGCGCGCGCTCATGCGCATCGCGCCGCGCACGATCGTGTCGGTCATCGCCTCGCCGCGGGAATAGACGAGCTTGACGGGGCGGCAGAGTTTTTTGGCGACGAGCGCCGTGACGGGCTCTAAAAACCACTCCTGCTTGGCACCGAACGAGCCGCCCATCGTCGCCTTAACGACGCGTACATGGCTCTCCGGCATCTCCAAAAAGTCCGCGAGCACGGTACGAATGCCGTGCACGGCCTGGTTCGGACAGTAGACTGTCAGCATGTCGCTATAGGGGTCATAGTCGGCAATGCAGGCGTGTGTCTCCATCGTGGCGTGGTGCAGGCGCGGCAGCTCCATCGTGCTGCACACCTCAATGAGCCCCTCGGCGCTGCCCTGCTTCTCGCCGACATCCAGCTCATATTCGTCGCGGACGGGTGTTTCGCCGTCCAGACAATTCTTACCCGCGAGCGTATCGTCGAAGCCGATGGAAAACGAGAGCTCTTCATACTCTACTTCGACAAGGCGCGCGGCCTTTTCCGCCGTCTCCTGGTCGCAGGCCGCGACCGCGCCGATCTTGTCGCCCACAAAGCGCACATACTGATTGAATGCGCGTTCCTCGTTCGCTAAGTACGCCTGATCGAAGCTTGAACGGTAGCGGTTATACTTGCGCTCGCTCGTGTTCAGGCAGTGATAAACGCCGTAAACGCCCGGAAGCGCCAGCGCCTTTTCCGCATGGACCGCCTTGACATAGCCGTGCGGGATCTTGCTGTGGAGCATGCAGAGATACGCCATATTCGACAGTGAAATGTCGCCGGCGTATTTGCTATACCCCGTGGCCTTGCCCTTGGCGTCGTGGATCGGCCGCGCTGTTCCAACGTAATTCAAATGGATGCCTCCTAAACTAAACGGGCAGCAAAAGGCAGACCCGTACTATTTTGATGCTGCCTTTATATCATACGCGCGTTGAATTAGCGTTGAGGTATTCGACCATAGCGTTATTGTTCGCTTAGAATATCGTATTTTCGTCGAAGTACTTGCTATTTTTCAACGGTTTGAGTTATACTATCTTTGTTTACTGCACTAACGTGTTATTTCTGTTGGGAGGCCTTGACATGCCTGAGTTAAACGCAAAACTGTTCGGTACGCCCGCCGTTTCCGTCGACGGGCGGGAGATCACGCTCCCCTATAAAAAAGCCGACGCTCTTTTGTACTATTTGATCCTCAAGCGCAAAACCACCCGCAGCGAGCTCATCGGCCTGCTCTACGAGGATACCGATTCCGCCACAGCGCTCAAAAATCTACGCCACGCGATCTACACCATCCGCAAGGCGTTTGCCTTCGATCCCTTCGTCCCCGGCCAGCGCTCGATCGTTGAATTCTCCGCCGACGTTGAGATCGCCTGCGATGTCTACGATTTTGAGCGCGGCGACATGCTCAGTGCCTATCACGGGGAATTTCTGAAGGACTTCAATGTCTCCCACTCCTCCGCGTTTGACGCATGGCTGAGCGATCAGCGCAATCTCTATCAGTCGCAGTACCTCCACCAGCTTTTGGCGGCGGAAAAGGAGGCCTATTACGCCGGCAAGCTCGACCTTGCCGAAAAGTACGGCACGGAGTACATCGCCATCGACCCGCTGGAGGAAAGCGCGTTCTCCACGCTCATGCAGGTCTACCGCGACCAGAAGAAGTTCCGTAAAGCACTTGGCCTTTACCATACGCTCTGTAAGAACCTTTCCGACGAATTCAGCATCTCCCCGCTCAAGGAGACCTCCGCACTCTACTATCAGATCGTCGACGCGTGGAACACCTCGACCTACAAGCTCGAGGTCGGCAGCGACCAGCAGCTCATCGGCAAGGACGCAGTGCTGCACAAGCTCGTATCGCTGTGCAACGGCTCGCGCCTTGAAAGCGACAAGATCTGCGCGCTGATTCAGGGCAAGACGGGCGTCGGCAAGACATACCTCATCAACTACATCCTACACCAGTACGATTTTTCTGGCTGGGCGATCTGCCAGGCCTCGTGCTACCAGTCCGAGATGAACACCGTGCTCGCCCCGTGGAACACGATCATGCTCCAGCTCATCCCGAAATTCGAATCCGAAAATATCCGTATTCCGGATGTTTACATTAAGACCGCCGCGGGTCTCTTCCCCTGCTTGTCCGTTGAATGCCAGCACAATTTCTCCGGCATTTCGAGCGACTATCCCGCGGGCGCAGATTATCTCGCCGCGCTTGAGAGCACGCTGCTCATTTTGTCGACGGTCGCCAAAAAAGTGCCGGTGCTGCTCATTTTGGAGGACATCCACTGGATCGACAACAACAGCGCCGACCTCCTTTCGATGCTGCTGCACCGCCTGCGCAGCACGAACATCACGATCATCTGCACGAGCCGCGACATTTTGCAGCCCTACGCCCAGCAGGTGCTCAACAACGCCGTGCGCGACAAGCTGCTCGACGTGTACAATATCGATGCCTTTTCACAGGAGGAGACAACGCGCTTCGTCAACTTCTACGCCCCGGGCCGCTACTCGCAAAAGGAGATCGACAACCTCTACCAGAGCACGGAGGGCAATGGCCTCTTCCTCGTGCAGCTGCTCGACTCGATGCACGAGTCGAATGGGCTCAAAAACATCCCTGCCAGCGCGGACAGCATCATTCAGATGCGCCTCGCGGGCCTTTCGTCCGATGAATTGCAGGTGCTCGACGTCATCTCGGTCTTCCGCGACTGGGCACCGTTCGACATTCTCACTTCCCTTTTGACGAAGACGCCGCTCGAGCTTCTGTACCTCTGCGACCAGCTCAAGCAGAAAAATCTGCTCACCGAATCCACGCGCGGCAAGGTGCTCGGCTATTCGTTCACGCACGAGCGCGTGAAGGCGATGCTCTCGCAGCGCCAGTCCGAGTCCGCGCGCCGCATCCTGCATCTGCGCGCCGCGCAATATCTGGAGGCGCAGCTCGGCAGCGACGGTTCGACCGACCTCTACGATCAGCTCGTGCAGCACTTCACCGCAGGCGGCGACACCTTCAAAGCCTTCAAGTATAAAGTACTTTCCCTTGACGCATTTGCCGGTATGTGCTATGAGCTCATGCCGATCCTGACCGACGGCTCGGACGCGCTGACAGTCAAGGAGGATGGTCTGACCGGCTACTTTCAGATCCTCGAGCGCGAGCTTGCCTCGCTGCGCTCCACGCAGTTCGGCGCAAACGCCAAGGAGCTCGACCAGCTCGAGCGTCAGCTCTTGTACGTCGAAAGCCGCTACTACATCCACGGCGGCGAATACGACGCGGGCCTCCCCGTTGTCGGCCAGCTCCTCAAGAGCAGTACCACCGCGGGCGACTGGCAGATGGCCGCGAACGCGCATTTGCAGTTCATCTACTATGCCATCCAGACCTATGATCTTCCCGTCATGCGTGAGCATCTGCGCCTTGGCATGCAGTATAAATCACGTTTGGAGAATACGCCGGACTGGGGTAAGTTCCTGCGCCTACAGGGCCTCATGTACCTGATGATCGGCGAATACGACAAGTGCCGTAGCTGGCTCGACCGCTCCATCAGCTTTTTTGAATCACTCGACGCGGACGGCGAGGGCCGCTATGTCATCAGCATCGCGGGCGCGTACAACTATATTGCCGAAACGTACCGCCTTGAGCGCAACTTCGACAAGGCACTCGAATACTACGACAAGGCCATCCTCTTCAACCAGCGCCGCGGCTCGTACCCCGGCGCGGCCATCATCTACACCGACTACGGCGTCGCCGCCTATCAGAGCGGTGAAAAGGAGGTCGCGCGCGAGCTGCTCTCGTACGCCGAGGAGCTCTATCAGTCCTTCCATGAATACAGCCAGATGCCGATCGCGCTGTCGTACCTCGCGCTGTTCGACGTGGAGGACGGTCAGTACGTCTCCGCCGCCGCGCGGCTGAGCAAGGCGCTTGATGTCGGACGCAAAATGGGCTCCCCGTGGTGGAATGGTATTACGCTTTACATCACCTGGAAAATAAGGCTCTTGCTTGAAAAACAGGCGATCAACGTGCCGGAACTCAGCGTCCTCTGGCCGCAGGACAAGCGCAAGCACTGCATCGAATGCCTCGACTGCCTGCATCGCCTTGAGCCGCGCACCGAAACGGCCGAAATGGAGCAGACACTTGAAGCACTGAACGCTGAAAAGGCCGAATCGTGACAATTTACAATTGATATTGTAATAGGAAAGACCCGCCTCAGTAAGGCGGGTCTTTTTGATTGAGCTCTGTCAAAAACCGTCCCAGTGCGGGGTTCTGGTTGCCGCTCTGCCAGGCGGCGATGATCTCTTCCTCCTCCCCTTCGCCCACGAGCGGGACGAAGACGAGGTTGTCGGCATTGTAAAGGCGGTCGGTACAGTAGTCGGGCAGGAGCGAAATGCCCTCCTCCGCCGCGACCATCATCAGGATGCTTTCGGTGTCCGCCGAGCGGAAGAGAATGTTCGGCTTGTAGCCCGCCTCGGCGTAGCGCTGCATGAAAAAGGCGTCGCCGTAGGAATCGGGCGCGGCGTCGGGCGACATATATAAGATGTTCTCCCCGCGCAGCTCTTGCCGCGTGAGCTGGCGGCGCTGCGTGAGCGGATGGCCCGCATAGAGCGCGACAACGAGCCGAGCCTTTTCGACCGTCTGAAACGTGACGCCCTCCTGTGTGCGCAGGTTTGTCGAGTCCCAGGTGAAGACGATGTCATACTCCTGATGGAGTAACCCCGCGGCCAGCACATCCGTCGAGCAGCGGTAGAACGAGATGAGCACGTTTCCGTTTTTCTGGTGGAAGTGGCGCATCAGGACCGAGAGGTCGCTGCGCTCGTAGCCGCGCACGTAGCCGACGCGCAGTGTGCCGGTCAGGCCCGTCGCCGCGTCATGCACGCGTTCCTGTGCGCGGCTCATGCGCTCTAAGATCGCTTTTGCGTCCAAAAGGAACGACTTTCCCGCGCTCGTCAGGCTTACAGGGCGTGTGCTGCGGTCGAAGAGCTCACAGCCGAGCGTCTGCTCAAGCTGCTGGATCTGCTGCGTCACCGCAGTCTGCGAGATGTAATACTGCTCCGCCGCCTTTGTGAAGCTCCGGTGCTCCGCGGCGGAGACAAAATAGCGTAGCTGATTGCGATTCATGTACTAATTTCCTCATAACATAAGTTTTGCTTATTATATCATCCGATAATCGGTCTTGTAAAGCCCATCTTCCTGCGGTAAGATAAGCACATCGTTCATAAATCTTTTACAAATGAGGTCGATCAACATGAAACGCGAATCGTTCCGCTCCCGCCTGGGCTTCCTGCTCGTCAGCGCGGGCTGCGCCATCGGCATCGGCAATGTCTGGCGCTTCCCCTATGTGACGGGCAAAAACGGCGGCGGCTATTTTGTTCTCTTTTACATTCTGTGCCTGCTCATCATGGGCGTTCCCGTGCTGACGATGGAGCTGGCCGTCGGCCGCGCGAGCCACAAGAGCGCGATCCTCGCCTACAAGACGCTCGAAAAGCCCAAGTCCAAGTGGCACATCCACGGCTGGTTCTGCCTGATCGGCTGCTACCTCTTGATGATGTACTACACGACGGTTTCCGGCTGGATGGTGAGCTACTTCGGCCGTTTTCTGAGCGGTAAGTTCTATGCCGGTATGCCTGCGGAGGACGCGTCCGCCGTGTTCGGCCAGCTGCTGTCCGATCCAGTCGAAATGGGTATTTTAGCAGTCGCTATCGTCATCGTCGGCTTCATCGTCTGCTCGTTCGGCCTTCAAAAGGGCCTTGAGCGCGTGTCCAAAGTGATGATGATCGCGCTGCTCGCGCTCATCTTCATTCTCGCCGTTCACAGCCTGACGCTCTCCGGCGCGGCAGAGGGCATGAAGTTCTATCTGCTCCCCTCGATGGATTCCATCCGCGAAAACGGCCTGCGCAGCCTCATCACCGACGCGATGAATCAGGCCTTCTTCACGCTCTCTCTCGGCATTGCGGCGATGGAGATCTTCGGCAGCTACATGTCCGACGATCACACCCTCGCCGGTGAGTCCATCCGCATCTGCGCGCTCGATACGTTCGTTGCGCTCATGGCCGGCACGATCATCTTCCCCGCGTGCTTCTCCTACGGCGTAGCGCCCGACAATGGCCCCTCCCTCCTCTTTGTCACGCTGCCGCAGGTGTTCGTCAACATGTCCGGCGGCCGCTTCTGGGGCACGCTCTTCTTCCTCTTCATGATTTTTGCCAGCATGTCGACGGTGCTGGCGGTGTTTGAAAACATCCTCGCCGTCTGCATGGATACCTTCGGCTGGAGCCGCAAGAAGGCCGTTTTCATCAATGGCGTGCTGCTGATGCTCCTGAGCCTTCCCTGCGTGTTCGGCTACAACATCTGGAGCGACTTCCACCCCATTCTCGGCAAGGACGTGCTCGACAGCGAGGACTTCCTTGTGAGCAACCTCCTGCTGCCCATCGGCTCGCTCGTGTATCTGCTGTTCTGCGTCACGAAGTGGGGCTGGGGCTTTGACAAGTATCTCGCCGAGGCCAACAAGGGCGCGGGCATCAAGCTCTCGCCCAAGCTCAAGCCCTATTTCCAGTGGGTGCTGCCGATCCTGATCGTCATCATCCTGCTCCAAGGCCTGCTGTAAATTTGCTATTCTCTCATATCTCTCAAAAGGAAAAAGCCGCAGTGAAATTCATTGCGGCTTTTCCCTTTTTCCGCTTCCTTCGCAATTATGAACTCCGTGTAAATTCGCATATAACTCGTAAATATATTTATATAAATCTATTGACAAAATTTGTTCACGTGCTATGATAGCATCCAGAAAGAAAAAGAACCCCAAGGAGGCGCATGATGAAAAAAAACCTGTACAGTCTGACGCTGTCAGATGATGTGGTGCGCGAGGTCGACGCGCTGGCCCACCGGATGGGCACGAACCGTTCGGCGCTCGTCAACCAGATTTTGGCCGAGTACGTCTCCGTGCCGACGCCCGAGCGCCGCTGGAACGATATTTTCGAGGCCATCGAAGAGCTGATGACGCCCACGCGCGAGCTGGTGCCATTCTTTGCCCCCGGCTCGTCCACGATGTCGCTCAAGTCGAGCTTATCGTACAAATACCGCCCCACGGTCAAGTACGAGGTCGACCTGAGCAATGGCGACGCCCAGACGATGGGCACGCTGAACATCGTGTTCCGCACGCAGTCGGCGGCGCTGATCTCCGCAATGACGAGCTTCTTCCGGCTCTGGGTGCAAATCGAAGACAAGTGCCTCGCACCGCTTCTCGGCAGCTCCATTTCCTGCGCGCTGTACGACGGGCGCTTCGTCCGTCCGCTCGCGATGCCGCGCGGAAAGGCGCTGACTGCCGATGATGTCGCCGGTGCGATCAGCGCTTATGTCCAGCTCTTCGACCGGCTGCTCAAGGGCTATCTCGACGGCTCGCTCTCCGCGAGCGATGTTGAAATGGCCTACCGCGGCGATCTGCGAAGCAGAGCGCTGCTGATTTAATCACTTAATTGTAAAAAACACGAATTTGAGGTGAACTTGAATGAATGCTGAAAAATATACGCAAAAGGCTTTGGAAGCCGTCAAGACCGCGCAGAACATGGCGCAGGAAAACGGCAACCAGTATCTGACCACCGAGCATTTGCTCTATGCCCTGCTCGATCAGGACGGCGGACTGATCGGGTCGCTGTTCGGCAAGATGGGCGTCGATTGCGACGGCTTACTCTCCGAGCTCGACACGCTGATCCGCAATCTGCCCCGCATCTCCGGCGGCAGCGGCGAGGTGTACGCCTCGCCCGAGGTCGGCAAGATCCTGAACCTTGCCGAAAAGACCGCCGAAAAGCTGCACGACGAGTATCTTTCCGTTGAGCACCTGATGCTCGCCATCTTCTCCGAGGGCTCGCAGAGCGTGCGCCAGCTGCTCTCCAACCATGGCATCACGAGAAGCCGCTTCTCCGATGAGCTTGCGAAGGTCAAGACCTCCCCCGTGACGAGCGACAATCCCGAGGATTCCTACGATGCGCTCAAGAAGTACGGCACGGACCTCGTCGAGCGCGCCCGCACGAAGGAGCTTGACCCCGTCATCGGCCGTGACGCAGAGATCCGCAACGTCATCCGCATTCTGTCGCGTAAGACGAAGAACAACCCCGTGCTCATCGGCGAGCCGGGCGTCGGCAAGACGGCCATCGCCGAGGGCCTTGCCCAGCGTATCGTGCGCGGCGATGTGCCCGAAGGGCTCAAGGACCGCACGATCTTCTCGCTCGACATGGGCGCGCTGATCGCGGGCGCGAAATACCGCGGCGAGTTTGAAGAGCGCTTAAAGGCCGTTTTGAACGAGGTCAAGAAGTCCGATGGCAAGATCATCCTCTTCATTGATGAGCTGCACACCATCGTCGGCGCGGCGCACGCGTTCGATATCCTGCCTGCCGTGTGGCTAGCGTCGGCCTGCTCGGTCGGAGCTGGGATTCTGGCGGCGAAGGGCCTGAAGCGATGCTGGAGAACCTGACGGAGCTGCTGCTGCCTGCGCTTTTGCTGCTGGCGGGTGCGGCAGGGATCGCAAAAAAGCAGGATGTTTACGGCGGAATGCTGACCGGTGCACAGGACGGGCTGCGGCTGATGCTCTCGCTGACCCCCACGCTGGTGCTGATGCTGACGGCGGTGACGATGCTGCGGGAGAGCGGCTTTTTTGCGCTGCTCACGCCCGTTTTCGCGCCGGTCTTTCGCCTGCTTGGCATCCCGCCGGAGGTCGCGCCGCTGGTACTTATCCGGCCTCTCAGCGGCAGCGCGGCGCTGGCCGTCGGGACAGATCTGATGCGGGAATACGGGGTCGATTCCCAGATCGGCCGGACGGCAGCGGTCATGCTCGGTTCGACCGAAACGACGTTCTACACCATCAGCGTCTATTTTGGCGCGGCAGGCGTCAAAAAAACGCGCTATGCGCTCCCGGCAGCCCTGATCGCCGACCTGACCGGCTTCTGCATGGCCGCACTGAGCGTGCGCGTGTTTTTCCGATAGCACCCTCGAAAAGGCTCCCCCTGTCATGTCCTGACAAGGGGAGCCTCCGGATGTACGTTCAGCCCTTTTCGCCGTTGTTTGCCAGATAGATGGCAAGCCAATTCAGAAGCTTGGGATCCTCCGGGTGGTAGATCAGGAAGCCGTCGTGATGCGGCCGGCTGACGACGATCTGCCTGCCGGAAAGGCTGAGGCTGCAGCACTCGTCTTCGGATGGCCCCCAGACCAGCATAAGCGAGACGCTTCGCCCGTCAAAGGCTCTGCCCGCGCTGACCGCCTCGATGGGCCACGGCAGGAGATTGCGGAAATCCTCTTGATAGCGGGTCGAGTTCAGAAGCATAAGAATGCCTTCAAACGCCGTGTCCTCCGGCAAAACGTTCTGCAGCGCATAGCTTTCCGTGTACGCTCTGCCATACCGAACCCCGAGGAATGTCGCGGCTCCGGCGAGGCTGGTGATCGCATTCTGATCAGAAGCCGTTATCTCCTCGAACGTGTGCGGCGTCAGCCGCCAGGCGAGAAGACAGAGCAGCAGGATCGCAAGCAGCAGCAGGATGCACTTTTTCGTTCCCCGACGCATAGGCAGGCCCTCCTTTTTTCTGACTCTATACTATCAGACGGCTTCCGGCTTTGCAAGACGGCGAAGCATGAAGAATTCTGAAGATTTCCTTGACCCAGATGCTGTGCAAGGATACAAAATCAGCACTATATGTTGTGATTCGCGCGGAAAAAGGTTAATATTTGCTTAAAACATGAGAAAAACGTTGAAAAAGCAAGAAAAATATGCTACTCTTTCGGTATACATAATCTGCTCCGCAATATGAGGAGGAACCGAAATGCAAAAGAGATGGATCAGTCTGCTGCTGGTGCTTGCGCTGGTGCTGGCTGTTTGGAGCGTCTGCGCTGTCGCGGCGGACGCGCAGAAGGCGGATGAGGCCGCCGGGGAAGAGGCGGCTGCCGAGCCTGCCGCAGAGGAA
>OLNY01001987.1_pt1 | contig 15018 bp, 10 predicted proteins | sample 1671981 | NCBI WGS metagenome assembly OLNY01 (sample SAMEA3136632, study PRJEB25190) | human gut metagenome | biome: human gut; feature: human-associated habitat; material: faeces | place: Austria | collected 2013 | reverse complement strand
CGGTCGCGGTGAAATTTGCGGATTCGGCGCTGTATGCGGAGGCAAAGGACTATTTTATCACAGATCAGCATATCGGGGATTTCTGTGATGGATTAAAATCATTCCGATACCGCGAAAATCAGGATCTTGGCGTACTTACAGTATATTTTTCGTAAACTTTTGCGTTTTTTTATAAAATAACTCTTTTCAACTGGTAATATTTGTGCTACTATCATGTAGTAATAAAAACTACATGATGCAGAGGAAAAGAAAATGACATATAAAATTATAATTGACAGTTGTGGAGAACTTACCGATGCGATGAAGCAGAATGAACATTTCTGTAATGTCGCGCTGGAACTGAGTGTAGACGATCATCACATCACGGATGATGAGACGTTTGACCAGGCGGATTTTCTTCGCCGGGTAAAGGAGAGCAAGAACTGCCCGAAGTCTTCCTGCCCGTCTCCGGAGAGCTATATGGAGGCGTTCGGGGATGCCGAGCGTATCTATATGATCACGCTTTCTTCCAATCTGAGCGGCTCTTACAACAGTGCGGAACTTGCAAAGAACATTTATAGTGAGGAGCATCCGGATGCGGATATCCATGTGTTTGATTCCCGCTCCGCTTCGGTCGGGGAGACACTGATCGGTCTGAAGGTACAGGAACTGGAAGAAAAAGGACTGGATTTTGACAGCGTTGTGATGCAGACAGAAGCCTATATCAATGAGCAGAATACATTTTTTGTGCTTGAGACACTGGATACCCTGCGCAAAAACGGCAGACTCAGTAATTTGAAGGCGGTCGTTGCAAGCGCGCTCAGCATAAAGCCGGTGATGGGATCTACTCCGGAGGGAACGATCTGCCAGCTCGGTCAGGCACGCGGCATGACAAAGGCGCTGGATAAGCTGATACAGGATATGCTTGAGAAGACGAAAAATACCGAGGAGCGTGTGCTTGCGATCGCGCATTGTAATTGTCCGAAACGTGCGCAGTCCATGCGGGAAAAAATTGAAAAGCTGGCAAAATTCAAAGATATTATCGTTGTGGATACGGCGGGAGTCAGCACCATGTACGCAAATGACGGTGGTGTGATCGTAGCGGTATAAAACAAAAGAGGATGGGCGTTATGCGGTCTGTTAAAGAAGTCCGAAAGGCAGAAGTTTTTCGGGACAAAGGAGACAGCGCATGACGTTCTTTTTTTATATATTTTATATCAAAACTAAATTAACTTAACATAGTCACCTGAAACATAGCCATATGAACTATTGAATTTTATTTTATACCAACCGTTTGATAATTTAGTTACTATTTCTACTTTTGTTCCTTTATTTAAATGTCCAATTTTCTTATATCCTGTTCCTGCTCCACTTCTTACATTTAATCCTGCAGTTGTTTTTCCTGTTGCTATTACTTCACCTTTAGAGCCATCTAAACTTACATACGCTCCTGATACATATCCGTATGAGCCTTTATATTTTATTTTATACCAACCATTTGAATATCTTTCAACCACTTCTACTTTTGTTTCTTTAGTTAGTGTACCTAATTTGCTATAGTTTGAAGATGGTCCACTTCTCACATTTAATGAACTTACAGTTGTTTTTCCTGTTGCTATTATCTTTTCATCTTCACCTGGCTTTGGTTGTTCTGAATCTAATTTAACATATGCTCCTGATACGTATCCATATGTACCGTTATATTTTATCTTATACCAACCGTTTGAAAGCTTAGATACTATTTCTACTTTTGCACCTTTGCTTAAAGAACCTATTTTAGCATATTTTGTACTTGATCCTTTTCTAACATTTAATTGTGCTGTTGTTTTTCCTGTTGCTATTACTTTTTCGTCTTGTTGTGGTGTATTTAATTTAACGTATTTTCCTAATACATAGCCATATGTGCCTTTATATTTTATTTTATACCAACCGCTTGGGAGTTTAGTTATTACCTCTACTTTTGCACCCTTGCTTAAAGTCCCCATTTTAGCATATTTTGTTCCTGGACCTTTTCTAACATTTAGTTTAGCAGTTGTTTTTCCTGTTAATATATCGCTTGGATCTTCTTGTCCAGAACTTATAGCTTTAAATGATATATCATTTTTATTTGCATATTTTTCTGCATATGAACCTTTTTCACCATAGATTGTTACATCTTCTGAACCGCCTTCAAATATATCATCACCTATTTTTGTAACTGTTTTTGGAATTGTAACTTTAACTAAATTTTCGCAATCAGAAAATGCTCTAGCACCTATACTTGTAATAGTGTCTGGAACTGTAAATTCAGTAAATCCAGTCATAGAAAATGCTTCATCTTCTATAGTTTTAACACTGCTTGGTATATTTATTTTCTTTAATGAAACACAAGCAGCAAAAGTTCCATATGGTATTGAACTGATTGTATTTGGTAATGTAACATTAGTTAAATTTTCACATAATATAAATGCTCCTACACCTAATTCAGTTACACTATCTGGTATAGTAATACTTTGTAATTTGTCATTTCCAGCAAATGCAGCAGCATCTATAGTTGTTACACTAGTTGGTATATTTATAGTTTGTAAATTATTACTCCATGCAAATGCTTCTGCTCCTATAACTTTAACACTATCTGGTATATTTATAGTCTTAGTATTTTCTAAACCTGAAAATACATAATAGTATATCATTGTAACAGGATGTCCATCAATTTTATCTGGTATAGATATTGTTGATTTGTCTATTGAATCAGAGCAATCAGTTATTACAACTTCATCATTATCATTTATTACATAAAGAATTCCGTCTTGTTCTAGTTCTTCACATGTTTCATAGTCAAATCCCCAATCGATATCTAGTAATAAGTCATCTAAATTATCAACATTTTCTACTCCTTCTAAATCTAAAGTTTTTAATTCAGAATTTGATAATACTTTTGTAGCTTGTTTAGCATCTTTTTGTTTTGGCATTGCATAAGAACTATGTGCGCCAAATACAAAAGATGTTAATAATCCTAAAACAGTTAAAAAACATGCAGCTTTTTTAAATTGTTTTGGCATTATATACTCCCTCCTCTTTTGTATGATTACCTTAATTGTATCACAGTTAAATTAGTTTTCTTATTATCCAAGAAATTCTTAATAACTTTTTGTCTACAAAAACTACAATAAATTTTCAAAATACATCATTTTAAAACAAAAAATCCCAGCAAATTTAATTGACTGGGATTTTTCTCATATATTTTATATTATTTAAATCTTATTTAAAGTAATTTACACCACTTTCAAATATTTTTTGTTCTTTTTCACCATGTATATTTTTAAGAGTGTATTTACCAATTCTTTCAGAGTGACCCATTTTACCTAATATTCTACCATCTGCACTTGTTATACCTTCAACTGCATAAAATGAACCATTAGGGTTGTAGTCTATATCGTAAGTAGCATTTCCATCTAAGTCAACGTATTGAGTTGCTATTTGTCCATTTGCTACTAATTGGTCAAATGTTTCTTTATTTGCTACAAATTTACCTTCACCATGAGAAATTGAAATGCTGTGTAAGTCTCCTACTTGTGTACCTGCTAACCATGGAGATTTATTTGATGCTATTCTAGTAGTTACAACTTTTGCTTGGTGGCGACCGATGTTGTTGTAAGTTATAGTTGGAGCATCCTCTGCAGTAACTGGTTTTATTTCACCATATGGAACTAACCCTAATTTGATTAATGCTTGGAATCCATTACAGATACCTAACATTAAACCATCTCTATTAGTTAATAAGTCATTTACTGCTTCTGCTATTTTTGGATTTCTAAATACTGTTGCTATGAATTTTGCAGAACCATCTGGTTCGTCACCAGCACTGAATCCACCTGGTATCATAACTATTTGTGAAGATTCTATTTCTTTCACCATAGTTTCAATTGAATCTTCTATATTAGCATAATTTAAGTTTCTAAATACTTTTATGCTAGCTTTTGCTCCAGCATCTTCAAAAGCTCTAGCTGAGTCGTATTCACAGTTTGTTCCTGGGAATGCTGGTATAAATACTTTTGGCTGTACTATACTTAATGAAGATTTTTGATGTTCGTTAACTATAAAGTTTATATTTTTTACTTCGCCAGTTGGTTCAACTGCTTTTGTTGGGAATATTGGTTCTAAAGTAGATTCATAAGCTTTGTAAATCTTACCTAAGCAAACTTTATATCCATCAACATCTATATATTGTCCTTCTATTGTTTTACCTGCAACTTTGTAATCTAAATCTTCTAATAAAGCTAAATCAGCTTTATCCATTTCAAGTGCTATATTTCCGTATGCTGGATCGAATAATTTATCTGTATCAACATCTTTAGCTACTTCAAATCCTATCTTATTACCAAATGCCATTTTAGCTATAGCTTCTCCAAGTCCGCCATAACCTAAAGCATATGAAGCAAGAACTTTCTTAGCTTGGGTTAATTCTCTTATTTTGTCTAAGTTTTTCTTTAATATATCAAAATCAGGAATTCCACTTTCTAATGTTGGAGTTTTTATTACTGCTAAAACAGAACCTGCTTTTTTGAATTCTTGTGATACAACATATTCAGCATCTACAGTGTCTACTGCGAATGAAACTAATGTTGGAGGTACATTTATATGTTCAAAAGTACCAGACATACTGTCTTTCCCACCTATTGCAGGTATTTCAAATTCTTTTTGTGCGTAATATGCTCCAAGTAATGCAGAGAATGGTTTACCCCATTTAGTTTTATCTTTACCTAATTTTTCGAAGTATTCTTGGAAAGTTAATCTAGTAGTTTTATAATCTCCACCAACTGCAACTAATTTACAGATTGATTCTACAACTGCGTATAATGCCCCGTGGAATGGACTCCATTTTCCGATTTTAGGGTTATATCCAAATGTCATTATTGATGAAGTTGTAGTTTTTCCGTCAAGTACAGGTATTTTAGCAACCATACCTTGGATTGGAGTTCTTTGATATTTACCTCCAAATGGAAGTAATACTGTATTTGAACCTATAGTATTATCAAATTTTTCAACTAAACCTTTTTGAGAGCATACATTTAAGTCTTTTAATACGCTGTCAAATTTATCAGATATAGTTTCTCCTTCTACTTTTATTTTTCCAGTATTAAAGAATGTATTTTCTTCGTCTACTTTTGGAACATGTATATCAGTTTGTTGTTTCTTACCATTTGTATCAAGGAAAGCTCTGTTTAAATCAACGATAGCTTTTCCATTCCAGAACATTCTTAAATACCCTGTGTCAGTTACTGTTGCAACATGAGTTGCTTGTAAGTTTTCAAGTCCTGCAAGTTCTATAAATCTGTCTTTATTTTCGGCATCTATAGCACAAGCCATACGTTCTTGTGATTCTGATATTGCAAGTTCAGTACCATCAAGTCCATCGTATTTTTTAGGTACTAAGTCTAGGTTTATATCTAAACTTTCTGCGATTTCACCTATCGCAACTGAAACTCCACCAGCACCGAAGTCGTTACATCTTTTTATCATTTGTGCAACTTCTTTGTTTCTGAAGAATCTTTGTATTTTTCTTTCGTTAGGTGCATCACCTTTTTGTACTTCTGCACCACAAGTTTCTATTGACTCTTCACTGTGTTCTTTTGATGAACCAGTAGCTCCTCCACAACCATCTCTACCAGTTTTTCCACCTAATAGTATAATTATATCGCCTTTTTCTGGTCTTTTTCTTATTACATTTTCTTTTGGAACTGCTGCTATAACTGCACCAATTTCCATTCTTTTCGCTACGAAGTCTTCATCATATACTTCTGCAACTTGACCTGTTGTTAAACCTATTTGGTTACCATAAGAACTATATCCGTTAGCTGCCTCTGTTGTTATTTTCTTTTGCATTAATTTACCGTGTAATGTATCTTCTAAAGAAGTTCTAGGGTCTGCACTACCAGTAACACGCATCGCTTGATAAACATAACTTCTTCCTGAAAGTGGATCTCTGATTGCCCCACCTAGACAAGTTGCAGCACCACCAAATGGTTCTATTTCTGTTGGATGGTTATGAGTTTCGTTTTTGAACATTAATAGATATTTTTCTATTTTTCCATCAACATTTACATCTATATTTATACTACAAGCATTGATTTCTTCACTTTCATCTAAATCTTCTAGTTTTCCTGCTGCTTTAAGTTCTTTAACTGCTATAGTCGCTATATCCATTAGACACATATCTTTTTGTCGGTCTATATAGATAGTGTTTCTAGCTTCTACATATTTTGAATAAGTTTCTTTTATTATTTCGTTGAATTTACCATCTTCTATTTCAACATCTTTTATTTGAGTCATAAATGTAGTGTGTCTACAGTGATCTGACCAATAAGTATCTAAAACTTTTATTTCTGTTATAGTTGGATTTCTTTTTTCTTGGTTTTGGAAGTATTCTTGAACATATTTTAAGTCGTCTATTGTCATAGCTAGACCTTGTTCTTTTAAGAATTTTTCTAATTCTTCCATGCTAAAATCTATAAACCCTTCTATTGTTGCAACTTCTGTTGGTATTTCAGTTTCTAGTTCTAGAGTTTCTGGTTTTTCAAGAGATGCTTCTCTACTATCAACTGGATTTATTACATAAGATTTTATTTTTGCAAATAATTCATCATCTATATCTCCAGTTAATATATATAATTTTGCGCTGTTTATGTTAGGTCTTTGACCTTCATTTATTATTTGAACGCATTGTGCTGCCCAGTCTGCTCTTTGGTCATATTGTCCTGGTAAATATTCAACTGCAAATACTTTTGCATCTTTGTCGTATTCAACATCTTCTTTATATACTACATCTAGATTTGGTTCTGAGAATATTGTTTTTGATGCAGAATCACAAATTTCATCAGATAAACCTTCTATATCGTATCTATTTAATAATCTTAAATCATCTATGCAATCTATATGTAAACTGTCTTTTAAATCTTTCATTAAAGCTTTTGCTTCTAGATCGAACCCTTCTCTCTTTTCAACTAAAAGTCTTTTAACATTTGAACTCATATTATTCCTCCATTAAGAAATTTCTCATTTTCCTTTTTTATGTTTTATTGAAAATTTATTTCCATATGTCTGTTCTATAATGCATACCTTCAAAATTTATTTTCTTGATATTTTCATAAACTTTTTCGCCTGCTTCTTTAACATTTTTAGCCTTAGCAGTTATCCCGATAACTCTACCACCATTAGTAACTATTTTTCCATCTACTAATTTAGTTCCACTATGGAAAACTACTATATCATCATCTAAATCATCAAGTCCTGTTATAACTTTTCCCTTTTCATAACTTTCAGGGTATCCTCCAGATGTAAGCATTACACATATTGCTTGTTCATCACTATAAGTTATATCTATATCTTTTAATTTATTATCTATAACCGCAGATATTATTTTGTTTAAATCAGTTTCTAATCTAAATAAAACAGATTGAGTTTCTGGGTCCCCAAATCTTACATTGTATTCAAGAACTTTAGGGCCATCTTCAGTTATCATTAATCCTACAAATAATATTCCTTTAAAGTCTAATCCATCTTCTTGGAATCCTTTTAAAGTTTTATCAAGTACATTTTCTTTTATATTTTTTGCTAATTCATCAGTATATATTTCACTTGGAGAGAATTTTCCCATTCCGCCAGTGTTAAGACCAGTTTCTCCATTATTTACTTTTTTATGGTCTTTTGCACTTACCATAGGAACTATTGTTTCGTGATCAACAAAGGCTAGTATAGATGTTTCTATTCCGTTTAGAAACTCTTCTATTACTATTTTTTCTCCAGCATCACCGAATTTTTTATCACTCATCATTTCTTTTAGAGTTTTTATAGCATCTTCTCTGTTTTCAGGTATTACAACTCCTTTACCAGCTGCCAAACCATCGGCTTTTATAACAACTGGATATCCAAAGTCATCTATGTCAGCTATTGCTTTATCTAGGTCAGTATATTCTTTATATTTAGCTGTTGGTAAACCATGTCTTATCATGAAATCTTTCGAAAATGCCTTGCTTCCTTCTAACTGAGCACATTTTTTATTTGGACCAAATACTTTTAATCCTTCAGCCTCAAAAACATCAGTTAGCCCCATTACTAGCGGAACTTCTGGTCCTACTACAGTTATATCTATTTCTTTTTCTTTTGCAAATTTAACTAATTTGGCTATATCTGAATCGCCTATATTTACACATTCTGCAACTTTAGCTATTCCAGGGTTTCCTGGTGCACAGTATATTTTTTCTACATCTTTTTCATTACTTAATTTCCAGCAGATAGCATGTTCTCTTCCGCCACCACCTACAACTAATATCTTCATATTTCCCCTCCTAGTTTATAAATCTTACTCGCTTACTTTAACTTTTCTACCTTCTACAGATATCTTCCCTTCGCAAAATAATTTTACACATCTAGGAAGAATTGTATGCTCTACTTCTAAAACCCTTTTTGCCAATGTTTTAGCATCATCATCGTCCATAACTTTTACAGTATCTTGCATGATTATTGGGCCAGCATCTGCTTCTTCATTTACAAAATGAACAGTTGCTCCAGAAACTTTTGCTCCATAATCTATTACTGCTTGATGAACTTTTTCTCCATAAAAACCATCACCACAGAATGATGGTATTAATGATGGATGAATATTCATCATTTTATTTTCAAATTCACTTACGAATTTTGGACTGATTATCTTGAGATAACCAGCCAAAACTACTAAGTCTACATTTTCTTCTTTTAATATTTTTATTACTTTATCTTCATTTTTTTCAAATACAGCTCTTATATTATGTTTTCTAGCTCTTTCAAGGCCAAAAGCATCTTCTTTATTAGAAATAACTACTTTTATATTACCTTTTATTTCGCCATTTTCACAATCATCGATAATAGCTTGTAAATTAGAACCTCCGCCAGAAACTAAAACACCTATATTTAGCATAATTCTACTCCTTCGTGAGTATCTACAACTTCACCAACTACATATGCTTTGTCTTTCATTAGTTCAGCATATTTTTCGTCTACATCTATTTCATCTGCTTCTCTATTATTTATATAATCAACTAAAGCAGGTGCATCTTCTTTGTTAACTATGAATACAAGTCCAATACCCATATTGAAACTTTTATGAAGTTCTCTTTTTTCTACTATATTAAATCCTTCTATCATTTTGAATATAGGTGGTTTTTCCCATGAATCTGTTTTGATATCAAGACCTAAACCATCAGGTATAACTCTTGTGATATTTTCGATAACACCACCACCAGTTATATGAGCTATAGCTTTTATGTTATGTTTTTCAAGTAAGTCTAAAACTAATTTCACGTATATTTTTGTTGGTGTTAATAAAGCATCTCCAACTGTCATTCCTAATTCTTCAACATATTGATTTAAATCATAGTTATAAGTATCCAAGAATATTTTTCTTATAAATGAGAAACCATTACTGTGAATACCACTTGAAGAAACTCCAACTAATACATCCCCAGCTTTAACATCTTTTCCTGATACTATTTTAGTTTTGTCAGCTATACCAACAGCAAATCCGGCTAGGTCGTATTCTTCTTCAGAATACATTCCTGGCATTTCAGCAGTTTCCCCACCGATTAATGCACATCCAGACATTTTACATCCGTTGGCAACACCTGCAACTATTTGATCTATATGTTCAGGAACTAATTTCCCTATTGCTATATAGTCTAAAAATAATAATGGTTTTGCACCTTGGCATATTAAGTCGTTAACGCTCATTGCAACTAAATCTATACCAACTGTGTTATGTTTATCCATCATTTGAGCTAATTTTAATTTAGTACCAACACCATCTGTTGCTGCTAAAAGAACTGGCTCTTCCATTTTCATAAAATCTTTTAAACTATATAAACCACTGAAGTTTCCTAAATCACCTATAACATTTTTATCGTAAGTTTCTTTTATCTTCCCTTTTATCAAGCTTACAGCTCTATTTCCTTCATCTATATTTACACCTGATTGTTCATAAGTTAGCATCCTAAAGACTCCTCCTTGTCAATTTTCTTAACTGGATAATTTCCGTCGAAACAAGCTCTACAGAATTTAAATTCATTTCCTTCCCCAACTGCGCTCATCATTCCATCTATATCTAAGAATTTTAATGTATCACATCCAATATATTCTCTTATTTCTTCTACATCTTTATGTGCAGCTATTAATTTAGAGCGGTTTGGGGTGTCTATGCCATAGTAGCAAGAATATTTAACTGGAGGAGATGTTATTCTTAAGTGTATTTCCTTAGCTCCAGCATCTTTTAATGATTTAACTAATTGTTTTGAAGTAGTTCCTCTAACTATTGAGTCATCTACAAGTACTATTGATTTTCCTTTTAATACTCTACTTAGAGGATTTAATTTTATTTTTACTCCAAGTTCTCTTTCTTCTTGAGTAGGCTTTATAAATGTTCTACCTACATATCTATTTTTAACTAATGCTTCTGTTAGTGGAAGTCCACTCGCATTTGCATATCCTATAGCTCCTGCCCATCCTGAGTCTGGAACTGGAACTACCATATCTGCTTTTACATCATCGCCTTGTGATAATATTTTTCCTGATTCAACTCTAAATTCATATGCATTTACTTTATCTATTGTTGCATCATTTCTAGCAAAATAAATATGTTCAAATATACAACTTTTTTTCATTGTTTTGCATTTATTGCTAAAGTTATATGATTTTAATTCTCCGTTCTTAACTACAACAATTTCTCCTGGTTCCAAGTCTCTTATAAATTCTCCACCAAGTATATCTATTTCACAGTTTTCAGAAGCAAATATGTATTCACCATCATCTCTTTTCCCAAGTAATAGAGGTCTAAATCCATGAGGGTCTCTAACAGCAACTAATTCTTCGTCAGTTAGTATAACTAATGAATACGCACCCTTTATTTGGTCCATTGTTAATTTTATTGCTTCTACAATATCTCCTGTATAATATCTAGCTAACATATATAAAATAACTTCTGTATCACTTTTACTACTAAACATTATACCGTCTTCTTCTAGCATTTCTTTTAGGTAGTTAGCATTTACTAAATTTCCATTGTGAACTAAACCTAAATTTCTCTTTTTTAAAGAACCAACTAAAGGTTGGCAGTTGTACATATGACTTCCACCTGCTGTTGAGTATCTAACATGGGCTATGCCCATTGTCCCAGGCAGTTTTTGTAAATCATCTGCCTTAAATACATCACCTACTAAACCCATGTCCTTTTTGTAATTTATTTCTTTTCCATCGTGCACAGCCATACCACAGCTCTCTTGACCTCTATGTTGCATAGAGTATAAGCCATAATACAAGTCTTTCGATATGTTTTTATCAGAATAAATTCCTAATATACCACACATGCGATCAATTCCCCCCTATAACTTAAATTATTTATTCATTCTAGAAAGAACTTCTTCATATCCCTGAACAAGATCTCCTAAATCTCTTCTAAATCTATCTTTATCTAATTTTTCATTAGTATTAACATCCCATAATCTACAAGTATCTGGTGATATTTCATCTGCTAATATTATATTTCCGTCTGCGTCTTTTCCGAATTCTAGTTTGAAGTCAACTAATTTTAGGTCCATTTTTAAGAAAAATTCCTTCATGATTTCATTGATTTTTAAAGTTTGTGCTCTGATATAATCTATTTCTTCTTGAGTTGCTAATTTTAATGCTACGGCATGGTCATCATTTATAAGTGGGTCTCCATATTCATCATTTTTATATGACATTTCAAATATTGGTTTGTCTAATACTATTCCTTCTTCTACTCCATATCTTTTGCAGAAAGAACCTGCTGTGATATTTCTGATTATAACTTCTAGTGGTAGGATTGTAACTTTTTTTACTAATTGTTCTCTATCTGATAAAGCTTTTATAAAATGAGTTTTGATTCCTGCTTTTTCTAATGTTTCAAACATTATTGTGCAAATTTTATTATTTAAGATACCTTTTGATGCAATTGATGCTTTTTTTTCACCATTGAATGCTGTTGCATCGTCTTTGTAATAAACTACATATTCATTTTCATTTTCTGTACTGTAAACTTGTTTTGCTTTTCCTTCATATAATAACATTTTTGTTACCTCCCAAAATTTTCACAAATATTTATTTACTGTTTTATTACTAACATATCTCTGCTTTTTCTACATTATCTTGTCTTATTTATTTTTATAATTATTGATTTATGCTTTTATCATCATCTAATACCTTTTGAGCCATTTCTTGTCTATATGTTTTTAAGTCTTCTTTTAATTTAGGATATTTTATACTCATTATTTGCATTGCCATTAATGCTGCATTTAACCCTGAATCTATAGTTACTGTAGCAACTGGTATTCCTTTTGGCATTTGAACCATTGATAATAATGAATCCATACCATCCATAGTAGATGATTTTATTGGCAACCCAACTACAGGTATTAATGTTGATGCTGCTATAACCCCTGATAAGTGTGCTGCCTTTCCTGCTGCTGCTATTATTACATCAACTTCTCCATCAATTGATTCTATAAAAGAAACTAATTCCTTTGGTGTTCTATGAGCTGATAAAATTCTTACTACTACTTCAACACCGTATTTTTCTAAAAAGTTTATTCCTTCTTCAAGTTTAGGATAATCTGATTTAGATCCCATTACGATTGCAACTTTCATAAGTAATTTTCCTCCATTAATAATATATTTATATAAAACTTAATTTTGTATTAAATTTAAAATTCTTAACTAAATTTTATTTTTAACCTTTTATTTTCGTATTTTTATTCATTTTAACGAACTATACACTTGTATTCTATATTAATATTCATACTTTATCAATACATATTTTTAAAAAATGATTTTTTTATTTTGTTTCAGGTTTATTTTACCATTTAGTTTCAAGTTTATTTTACCATATAACTGTATCTTTTTTTAATTTAAAACTAAAAATGCTGTTGCATAAACCAATTTTTATACAACAGCATATATTTTATAAATCAAATCCCTTAAATCCCTTTTTACTTTTTATTCGCAGTTCAAATATTATTTTAAAAATACAAATCTGCATATAAATATTAAACTTAACACTATTAATGAAATATTTATATCTTCTTTTTTATTTGTAACTAATTTTAATAGTGTATAAGATACTATACCGAATATTATTCCATCTGCAACACTATTTGTAAGTGGCATTAGAATAAATGTTAAGAATGCTGGTATAGCATTTGTGTAATCTTCAAAATCAATCTCTTTAAAACAGCTAGCCATCATAACCCCCACAATTATAAGTACCGCTCCTGTTGCTTGTGATGGTATTGCTATAAATAATGGCGCTAAGAATAGAGATAATACAAATAAAACCCCAACAGTAAATGCAGTAAGTCCTGTTTTTCCACCTTCGCTGATTCCTGCCGAACTTTCCATAAAACAAGTAACTGTTGATGTCCCAAGAACTGCCCCCACAGTAGTTCCTATCGCATCTGCCAACATGGCTTGTTTTGCTTTTGGTATTTTACCATTTTCATCAATTAGATTTCCTTTTGCTGCTACTCCAACCAAAAATCCTACTGAATCAAATAAATCCATAAATAAGAAAGTAAATACCACTATCACCATATCCAAACTAAATATTTTTTCAAGCGGAACGCTAAAGGCTTGCATAAAAGTTGGTGCTAGTGATGGAACATTAAGTGAAACTATTTTTGTTGGTAAAGTTACTATTCCTGTCAACATTCCTATTGCTGATGTTAATAATATTGATAGTAATAATGCTCCTCTTACATTTCTACAAACTAATATTCCTGCAATAACTAATCCTACCACACTTAATACTACAAGTGGATCGTGTAAACTAGATAATGCCAATGTCCCATTTGCAGTATTTATAATCCCTGCATTTGTCATTCCTACTGATGCTATAAATAGTCCAACACCTGCTGTAACAGCATTTTTAAGATCTTTTGGGATACAATTTATTATTTGTTCCCTTAAACTTGTAACCGTTAAAATTATAAATAACACACCCTCTATAAATACACCTAAAAGTGCCATTTGCCATGTATATCCCATCTGTAAAACGACCGTATATGCAAAGAATGCGTTAAGCCCCATTCCTGGTGCAAGTGCAATTGGATAATTTGATAAAAATGCCATAACGAAACATGATATTGTTGCTGATAATGCAGTTGCAACAAATACAGCCCCCGCATCCATTCCTGCCTCTGCCAGCATATTTGAATTTACCGCTAATATATATGCCATTGTCATAAATGTAGTAATACCAGCGATTATTTCTGTTTTCACATTTGTACCATGTTCACTTAATTTAAACACCTTTTCTAGTAAATTATTTTGGTTAGCTTTTTGTTGAGTAGCTTGCATAACTCTTCCCCCCATTTTATATATTTTCAAAGTTATAATAATGTTTTTTAGAAATGAATGTGTGCAAATAGATTTGCTTTCGAGGAGAGTTCAATAGATATTTACATACTACAAGGAATTTATTTTGTAGAGTAAAATGCTTTTTGAAAATCTAATTAAAAAGGTGCCTACTTCAACTAAAGTAGACACCTCTAATATCTTATCCAAATCAAGTTTTTATTTTATACTTTTAAATTATGTTCTAAAATTAAAAATTCTATTTTATATTCTTAAAAAAGTATAGACTAATCCCTTGATTATCATGATATCTAGGTGGCGCTCTCGCGGAAGCTCTCCTAATTAACTAATATTAAGCAGGCTTCCTGGCTTACAGATCAACGCGTTACTTTCCTTCTCACATACAAATGGCATGCAATGGATTATTAAGTATTGCTCCCTAGAATACAGTGACCGGATCGCTTAGGATTCTAACCTAATTTCCTTTTATTCAAACTTCTGGCGAAATTTGACCACTTAATATCATAATAATATTCATTTCTATGGAAAAATAGTAGCACATTATGGAATTATTTGTCAACTTTTTTACGCATTTTTATTATATTTTTTCCTTTTATATCCATTATTTTATTGTTCTTGGTATATGATTTTATATATAATAAA
>OLNY01001985.1_pt1 | contig 15019 bp, 10 predicted proteins | sample 1671981 | NCBI WGS metagenome assembly OLNY01 (sample SAMEA3136632, study PRJEB25190) | human gut metagenome | biome: human gut; feature: human-associated habitat; material: faeces | place: Austria | collected 2013 | reverse complement strand
AGGCCGCACCCGGCTATGCCGCCGTGCAGCGCGCCGCCCAGCGCAAGCCCGCCCGCGTGGAGGATGTCAAGGCACTGGAAAGTATTCTTGGCCCCAGTGTGCGCATCAGCCCCACGCGGTTTGAACGGTACATCAGCTGTCCGTTTGCCTATTTTATGCAGTATGTGCTGGGGGCGCGCCCGCGCCAGAAAGCCGAACTGGCCCCCAATATCAGCGGTACGCTGACCCACTGGGTGTTGGAGCAGGCCCTGCGCCGGGAGGGCAGTGCCTTTGCCAAATTGACCCAGCCGCAGCTGGAACAGCTGGTAGAAAGCCTGGTGCAGGAATACACCGCCGCCAACCTGCCCGGCGCGGGGGTGCGGATGAACTACCTGCTGGGGCGGATCCAGCGCAACCTGGTAGGGCTGCTGGGGTTCATCCAGCGGGATGTGCGGCAGTCCGGCTTTCAGCCCGTGGCGTTTGAGCTGCGCATTGATGACCGCCCGGACAGCGATGACCCGGATGCCCCACGCGTGGACCCCGTTCAGCTGGACGATGGCAGGGGGCACACGGTGCGTATTGTGGGTACGGTGGATCGTGTGGATACCATGGAACTGGGCGGCAAAACCTACATCCGTGTGGTGGACTATAAGACCGGAAGCAAAAAGTTTGACCTGCGGGAAGTGTATTACGGCCTGGACTGCCAGATGCTGCTCTACCTGTTTACCCTGGAACGCAACGGCGGGCATCTGTTCTCGCAGGGCACGGCAGCCGGGGTAGAATACCTGTGGGCGGATCCCGCGCCGGAAAATATCATTCGACCGGAAACAGATGATGCAGAACCTTTGCAGGCGCAGAACTACCCGCTGGAAGGACTGCTGCTGGATGAGCCGAGCATTTACCATGCCATGGATACCAGAGGCACCGGTGCCTTTGTGCCCCTCAGCTTCAGCGCCAAAACCGGGGAGCCAACGGCACAGTCGGCCAAAGCGCGGCTGGCGGACCGGGAAAAGTTCAACCGCATCCGGGACCACCTGGATGGAATGCTGACCGATATGGCCAAGAACCTGTACAGCGGTGAAATCGACGCGGCCCCGCTGGTGCCCAATGCAGGCAAAAGCCCCTGCCTTTGGTGTGAGTACCGCACCGTCTGCCATCATGCGGACGGCGAAGGGGAGCGCACACCGCTTAAACCGGACGACCCGTTTGGCGCAGAGTAAACCGGCGGGGCAGCTGGAAAGTCAAGAATTCAGCCTCTTTCGACCAAACACAGCTGAATTCTGTGTTAAAAAGCATTGGAATTCGTCTTGTGTTTGTAAAATTGTCGTTATTTTCTTTGCTTTCAGATATACCTTAAAATGCAAAAACGCCGGATAAGGAGACAACAATGGCGGAAGCGAAAATTCAATTTACCCCGGCGCAGGCCGCGGCCATTCAGGCCCGCGGCGGCAGCCTGTTGGTTTCGGCTGCGGCCGGCTCCGGCAAAACGCGGGTGCTGGTGGAACGTGTGGCGGGGCTGATCACCGACCCGGACCACCCGGTGGATGCAGATTCTCTGTTGATCATGACATTTACCAATGCGGCAGCGGCCAAGCTGCGGGCGGATATTACCAAGCGCCTGGCAGCAGAGATTCGCCAGCATCCACAGGATGTGCGCCTGCGCCGCCAGCAGATGCGGCTGCAGCGGGCATCCATCGGCACAGTGGATGCGTTCTGCCTGCATTTTGTGCAGCAAAACTTTTCGGCTCTGGATGTTCCGCCGGATTTTACCATTGCGGATGACGCTACCCTGGTGCGCCTGCAGCAGGAAACCCTTTCCACCGTGCTGGAACAGGCATATACCGATCCTGACTTCTGTGCCTTTGCGGACCTGTATGACCGCGGCCGGACGGATGATACCACAGGCCGGGCGGTGCAGGAACTGTATCACTTTACCCAGGCGCTGCCACACCCGGCGCAGGCGCTGCAGCGCTTTGTTGAAATGTGGCAGAGCGATGCCCCACCGGAAAAGACCCAGTGGGGGCAGGCCGTTCTGCGGGAAACCTCTGCGCGGATCAAGGGCGTATTGCGCCTTTTGCGCACGGCGCAAAAAATTGCAGCGAAGGACCCGGCGGCGGATAAAGCCCTGACAGCCGTACTGATGGATGACGAAGACCGCATGCTGCTGGTGCTGGATCGGCTCGATCACGGCGCGTGGGACACCGTTCCGGAAGCACTGGATAACGCAGATAACTGGCGCAGAGCCGGGCGGGTGCCCGGTGGGATCGCATCCAACATAGCGGCAATGTCGGCCAATATGCTGCGGGACCGCGCCAAAAAACATATAGCGACCCTGAGAACGGACTTTTTGCTCTGCCCGGCAGCTGACTATCAGGCAGACCGCCGCCGCGCCGCCCCGCTTGTGGCTGCGCTGGTCCGCGCAGTGGAGCAGTACCGCCGCACACTGCTGGAAGCTAAACTGGCAGAAAAAGTGCTGGACTATGCAGACCTGGAGCACATGACGCTGGAACTGTTGCTGACACCGGAGTACGAGCGCACCAGCCTGTGCCGCACCGTCAGCGCGCGGTACTCTGCTGTGCTGGTGGACGAATACCAGGATACCAACGCGCTGCAGGATGCCATCTACTTTGCCCTTGCCGCGCCGGATGCTTCTAACCTGTTTTTTGTGGGGGATATCAAGCAGAGCATTTACCGTTTCCGTCAGGCGGACCCCTCCGTCTTTGTGGGCAAGCAGACGGCGTGGCAACCCTACCCGGCCGATGCCCCGGTACCTTACCCGGAACCGGCCACCATTGCGCTGGATGCCAACTTCCGCAGTGCGCCGGATGTAATCCGGGGGATCAACTACTTTTTTGAAACGTTTTTCTCCCGGCGGCTCGGCGGCATTGATTACGGCGATGGCCAGCGCCTTGTGGTGGGCAGAAAAGACGAAACCTACCCCGGCCTGTGCGAGCTGGATGTGATCCGCGAAGCCGATACCGCGGCAGATGCCCGCACCATTGCTGCACGCATTGCCCAGATGATGGCGGATGGTTACCCCGTGCGGGACGCCGAACCCGGCAAAACCCGCCCCTGCCAGTATGACGATTTCTGTATTCTGCTGCGCGGCCGTTCGGACTTTGCGCTGTATGAAGCTGCCCTGACCGCGCTGGATATCCCGGTTTATGCCGATGTGGCGGCTGACCTGCTGGACGCCCCTCATGTGCGCCCCTTTGCCGCACTGCTGCGTGTGCTGGATAACCCGGCACAGGATGTGGAGCTTTCCTCTGTGCTGCTCAGCCCGCTGTACCCTTACACGCCGGATGATCTGGTGCAGCTGCGCGCGGCTGTGCGCGGCGGCAGCCTGTATGCGGCGGTGCTGCACGGCAGCGACCCGCGCTTTGCACCGTTTTTGCAGGATATGGAGGTTTACCGCGAGCTGGCCCGTACCCTGACGGTGGGGCAGCTGATCGAAGAGCTGTTTGCCCGCACGGGTTACCTGGCGGCGGTCGGCGCCATGCCGGACGGTGCCCGCTGCCGGGATGACCTGCTGGCATTTGCCGCGTGGGCAGCGAACGCCGGGGCGCGCGGTCTTTCGGCCCTGGTGCGCGCAATGGATGCCGCCAAGGCGGGCAGCGGGGTGCAGGCGCCTTCCATCGGCCAAAGCCGCCCCGGCTGCGTGAGCATTATGACGGTCCACCGCTCCAAAGGGCTGGAATTCCCGGTGGTGTTTGTGGCCAACACCTCCCACAAGTTCAACCAGAGCGATGCCATCTATCCGGTGCTGTATCATAAGGAGCTGGGCATTGGCCTGATGCTGCGCGCGGGCAGCAGTGCCAGCCGCTACAAAACGCTGCCTTATACCGCCGTGGCGCAGACGATCAAACGTGAAACACTCAGCGAGGAAATGCGCATTTTATATGTGGCGCTGACCCGTGCGCAGGATGCGCTGATCATTACGGTACCGCTGAAAAGACCGGAAAGTGAATTGAAAAATCCGGCCATGTTTGCCAGCGCCGAGGCAACGGATGCCGAAGCTATGCTGGGGGCACAGAACTGGGCGCTCTGGCTGCTGACGGCAGCTATGCTGCACCCGGCCAGCGAGGAACTGTGGAAATACAGCGAACTGCTGCCCCATCATATCCCAACGGAAGCGCCGCTGAACATCCGCCTGCTGGACCCGCCCCCCGCAGTGCAGGCAGCGGAGCCGGAAGCCCCGGCCCTGCCGGACGATGCCCTGACCGAACGCCTGCTGGAAGCGTTTACATGGCAAAGCCCCAACAAAGCGCTGGAAACCATCCCGGTTAAAGTCAGTGTCAGCGCCGTGACCCACACCAAACAGGAACTGACCCTGCGCCGCCCGGCCTTTTTGCAAAAGTCCGGCATGACCGGGGCAGAACGCGGCACGGCCATCCATGCGTTTTTGCAGAGCGTCCCCTTTGGCCCACAGCCGCCAGAGCTGGAAGCCGAAGTGCAGCGCCAGTTGGACCTGCACCTGCTGGACCCGGAGCTGGCCAAAGTGCTGGATCTGGAACAGGTACGCCCGTTTTTTGCCAGCGGGGTATGGCAGCGCATTGCCGCTGCCCGCCAGGTCCTGCGGGAAGAACCGTTCATTACCGCGCTGCCGGCCGGAGAAGTCGTCCCCGAAGCGGCGGGGCAGGGGAGAGCGGCCAAGGCCCCGGTGCTGGTGCAGGGCATTGCCGATGTGGTGCTGGTGTTTGACGACCACGCCGAAATTCTGGACTATAAAACCGATAAAAGCCGCAATGCCACCTATTATATTGAGAGCTATGCCGCGCAGCTGCGGCTGTACCGCCGTGCGTTTGCCCTGCGTTTGCCGGTGCCGGTAACAAAGCTGACCATCTACTCGTTCGCCATGCAGGATGAGATCGATATCCCGCTGGAATAGGCGATAAACTTTTGGGCAGATAACGTGATTTTTTTCTGCCTGCCCCCCTTGACGCACGGGGGTTGGTATGCTATTATAGTAATACCTCTTTTGCGGGTCTATTTTTTTGTGCACATTTTTAGGCACAGGGCCCGCGGGCGCAAAGGGCGGCAACCCTTTGCACAACGAGGGAGGCCTTTGGGCGCAGCGCAAAGCATCAAGCTTTAACTTCGGTGCTGCACCCGTATAAACCGTTAATTGGAGGTGCCGAACGAATGACTGTCAAGATCACCCTGGCCTGCACCGAGTGCAAGCAGCGTAACTACAACAAGGAAAAGAACAAGAAGAACAACCCGGATCGTCTTGAGATGAAGAAGTATTGCCGTTTCTGCAAGAAGCATACTGTTCACCGCGAAACAAAGTAAGTTTGAAGGAGCTTTTAAGATGGCTGATAACAAAGCGGTAAACCAGACCGCCGCCAAGCCGGAAGAAGCTAAAGCCGACAAAAAGGCTAAGGCAAACGACGGCAAAAAGAAGGTTCCCTTCACTGCCAAGGTCAAGAACTTTTTTGGCCGTATCACCAAGTATTTCCGTGATACCAAAAGCGAGCTGAAAAAGGTTGTGTGGCCCAGCAAAGAAGACACCCGCAACAACACCATTACCGTTATTGTGGTTGTGGTAATCGCGGCTGTTGTGCTGGTGCTGCTGGACATGGCGTTTGGCGGTATCATTCACCTGCTGATCGGCGCGTGAACCGGCTTTTGAGCGGAGGCAACTATGGCTGAACAAGCATATTGGTATGTTGTGCATACCTATTCCGGCTATGAAAACAAAGTCGCAACGGATCTGATGACCATGGTGGAAAACCGCCGCATTCAGGATCTTATCTGCGATGTCAAGGTCCCCACCGAGACCGTGATGGAGGATCAGTTTGATAAAACCGGCAATAAGATCGGCGAAAAAGAAGTTCAGCGCAAGATCTACCCCGGCTATGTCTTTGTCAAAATGGTCATGAACGATAATACCTGGTACATTGTCCGCAACACCCGCGGCTGCACCGGTTTTGTCGGCCCGGCTTCCAAGCCGGAACCCCTCTCGGAGGAGGAAGTCGCCAAGCTCGGCGTTGATAACGGCGTTGCCGCGCCCGAAGTCGATTATGCCGTGGGCGACAATGTCGAGATCACTTCCGGCACAATGGAAGGTTCCATCGGTACGGTGGAAGAGATCAATCTCGACGAACGCAAGGTCCGCATCAAGATCAACATGTTTGGCCGCGAAATCCCGGCAGAACTTGGTCTGCACGAAGTTAAACTTCTGTAAGCGGAACTTAGCGCAAATCGCCTGGCAACAGGCAAGTAATTCCGGTAGAAACTGCGCATGAGCAGTTTTTATAGAGCGTGCGAGGGTCGCATGCTCGTGGGAGGCCTGCACCGCGGGCCGCAACTCACCACAAATTTTGGAGGTGCAATTTATCATGGCACAGAAAATCACTGGCTACATTAAGCTGCAAATTCCCGCCGGCAAGGCAACTCCGGCTCCCCCTGTTGGTCCTGCTCTGGGCCAGAAGGGCGTTAACATCATGGCGTTCACCAAGGAGTTCAACGAACGTACCAAGGGTCAGATCGGCATGATCATCCCCGTTGTCATCACTGTTTACGCTGACCGTTCCTTCAGCTTCATCACCAAGACCCCGCCGGCTCCGGTCCTGATCAAGAAGGCCGCTGGCATCGACACCGCCTCTGGCGTGCCCAACAAGAACAAGGTTGGCTCCATCACTCTGGCTCAGGCCGAAGAGATCGCCAAGACCAAAATGCCTGACCTGAACGCTGCTTCTCTGGAAGCTGCCGTCAGCATGATCAAGGGCACCTGCCGCAGCATGGGCGTCACCGTCGAGGGCTGATCAAGCTCTTTTGCGTGGGAGGATAAATCCGATAACTACCACAATGGAGGAATAAAGTAATGAATCACGGTAAACATTATGTCGACAGCGCTAAGCTGATCGACCGTACCAAGACCTACGAGCCCCAGGAAGCCCTGGAGCTGTGCTGCAAGACCGCTAAGGCCAAGTTCGACGAGACCGTTGAGCTGCATGTCCGCCTTGGCGTTGACAGCCGCCATGCTGATCAGCAGGTCCGCGGCGCTGTTGTTCTGCCCAACGGCACTGGCAAAAATGTTCGCGTTGTTGCTATCTGCAAGGGCGACGCTGCTAAGGCTGCTGAGGCTGCCGGTGCTCAGGAAGTTGGCGATGATGATCTGATCGCCAAGATCCAGGGCGGCTACCTGGACTTCGACGTTCTGGTTACCACCCCGGATATGATGGGCCGCGTTGGCCGCTTGGGTAAGATCCTCGGACCTCGTGGTCTGATGCCGAACCCGAAGGCTGGCACCGTTACCCCCGACGTTGGCAAGGCTGTTACCGATGCCAAAGCCGGTAAGATCGAGTACCGCCTGGACAAGCAGAACATCATCCATGTTCCCGTTGGCAAGGCTTCTTTTGGCGCTGAAAAGCTGATGGCCAACCTGGACACCGTCCTGGAAGCCATTGCTAAGGCTAAGCCGGCTGCTGCCAAGGGCCAGTACTTCAAGAGCGCAACCATCGCCACCACCATGGGCCCCGGCGTTCGCGTTGCCACCAACAAGTATGGTGTATAAGAGAATTTTCTCTTAAAAAATGCTTGACAAACGCACATTCCCGTGCTATTATAATTAAGCTGTTTTTAAGACAGCAGGTGCCCTTTGGGGCCTAACGGGTTTGACCCACCTGCCGAGAAACGTGCGTTTTGAATTTGCTTCAAAGCCATTTTCCCGGCAACGGGAAAGTGGCTTTTTCTTTTGATAGAGCCGCTTGCCTGTATATCTTACAAGCGGAATGAGGTGAAAACAAATGCCCAGTGCAAAGATTCTGGAAGCCAAGAAGGCTTATGTTGCAGAACTGAACACCAAGATCGCTGGTTCTCTGGCTGGCGTTGTCGTTGCTTACAACGGCATCAGCGTTGCTGATGATACCAAGATGCGTAAGGAACTGCGTGAAGCTGGCGTTGAGTACATGGTTGTCAAAAACACCATGCTGCGCCGTGCTGTTGCTGGCACCCAGTACGAAGCTCTTGCTGAGTACTTCAAGGGTGATACCGCAATTGCTCTGTCTGCTGAGGACCCGGCTGCTGCTGCCCGCATCCTGTGCAAGGTTGCTGACGCAGATAAGTCCAAGCGCTTCACTGTTAAGGGTGGCTTCTGCGACGGCCAGGTGCTGGATGCCGCTGGCGTCAAGAGCCTGTCCACCATGCCCAACCGCGAAGGCCTGCTCTCTATGCTGGCTGGCTCCCTCAACGGGATCATCGGCGGTCTGGCTGTTGCGATCCAGGGGATCGTCGACAAGCAGGAAGAAACCCCCGCTGCCTGATTTATCTTGCAGCATGAGGAAAGCGGCGTAAACCTCAACAAAACCGCCGCACACAAACAATTATAAAAATTATGGAGGTAACTACCATGGCTTCTGAAAAGATCACTGCCATTGTCGAGTCTGTCAAGACTATGACCGTTCTCGAGCTGAAAGAGCTCGTTGATACCATTTGCGAAGAGTTCGGCGTTTCCGCTGTTGCTGCTGCCGCTCCGGCTGCTGCTGGCGCTGCTGCTCCTGCTGAGGAAGAGAAGACCGAGTTCGATGTCATCCTGGCTGATGTCGGCGCTAACAAGATGCAGGTCATCAAGGCTGTTAAGGAGCTGACCGGCGCTTCTCTGATGGAAGCTAAGAAGCTCGTTGAGACTGCCAACGCTAAGCTGAAGGAGCAGGCTTCCAAGGCTGACGCTGAGGAAATGAAGAAGAAGCTGGAAGAAGTCGGCGCTAAGGTTGAGCTGAAGTAATTCTTCTTACTTGAATCTTTTCCAAACCGCCCCGTGGTGTAAACCGCGGGGCGGTTTTTGTATGTCAGCCACCTGGATCCCCTTTGCGCGAAATACACAAATCACGGTTTCATTTTTGTACAAAAACGAGAATTTGACAGTGTGATTTTACAAATGTTCAAGATATATCCATTTCTTTCTGACACAAAAATCCTTATAATAATAATGATATAAATAAAGTGCTCTCTGCGCCCGGTCCCATATAAAAATAGGGCAGGAGAGTGCCGATAAAATTATTGGGTGTTAAGTACGGGAAAGGCACAGCCACACACCGTGCACCGGCAAAACATGCACGGTGCTGTTGGTTTTGTACTTTTGGTACTGTGGTTAATCAGATAAGGAGTGTGTATATGGAGGAGCAAAAGCCAAAAGGCAGCGGTATGGAAAAAATCGCTACCTTTATTGTGGATAAGCGCAACCTGTTCTTTCTACTTTATGCATTTGCGTTAATTTTCAGTATTGTAGCAACCGGCTGGGTCAAGGTGGAAAATGATATTACTACCTACCTGCCGGAAGATACCGAAACCCGCCAGGGCCTGACCGTGATGAATGATAACTTTGTTACATACGGCACAGCCCGCGTGATGGTTTCCAATGTTACATATGAAACCGCCGAGAATATCTGCAGTGACCTGGAAAGCATTGATGGCGTTACCAGCGTGGATTTTGATGATACCACGGACCACTACAAATCCGCTTCGGCGCTGTTCAGCGTAACGTTTGACGGTACCACAACGGACGATATCAGCGTCCATGCGCTGCATACCATCCGGGATATGCTGGCCGGGTACGATACCTATATTGATACCGAAGTCGGCGTGGATACCTCCGCAGACCTGCAAAGCGAGATGAGCGTCATTCTGGTACTGGCGGCCATCGTCATCGTGCTGGTGCTTACCCTTACGTCCCGTTCCTATGCCGAGGTTCCGGTTCTGATTATGACCTTTGGCGCGGCGGCTTTGCTGAATATGGGCACCAACTTCCTGTGTGGCACCATTTCCTTTATCTCCAACTCCGTTACCGTTATTCTGCAGCTGGCACTGGCCATTGACTACGCCATCATCCTGTGCCACCGCTTCTCGGATGAGCACGAAACCAAGGATACGCGGGAGGCCTGTATCGCGGCATTGTCCAAGGCAATCCCCGAAATCAGCTCTTCCTCTCTGACCACCATTTCCGGCTTGGGGGCTTTGGCGTTCATGCACTTTGGCATTGGCCGCGATATGGCAACCGTGCTGATCAAGGCTATTCTGTTCAGCTTGCTGTCGGTGTTTACCTTGATGCCCGGCCTGCTGATGGTGTTCAGCAAAAAGATCGATGCAACCCGCCATAAAAACCTGATCCCCAAGATCACCTTCCTGGGCAAGTTTGATGTCGCCACCCGGTTTATTGTCCCGCCGATTTTTGCCGTTGTGGTTGTAGTCACCGCAGTGCTGGCCAACAAGTGCCCCTACTGCTACAGCTATACAGACCTGGTCACCGCCAAGCAGAGTGAAAGCCAGATTGCCCACCAGAAAATCAAGAACACTTTTGGTGTCAACAACATGGTGGCAGTGATCGTGCCGACAGGGGATTATGATTCCGAACGCCAGCTGCTCAAGGACCTGGATTCCTGCGCGGAAGTAAAATCCACCCAGGGCCTGGCCAACATTGACGCTATGGATGGCTACAAACTGGCCGATGCCCTGACCCCGCGCCAGATGTCGGAACTGGCCGGGCTGGATTACGAGGTGGCCGAAGCCCTGTACGCCGCCTATGCCGTGGACCAGAACGAATACGGCAAGTTGATCAGCGGCCTTGGCGATTATAAAGTACCGCTGTTTGATATGTTCATGTTCCTGCAGCGGGAGATGAAAGACGGCAACATTACGCTGGACGGTGACATTCAGGAAACGCTGGATGACCTGTTTGAACAGCTGAACAAGGCACAGCTGCAGCTGCAAAGCGATAAATACAGCCGCCTGGTTGTCTACCTGAACCTGCCGGAAGAAAGTGACGAGACCATGGACTTCCTGGATACGATGCACGCCTTGATTGCTAAGTATTACAGCAGCGATACCTACATTGTCGGTAACTCCACCAACGTCAAAGACCTGTCCAGCTCCTTTGGCGAGGATAACATGCTGATCAGTGTGCTGTCCGCTTTGTTTGTTGTCATTATCCTGCTGTTCACCTTCAAATCGGCCGGTCTGCCGGTGTTGCTCATCGTTGTCATTCAGGGCAGTATCTGGATCAACTTCTCGGTGCCGACCATCCAACATGAGTCGCTGTACTTCCTGGGTTACCTGATTGTCAACTCCATCCAGATGGGTGCAAACATTGACTATGCTATCGTTATTTCCAGCCATTACAGTGACCTGAAAAAAGAAATGCGGCCCAAAGAGGCAATTATCGCCGCATTGAACGAAGCGTTCCCTACCATCTTTACATCCGGCACCATTCTGGCGGTGGCCGGTGCGCTGATCGGCGTTATGACCACCAATCCGGTCATCGCTGCCATCGGCACCTGCCTGGGCCGCGGTACGGTCATTTCCATTGTGCTGGTTATGGCGGTTCTGCCCCAGATCCTGCTCATTGGCGATACCATTGTGGAGCGCACCAGCTTTGATGTAAAAGTTCCTGTGGATCTGTCCCGCGTCAACCGCACGGCCAGCGGCAACATGCGCGTCAGCGGCCGGGTGCGCGGCTATGTGAACGGTGTGATCGATGCCGAGATCAAGGGTACGTTGAACGGTACGTTGAATGCCTCTGTTACCAGCGGCACAACGATAGAACCAACAAAGCCTGATTTTTATCTGCCGGAAAGCAAGGAACAAGCGGCGGCTGAATGGGCAGAAAATTATACGGAAGGGGAGGAAGTCTGATGGAACGCAATACAGCAAAACGCACGCTGGAAAAACTCCTCTCTGTGTGTATCTGCTTGTGTATGCTGGGGGCCATGCTGCCCGCCCAGGTGTTTGCCGAGGAAGCCGACACCGCCCAGACCGAAACCGTGCAGGATACGGCCCCAAAAGATACGGTCTACCTTTCCAGCGCGGATGACCTGATCCAGCTGGCCAAGGACTGCCGCCTGGACAGTTGGAGCCAGAACCGCACCGTTGTGCTGGAAGCCGATATTGACCTTTCCAGTGTTGACTTTAACGGTATTCCCAGCTTTGGCGGCACATGGGAAGGCCAGAACCACGCCATTACCGGCCTTTCCCTCAGCCAGGACGGCAGCGTGCAGGGCTTATTCCGCTATGTGCAGCAGGGGGCCCTGGTGCGCGATATGACGGTAAAGGGCCGCATCAAGCCGGGCGGCACCCGCGCCAGCGTGGGCGGCATTGCGGGCAGTAACGCCGGTACGATTGAAAATTGCGCGTTTGACGGCGTGGTATCCGGCACCAGCCAGATTGGCGGCATTGCCGGTGTCAATACGGTCAAGGGCAGCATCAACGGCTGCACGGTAAGCGGCACAGTGTACGGCAGCCACTTTGTGGGCGGCGTTGTGGGCCAGAATGACGGCGTGGCTGCCAACTGCACCAACGTGGCCAGCGTGAATACCACCGTGAGCCAGAACGAAGTCAAGCTGAATGACCTGACCCTGGACAATGTGCTGAAAACCGAAAAGGCCAACGATGTGACCGATGCAGGCGGCATTGCGGGCAACAATGCCGGTGTGCTGCGCGCCTGCATCAACCGCGGAACCATTGGCTACAGCCACATTGGCTATAATGTCGGCGGTATTGCCGGCAGCCAGACCGGCTATGTGGAAGGCTGCGTGAACTATGGCACCGTCAACGCCCGCAAGGAGGGCGGCGGCATTGTGGGCCAGATGGAACCCTCCAGCGTGCTGCAATATAACCAGGATACCTTGCAGGAATTGCAGGGCGAACTGAATACCCTTTCTGCCCTGATGAACAAGGCCACCAACGATGCCTCGGCTTCTTCCAGTGAGCTGACCAGCCAGCTGAATGACCTGACCGGCCGGGTGGACAGCGCGCGCGAAGCCGTGGATACCCTGATCGATAAGACGGTCAACGGGTTTGATATCGGCACCCAGACCATCAACATTACCGACCTGACCAAACTGACCGGGCAGGGTACGATCAATGGCAGCGGCAACGGCAGCGCCGACGGGTCCGGCAATGGCAACATCAACGGCACCATTGAGCTGGTGCCCACCCCGGAGCCGACCGAAGAACCGGAGGAAACCCCGGAACCCACCGAAACGCCGGCTGTGACGGAAGCCCCCACCGCGGCCCCTGACCCGGATCCGACTGCGGCGCCTGCCCCGGAGCCGGACCAGCCTGACGACCAGCCCGCAGAGCAGAGCGAGGACGACCGCGAGGGCGAAGCACATGGCCGCCCCCGCCGCAATGAACCCACTTTTGATGTGGATCTCGATTTTGGCGGGGAAGGAGGCGGTGACGCTGGCGGCGATGTGACCATCGACCATGGCGGCGAAGGCCAGATCGACAGCAACATTGACCTGACGGTGCCCAGTATTACGCTGAGCGACCGCGATTCCATCACCGCAGCCCGCAGCAGCCTGAACGGCAGCCTGGCTTCCATCATTGACGGTGTCAGTAGCCTGAACACCAACACCGGCAGCCACACCCAGGCTTTGATCCAGGATGTGCAGGCCATCAGCAGCCAGCTGAACAAAATTGGCGATACGCTGGCTGGTGCTGCAGACCAGAGCGAGGACGACAACAACCTGTTTGAAGATGTTTCAGACAGCGATACCGATGGCGATACCGAAGGTAAAGTGTTCAACTGCATGAACCTTGGCGAGGTAAACGCCGATATCAATGCAGGCGGCATTACCGGCGCCATGGCCCGTGAAAACGACCTGGACCCCGAAGATGATACCAAAACCAGCGGCAGCAGCTCACTGAATGTGACCTACAAGACCCGCATCGTGGTGCGGGACTGCATCAATAAGGGGGCTGTCAATGTCAAGAAAAAAGGCGGCGGTGGCATTGTTGGCGGCATGGATATGGGCTCGGTGCTGCAAAGCTATAACTTTGGCAATCTGGAATCGGACGATGCGGATTATGTTGGAGGTATTGCCGGGCAGAGCAAGTCCATCATCCGCCGCAGCGCAGCCAAGTGCCGCCTGAGCGGTGATAACTATGTCGGCGGCATTGCGGGCAGCGGCTTTACCATTACCGGCAGCCGCAGCTTTGTGCTGGCGGATGGCGACGAGTATGTCGGCGCGATTGCCGGTGGGCTGGAAAGCAGCAATTCCATCACCAACCTGAACAGCGCACTTCAGGATTCCGAGTCCGAGCAGAGCAGCAACTATTTTGTCAGCGAAACGCTGGGCGGCATTGACGGCGTAAGTTATGCAGGTCAGGCGGAACCGCTTTCGTTCCAGGAATTCTGTGACCTGACGGCACAGGAGGGCATGCCGGATGAATTCCGCAATGTTACCCTGAATTTTGTTGCCAACCAGGTTACGGTGGAAGCTGTTACGGTGGAGTACGGTGCGGCCTTTGATATGGCCAATGCGCCGGAGCTGCCTGCCAAGGGCGGCTATACGGCAGAATGGTCGGACTTTGACCATGACCATGTTGTGTTTGACCAGACGATTGAAGCAGTATACACCCCGCTGGATTCCGTGGTGCAGAGCGGCGATACCCGCAACGGCCTGCCCATCCTGTTGGCAGAGGGCGCTTTTGGCATGGCGGAAGTAACGCTGACCCCGTCCAGCGAAAGCCCCGGCGCGGTGGGAACGCTGCTGGAATGCTGGGAAATCACCCTGCCGGAGGACCACTCCGACAGCCATGTGCTGCATTATCTGGCACCTTCGGACAATACTGTGGTATACCTGCGCGATGCTGATGGCAGCTGGCGCAAGGTGGATACCACCGAGGACGGCAGCTATCTGGTGTTTACCGCCATGACGGACGAAACGACCCTTGCCGCAGTAGAAAAGCCCGGCATTCCGCTGCCGATTCTGATCGGCGGCGCCGTGGCAGCGGTGCTGCTGGTTATCCTGTCCATTCTGGGCCACAAACACCGCAAAAAGCGCCTGACCAAAAAAGCAGAACAGGAACGCAAACGAGCCGAAGAAACCGAAAACGGCTGATTCTACTAAAAAATAAAAAACGCAGAACTTTCAACGTTCTGCAAAAATAAAGTTGAAACATCCCCCGCAGGTGCAGCAATCGCTGACTTGCGGGGGATGTTTTGCGCTTTTAGTTTACAGTTTGCGGATGAACAGGAAAGTTAAAAATATAAGGCAATACCGCATAATTCTAAGTGCCGATACGGCGAGCGAGGTGC
>OLNY01001978.1_pt1 | contig 15066 bp, 20 predicted proteins | sample 1671981 | NCBI WGS metagenome assembly OLNY01 (sample SAMEA3136632, study PRJEB25190) | human gut metagenome | biome: human gut; feature: human-associated habitat; material: faeces | place: Austria | collected 2013 | reverse complement strand
TTCAACATCGCCACCGGCGCGGCGCTCGCCATCAAGCAGCGGCACGGCAGCGACGTGGCCGTGTGCTTCTTCGGCGACGGCGCATCTAGCCGAGGCACCTTCCACGAGGCCGTGAACCTCGCCGCCAGCTGGAAACTGCCGGTCATCTACGTGTGCGAGAACAACGCGTGGGCATCCACCACCCGCTTCGACGACATCAAGAACGTGGACTACCTGTCGGAACGCGCTCAGGGATACGGCATCCTCGGTGTCACCGTCGACGGCAACGACGTCGAATCCGTGCGAGACGCCTCCGCCAAGCTCATCGACCGCGCCCGCCGCGGCGACGGCCCCTCCATCCTGGAATGCAAGACCTACCGGCGCGACGGCCACTTCATCACCGACCCGCAGAAGTACCGTTCCCAGGAGGAGGTCGAGGAGTGGAAACTCTACAACGACCCGATTGACCGGTTCCGGCGCAAGATCCTGCTCGAAGGCGTCGTCGCGCAGGACGACCTCGACGCCGCGGAGGAGCGGCTCGACCAGGAGTTCGCACAGGCTCTGGAATTTGCGGTAAACAGTCCATTCCCCAAGGCCGAGGACGCCTTGGACGACGTATTCAGCGGTGAGGTGAACCTATATGAGTGAGCGAATCATCACATTCGGCGAGGCGACTCGCGAGGCCATGCTCGAAGAGATGCGAGCCGACGAACGTGTGTTCGTCTACGGCGAGGACATCGCCAAGCAGGGCGGCATCTTCGGCCAGTTCGCCGGCATGAAGGACGAATTCCCCGAGCGCGTGCTTGACACGCCGATCTCCGAGACGGCGCTCGTCGGCGCCGGCGTCGGCGCGGCCATCGCCGGCGCCAAGCCGGTCATCGACCTGCATTTCGCGGATTTCATCGGCATCGCCATGGACGAGGTGCTCAACCAGATGGCCAAGGCGCACTACATGTTCGGCGGACAGGCCACCATGTCGCTGGTGCTGCGCGCGCCCGACGGCCTGATGAAGCACGGCGCCGCCCAGCATTCCCAGTCGCTGGAGACGTGGTTCACCAACATCCCCGGCATCCGCGTGGTCGTGCCCTCGACGCCGGTCAACGGCAAGCAGCTGCTCAAGGCGGCTATCAAGGATCCTAACCCGGTCATCTACTTCGAGAACAAGGGACTGTTCCCGGTCAAGGGCGACGTGCCCGAGGACCTGCCGCCCATCGACCTGAGCCGTGCGCAGGTCGTGCGCGAAGGCGCCGACGTGACGCTGGTCTCCTACGGTCTGATGCTCACCAAGGCGCTCGCTGCCGCGGATGTTGCACGGCGCGAATACGGCGTGAGCGTGGAGGTCATCGACCTGCGATCCATCACGCCGCTCGACATGCCGACCATCTATGCGTCGGTGAAGAAGACCGGTCATCTGGTCATCGCGCACGAGGCCATCAAGATCGGCGGCGTGGGCGGCGAGATCGCGGCGCGCGTGGCTGAGAACCATTTCGATTATCTGCGTGGGCCGGTGCTGCGCGTCGGCGCGCGGTTCACGCCGCTGCCGTTCAGCCCGGTGATGGAGGACTTCGTGCTGTCCGGCGAGAAGGAGATCCTCGACGCCGTGCTCGCGGCGGCCGGCAAGTCCGCCGTCGATGGGGCGGATGGTGCTGCGGGTCGGGCGGGTGAGGCCGCGTGAGCGACGCAACCGTCAACACAACCGCAACCGCAGCGGCGGAGGCTTCGGATTCCGTCGCCGCCGGCGCCCCTCTGATCTCGCTTGACCACGTCACCGTCGAATTCGGCCGCGGCAAAAAACGCTTTCGCGCCGTCGACGACGTGTCCCTGACCATCAACAAGGGCTCCATATACGGCATCATCGGTTTCTCCGGCGCCGGAAAATCGACGCTGGTGCGCACGATGAACGTCCTGCAGCGTCCGACCAGCGGCACCGTGACCTTCAACGGAACCACCATCAGCACGCTCGGCGAGGGCCGGCTGCTACCGCTGCGCCGCAAGATTGCGATGATCTTCCAGCACTTCAACCTGATGCCATCCAGAACCGTGCTTGACAATGTCACCCTGCCGCTCATCCACGAGAAGGTATCCCGCAAGGACGCCCGCGCGAAGGCCATGCATCTGCTGGAACTCGTCGGTATCGCCGACAAGGCCAAGGCGTATCCGCGGCAGCTCTCCGGTGGCCAGCAGCAGCGCGTCGCCATCGCGCGTGCGCTGATCGGCGACCCGGAGGTGCTGCTGTGCGACGAGGCGACCAGCGCGCTCGACCCGCGCACCACCCGGTCGATCCTCGCCCTGCTCAAGGACCTCAACGCACGGCTCGGCCTGACCATCGTGCTCATCACTCACCAGATGCAGGTCGTCAAGGACATCTGCACCGACCTGGCGGTCATGAGCCACGGCAAGGTCGTCGACGACGGGTCCATCCTCGACGTGTTCGACCACCCGTCCAACGAACTGACCCGCGAGTTCATCTACACGTCCGGCAACATGAACAAGGGCATCACGCTCGTCCAAGAGCACCCGCTGTTCAGCAAGGAGCGGGAGAGCGGCAGCGTGTATCTGCTGTTCTCGGTCGGCTCCGGTGCGGAGGAGACGCTGATGGCCGACATACGCGAACGGTTCGGCGTGAGAGGCAACATCATGTTCGGCAACGTGGACGTGATTCACGGCACGCCGGTCGGCATGATCCTGGTCAGTCTGGATGGCCCGGCCGAGGCGGTCAGCAAGGCGCTCGCGTATTTCCCGACGGTCGGGGTGAGCGCGACGCCGCTCGCCGACCTGCATGTGAACGAGGTGGAGGAGAACGACAATGAATGATCTGCTGGAGACATGGCTGCCGAATGTGTCGATGATCTGGCCGGAGGTCTGGGACGCGACCTACGAGACCCTGTACATGGTGATCGTCGGCGCGGTGATCGGATACGCGATCGGCCTTGTGCTCGGTCTGCTGCTGTTGCTTACCAGACGCGGCGGGCTCACGCAGAACGTGATCGTCTACAACATCCTCGACAAGATCGTCAACATCGTGCGATCCATCCCGTTCATCATTCTCATGGCCCTGCTGGTCGGCGTGACGCGAGTGATCGTCGGCACCTCCATCGGCACCGAGGCGATGATCGTGCCGATCGTGGGCGCGACCGTGCCGTTCTACGCCCGGCAGGTCGAGAACGCGCTGCTGGAGATAGACCCCGGCCTGGTCGAAGCGGCCAAGGCATCCGGCCTGGGCACGCTCGACATCATATGGCGCGTGTACCTGCGCGAAGGGCGCGTGCCGATCATCCGAGTGTCGGCGCTGTCGTTCATCAACGTGGTCGCCTTCTCCGCCATGGCTGGCGTGGTCGGTGGAGGTGGTTTGGGTAACCTCGCGATCATCCGCGGTTACAACCGGTTCCAGAGCGACGTGACGCTGGTGGCTACACTGATCATTCTCGTCATCGTGTTCGTCAGCCAGCTGATCTGCAACCTGCTCGCCAAGCGGCTGCAGCACTGAGATTCGCTTCCTCCTCGGACCGCCCGAAGTCGGCTACGCCGACAGTCCTTCGCCAGCGGGGCGACGGCATGCCACCTCCCGCTGGCGGGAGATGGCGCGTAACGCCGGAGGGCGGTCCTTGCCACATATCCCCTCTTTTTCCGTTCCTATATAACCCCATCCCAAAGGAGCAATACCGCAATGAGCGCCGCACAAGACGACGACACCCGCGATGGCGTATGGGCGCCCCGGTTCGCGCCGGTCGCCCAGATCATCCCGCCGAACGTGTTCGCCGACATGGACGTGAAAGTCGCCGCAGCCGTGGCGTCCGGCGCCGACGTGATCGACCTGGCGAAGGGCAACCCCGACGCATACCCGGCCGAATTCATCCGCGACGTCGCCAAATCGTCGGTCGACGACCCGCTCAACGCGCGATACACGCCGTTCGATGGTAAGCCGGCGTTCCTGCAGGCCGCCGCGAACTGGTACCGCAACGTGCATGGTGTCGAACTGGACTGGCGTTCCCAGCTGTTCGCCGTGGAAGGCGCGGTCGACGGGCTCGCCGGACTGTTCGCGATCCTGATCGACCGCGGTGACGCCGTCGCGTTCGCCGACCCCTACTATCCGTCGTACCATTGCATGTCCGTCATGCACGGGGCGGAGGAGATACTGCTGCCCGCCCGCGCCGAACTCGGCTGGCTGCCCGACCTGGACGCGGTGGACGAATCGGTGTGGCGCCGGCTGCGCATGCTGATACTCAACTATCCGAACAACCCCACGGGCGCGCAGGCGCCGGCGTCATTCTTCGAGCACGCGGTGGAGCTCGCCAAGCGGTACGGCTTCCTCATCGTGCATGACTTCGCATACACGGGACTCGGCGTGAGCGACCAGCAGGTCAGCCTGCTGACGGTGCCGGGCGCGTCCGACGTGTCCGTTGAAGTGGATTCACTGTCGAAGATGTACGCGATGGCCGGGTGGAGGGCCGGGTTCGTCGCCGGAAACCGGGACGTGGTCGCACGGCTCAAGCAATACCATTATCAGATGGGTTCGATGGTCGCCGGCATGATCCAGGATGCCGGCGCCGTGGCACTGAACAGCGACCAGTCGTGCGTCGACGAACTGGCCCGGCGGTATGCCGGGCGGCGCGAGATCGTCACCGGGGGACTGCGCTCGCTCGGATTCGACGTGTTCGACTCCGTCGGCGGTATCTACGTGTGGTTCAAGGCGCCTGAGGGGTGGAGCGGGCAACGTTTCGCCGACGCGTTGCTTGACGTGGCGCAGGTGGCCGGGCTGCCGGGCACGTGCTTCGGCCGCGTCGGCAAGGATTGGGTGCGGCTCAGCCTGCTGAAGGACGAATCGCTGCTGCGCGAGGCAGTGCGGCGCATCGGCGCGGCCGAGCTGTGACGATTTTGCTGTCTGCCAATCGCAGCGAATCGTTCTCAATAAGAAACGTGTGAGGAAAACGAACAAAACCACTCAACCGCACATTGTCCGGAATCCTTATATTCCGGGCAATATACGGTGTTCATGTTCGTTTTGCCGAGCGTGAGACTCGCACTTTTGTTATTGAGAACGATTCGCTGCGACGAATTGCGTCATCGGCGCGGCCAACGTCCACCTTGACACCAATACTGGATACTATGTCTCTAACTATCGGAATCGTTGGCCTGCCGAATGTCGGCAAGTCCACCATGTTCAACGCGCTGACGCGCAATAATGTCCTCGCCGAAAACTACCCGTTCGCCACCATCGAGCCGAACACCGGCATCGTTCCGCTGCCGGACAAGCGCCTTCCCGTGCTCGCCGAGCTGGTGCACACCGAGAAGATCGTGCCCGCGACCGTCACCTTCGTCGACATCGCCGGCATCGTCAAGGGCGCCTCCGAAGGCGAAGGCCTGGGCAACAAGTTCCTGGCCAACATCCGCGAGGCCGACGCGATCTGCGAGGTCGTGCGCGCGTTCGAGGACGACGACATCGTGCATGTCAACGGCAAGGTGGATCCGGCCGACGACATCGACACGATCAACACCGAGCTGATCCTCGCCGACATGCAGACCATCGAGAACGCGCTGCCGAAGCTCGAAAAGGACCTGCGCGGCAAGAAGATCGAGCAGGCGTACATGGACGCGGTCAAGAAGGCCAAGGAGATCCTTGAAGCCGGCGAGACCATCGACCATGCCGCCGCCGCAGGCAAGATCAACAAGGGCGACATCTACGACCTGCACCTGATGACCGCCAAGCCGTTCATCTACGTGTTCAACGTGGACGATAACGAGCTCGCCAACAAGGAGTTGCAGGCCAAGCTCGCCGCATCCGTGGCGCCGGCGCCGGCCGTGTTCCTCAACGCCCAGTTCGAATCCGACCTGACCGACCTCGACGAGGCGGACGCCCGCGAGATGCTGGAGGACGCCGGGCTGTCCGAATCCGGTCTCGACCAGCTCGCCCGCGTCGGCTTCGACATCCTCGGCCTGCAGACCTTCCTGACCGCTGGAGTCAAGGAGGTGCGCGCCTGGCAAATCCACAAGGGCTGGACCGCCCCGCAGGCGGCCGGCGTCATCCACACCGATTTTGAAAGGGGCTTCATCAAGGCCGACATCGTCTCCTACGACGACTTCGTGGCCGCCGAAGGCTCCATGGTCAAGATCAAGGAGGAAGGCAAGCTCCGTCAGGAGGGACGCGACTACGTCATGCAGGACGGCGACATCGTCGAGTTCAAGTTCAATGTGAGCAAAGGCAAGTAGCCGATAGGCGAAAACGTTGGAAAATGGCCGTTTTTCCGCCGCATACAAAGTGTTTCCGGCATGGAAACGGCCATTTTTCGCATCGTTGGAATATGGCCGTTTTTGCCCCGTATTTGGCCGTTTGTGACATGGATAAGGTGCCCTTAAGGTGACCTCCGGGAATCATTTCGGGAGGCATCATGACGGACACGAGACGACGCACCAGAGGCGCGGGCAGCGTGTTCAGGGACAAGAACGGGACGTGGCACTACCGCCGCGAACTCGACCGCGATCCGGCCACCGGCAGGCCGCGGCGCATCGAGGCGAAGGGCAAGACCAAGGCCGAGGCGCGTGCACGCTTCGACGCGAAGGTGGCGGAGATGGAGCGCACCGGCCTCATGCCCGGCGCGAAGTCGCCACTGTTGAAGGACTACTGCGAACGATGGCTGACGGACTATAGAACGCGCGTCAAGCCGACCACGTACCGGACGAGGGCCGGAAGGATCCGGGCGTGCTGCGAGGTCATCGGCCACGTCCGGTTGAAGGACCTGACCGCCGAGCACATCAGGCTGTGCAACCGCACGCTGGGCAAGCGGCTCGCGTCGAGCACGCTGAAGGACCATTTCACCAGCCTGAAGATGGTGCTCGACCAAGCCGAACTGGAGGAACTGATACCCATCGACCCATGCAGGAGGGTCCGGCCCCCGCGTGTGGAGCGGCGCGTCGTGGACGTGCTCGGCCCCGACCAGCCGAAGCGCATGATCGAGGCGGCGGCGTCGATGCCGCAGGCCAGGCGCGGCAAACGCCGGTCGGACGAGGATCTGGAGATGTGGGCCCTGCTGTTCGAATTGGCGTTCGAGACCGGCATGAGGGAGGGGGAGCGGTACGCGCTCATGCCCTACGAACTGGAATTGAGGGACGGGCAGCCCGGCATCCACGTGCAGCGGCAGATCCAACGCTACGGCAGGCCGGGCGAGGTCGAGATACCCAACTGGCTGGAGGCAACGCACATCACCGGCACCCTATGGCTCACGACCCCGAAGACGCGGGCAGCACGACGGTTCGTGCCAATCAGCACCCAGTTGTGGAACCGATTGTGGGATTGGATCAGGGCGAACAACATCGGCATGCGCGACTTCGTGTTCACCTCCGCCCGCGGCAACCCCGTCTGCTCCAGCACGGAGCGCTACCAGTGGATGAAGGCGCTGAAGGCGGCGGGCCTGCCGCAGGTCAAGATCCATTCCGCCCGCCATTGGATGGCGACGATGGCCGCCCGCGCGAACATGCCCGACGACGCGCGCATAGCCGTCATGGGCCACACCAGCATGCAGATGACCATGCGGTACACGCACAGGGACGCCGCCTCGCTCGGCCAACTCATGGCCACCGCCATACCTGACCTCGGCGGCGGCGAAATCGTGGAGGCTGAGATCATGGAAGATGCCGTGTGACGGAGGATCATGTCTGGGCTGATAGAATCTGTTCCCATGACGAGTGTTTCCTGCGACGATGATTTCGGTGTGCCGGATGCCGAATACTGGTGCTTTCTCGACGAGTCCGGCACGCCGGACTACGACCCGGACAGCAAGCCGTATTTCGCGTTCGGCAGCGCGGTGTTCGAAGGCGACCACGGGGACGAGTACATGAAAGTGCTTCGCGCCAGGGCCTCGCGCACCGGAGTCCAGGGCGGATTCCATGCCTCCCATGACAGCAATGACACCAAACAGTGCTTCTTCGAATGCATCGGCGGCATGGATGTGAAGTTCAACGCCACATTCATGGCCAAGCAGCGCGCCTACCCATATGTCAAGGCCAAGGGGAACCTGTGGCTGTACAAATGGACGCTGTACACCCACACCGGAGCGTTGGTGAGGCAGTTGTGGGATGGCAAGAGCAGGATCGTCGTGCATCTGGTCGTCGCGAAGATCAATCTCAGCAAGCGTGAGAGAGCCGTGAAGGATGCGGTGCGCGACGTGTGCGCGCAGTTCGACCGCGAACAGGTGCACGTGGTTCCGCACATCTGGGACTCGAACTCCAGCGCGGGACTGCAGGTGGTCGACTATGGACTGTGGGCGATACAGCGACACGTGCTTTCCGGTGGCATCAGAAGCGGCCATTACAACAGGTTCGTCCAGCCGAAGATGGCGGACGACGTGTGGTATCCATGGGGGACGGTGGAAATCTGAGGAAAAGTTGAGATCGGCTATCCGCTTTCACGGAAAAACACCCGTGGTATTTTTGTCGCCGATCTTGATTCCCATGCTAGTCCGCTCCGACATGGGAACGCAAGCCGATATGGTCGGATTGTGAGACGGTATGTCTCACGGTTGTTGCCTGACCATCTCCGCGCCGTATCTGACGTGCTGCTCGAGCAGCGTCCGGTAATCCTTGAGCACCTGCATCGTCACCCCGAGTTCGACCGCCATGCTGTAGGCTTCGCCGTCGTAGGTGGCTTCGGCGAGCCGGTATTCGACCGGGCTGATGAGCGTGAGCGCGGTTTCGCGCCGCGCCCGCAGCTCGGCCTTTAACCCGGCGATGCCGCCGCACCCGATGTCGTGATAGTGCGCGTGGATCAGCTCGTGTTGCAGAGTGCAGAGGCGTTGCCTCGCGTTGAGCTTGTCGTGCAGGACGATGAGGCCGAGCGCGTCGCAATAGTAGCCGTTCATCCCGCGGGGCAGGCAGTCCTCCTCGACGCGCAGGCCCATGCCCCCGGCCCGCGCATACAGCGTGTCGATGTCAGTCGTCCGGCGTCTCGCTTTCCACGTCACGATTCTCGTCCATGTTTGCGGCTACGGCATAGTCTTCGGGGTGCGCGGTGATACGGTCGATGAGATCATCGGTGATCTGGTTTTGGCGCTCGTGGGCCTCGTAGGCGCGGGCGGTGTCGCTGCCGAGTGCTCGTGTGTAGATGTCGAGGCTGGTGAGCCCGAATGTGGAGGCGATGTGCTCTACGTCGGACGTCGTGAGCGGCGCTTCATATCGGAGCCTTACGTGCCAGTAGTTGTTTCTCATACCGCTCTTTTTGTAGAACTCGGCATTTGTTATTCCGCTTCGTTTAACGAGATCTCGACATATGTCGATGATTCTCTTGCTGTCTTCGGTGACTTCATTTTTGGCAATGCTTCCCATGCCCAACATGGTACCCAATTGAGAAGGATTTGTAAAGAATACTTAATTGAGTAACAATAAACTTACTCAATTAAGTACGGTAAGAATTACCGCAAGGCAATGAACAAAGAAAGGAGCGGTAAGACAGATGAGCGAGACGGAAACCATCGCAAGGAACCTCAGCGGCGAGCTCGCACGGCATCGCAAGACACAGGCCGCGCTAGCCAAGGAACTCGGCATGAGCGAGAAAACCGTCAGCGAACGACTGCGAGGCAAGGGAGCATTCGATACCGATCAACTCGAAAAGACGGCGACGATGCTCGGCATGAGCCTCTACCAGCTGATGACGCTGCTCCTGCAGCCGATCGACAGCATCAAACAGATCAAGCCGTGAGCAGCGCTCGCCGACGAATGAATCGAAAGGAAGGTGTTCTCACATGGAAACGATAGCGGCCTGTTTTTCCATCGTCTGTGCGGTGGTGAGTGTCATCACGATCTTCATCAATCTGTGGCTCAACCGTTAACGACGCAACAGAAAACGAGCCACACGTTCTCTTCTAGTGGATTGGACGAAACCATGTATCTCAAGGTTATCGACGATTGGAGTCCCTGCATCATACTCCTTTTTGGACACTCTGGTGGGTTTGCCGAGTGGAACGAGCTGATCCACGAGACGTTGCCCATCGACGACGTCCCATCGAAAATCCTGCTTGAGATATTGGGGCTTGCGGGTCGGGGAATCCATCCAATAGACGCGGAACCAGCCGCTTTTCGCCGGAGTGACACCATCCAGGAAAAGCTTGGATTCCGGATCGTCGAGCAATGCGTAGACGGTTCCACGCGGTTCCACGAACGCGAATTCGGCGCCGATGTCTTTCGCTTGGCCGTGCGGCGTGTCCAGGTATTGGATCGCCTGCACAGAGCAGCCCAAGGCGAACAATTTGACTCCGGCTGCCTGCATCTCGCCGTTGTTCGTCAACGCAAACATGTGACCGATCCCATCGGATTTCTCAAGATCGTCATTCGCGTCTTTCAGAAACCGATTGAAATCAGCGCGTCCCTCCTTGCCGTGTATGGGGATGCAGGTCCAATGCGCAGCTGGCCTGCGCTGCCAATTGCGGAATGTAATCCACACATTGACAGCCAATGCCAGAAAAGACAAGGCGGGGGACAGCAATGTCAGCCATAAGGGATTGGCGCTCATAAATCACTCCGCAATCAGTGGAACACGGTCAACGTGCACAACGATACAGCAGAAAACGCGTCATGGGAGCGCGTGACCACCAATGAAAACGATTCTAAGGAGAATCCAATGAACAATGAAATCCAACAGTTCGATTTCAAGGGCAACCAAGTCCGCATCCTTGGCGACAAGAAAGGCGAACCTTGGTTCGTCGCCAAGGACGTGTGCAACGTGCTGGGCATCACGAACAATCGTGATGCGATCGGCGAACTTGATACCGATGAGAAGAATACCGTCGTTATTACCGACGGTATTCCGGGAAATCCAAATAAAACCATCGTCTCCGAAGCTGGTCTGTACCGTCTGGTGATGAAGTCCCGCAAGCCCAAAGCAAAAGAGTTCAAACGTTGGGTGACGCATGAGGTGCTGCCGTCGATCCGTCGTCATGGCGTGTATGCGACCGACGTGACCATCGACAGCATCCTCAACGACCCGGACTTCGGCATCCGGCTGCTCACCAATCTCAAGGACGAACGGGCCCGTCGCCGCGAGGCCGAGCGAGCCATCGAGGCGCAGAAGCCGAAGGTACTGTTCGCCGACTCAGTGGCCGCGAGCCACACGACGATTCTCGTGGGCGAGCTGGCGAAGATCCTCAAGGGCAACGGCGTCGACACCGGCCAGAACCGCCTGTTCCAGTGGATGCGCGACAACGGGTACCTCATCAGCCGCAAAGGGACGGACTTCAACATGCCGACCCAGAAGGCGATGGAACTCGGCCTGTTCTTCATCAAGGAGACGAACGTCCAGCATTCCGACGGGCACATCACCGTCAACAAGACCCCGAAGGTCACCGGCAAGGGGCAATCGTACTTCGTGAACAAGTTCCTTTCCCGCAACGCCCAGGGCAAGTTGAAGGGAATCGACTGATGTCCGCGCCGGTTGATTCGAGTCGCGTCCCGTTGGGGGAGCGGCTGGCATGGACTCCCGCGCAGGCCGCCCAGGTGTATTCGCTCGACTACCGGGGCCTATTGCACGCGATCGACGCCGGCGACGTGGACACGTTCCGCCCGCCGAACCGCGACGGAATGCCCGGCAGGCTGAAGGTCAGCAAAGCCGCCATGGACAGGTGGATCAAGGAAATGGAGGAATAGATGAGCAGCAGTGCGAAGCAACAGGAAACCCGACGCCGGGAACTCCAGCTCACCGCGCGTGAACGCCTCGCCACCGAGGAAGCCCAGCGAATCAAGCTGCTCTTGCAGCAGATTCGCGACAGCAGCAAGGAAATCCACTCGATTTTTCCCGAGTGGGCGCGGAAGACCATTCTCGCGTTCTCCGAAGTGCAGGGCACCAAGGGCCTCGTCAGCAGGCTCGACCATGACGACGAATACGGCCGCTGGGAATGGTTCATGGCGATTCTTGACCGGCTCGAAGAGAAAGGCGAATGGCGATGAGCCGCAAGGAGAAGATTCTCGCGGCGCTCTGGCTGCTCGCATTCTCCGCCAGCATCGTCGCCGCCATCTGGGCAGGCATGTGGCTGACTGCCGGACTGCTGCGCGACGGAGCATTCAGCATCCTCCACTTCATCGTATTGGCCGTCTCATTGCCGCTCGCCGTGATCCTCGGCAGGCCGCTGGGAGGTGACGAATGAACGTGTTCGAACTCTCGGTGCCTGGCGACCCCTTGTCCAAGGCGCGTCCCCGCGTCTACAACGGGCACGGCGTCACCGACCGGCGCACCAGGAACGCCGAGAACCGCGTGTACTCGGAGTTCCGCCGCAAGTACGGCGACGTGGAACCCATCAAGGGGCCGGTGCGCATCCGTCTCAAGTTCTGGATGGCGTCACGCCATCCACGTGACTGGGACAACCTCGCCAAACTGGCCACCGACGCATTGAACGGCGTCGCCTACCAGGATGACGTGCAGATCGTCGAAGCGCAGGTGTCGAAGGTGCTTCCCGACCGGAGGGTGCCCGGCTCCAAACCGGGCAGCATGCGCAACCGCAAGACCGGAGACCCGCTGCTGTTCATGGGCGAACCCTATGAGCCGCACACCGAAATCCACATCAGCGAAATCATCAACCCAACCAACTGAAAGGACAATCCAATGAACCACACCGACTACATCACCCAAGCGTTGATCGAAGACGAGAACATGCCCGCCGACATCGCGGCCCTCTACCCGTCGGCCTCGAAGATCGCCGACGCCGCCAGCACGTTCATCGGCAAGGCGGATCAGACCATCGCAAAGAGGAACTTCATGGGCCAGAAGGCGGAGATCGTCGCCAAGTGCATCGACATCTGCCAGCACGTCGTCAAGGAAGGCGCGGCCATCAGCCGCCTGCTGCGCAATCCGGCCAGCAGCATGCAACGGCTCCGGGAGACCAGGAAACCCGAGGAGCCGGTCCAGCCAGACACGGACATAGTGATCGCCGAAGTGGTCGACGAGATCGAAGCCGCGCACAACGCGGAAGCCAACGAGAACGGAGAAGAGCAATGAGCGCCAACACCATCGAAGCCGCCAACGACATCCAGACGCTGCGGCATCTCGCCGCCGAACCGTCCACGGGCGAACTCGCGCAGCAGCGTGAAGAGGCGCTCGCCGACCAGCGCGAAGCGCTGCTCATCAGACAGGCCCAGCGCATCAGCGAACTCGATGAACGGATTCTCGTGCTCACCCAGGAACGCGACGAGTTGAAGGCGCGGATCCTCGAACAGCATCCACAGCCCGGCACCTATCCGGCCGGCGAACTGAAGGTGCTGGTGAAGCAGGGGCGGCGAGGACTCGACGGCAAGGCGTTCACGGCCGCGTTCCCGCCGGCGGAGAACCCGCGCCTCTACGAGCTGAAACCCAAGAGCCTGACCAACGTCGCCAAGCTCGTCGGCGAACTCGCCGTCGAACGGTTCATCACCCGTTCGAAACCGTCGGTGGTGGTCGAATGAACGCCGAACGCATCGCGAACATCATCGCCACCGGAATAACCGAAGCCGATGTCGTCGAAGACCTGTGCGACGAACTGTACATGCTCAAAGCAGACCAGCTCCATGAGACCTGCGAGCGCATCGCCTCGCAGATCATCAAAGACCATCGTGAAAGGAGGGCGAGGAAACATGGCCAACATAGATGACGTGCTCGCCGTCGCCCAGGCGCAGGCCGGCGTTTCATTCGCCGAACCGCCGGAACCGCCGGCGACAAGCGTGGACACCTACGAGGAGCCGCGACTGTGGCCGGAGATCCGCATGATGATCGAAACCGGCATCCGCGACCAGCCGAGGGAGAAACAGGCGGAGATAGGCCCGTCCGAATTGGGCTCCGACTGCCTGCACTGCCTAGCCGCCAAGCTCGCCGGATGGCCCCAATCGCGTAAAACGTCATGGCTGCCGTTCATCGGCACCTGCGTCCACGAGCACTTCGAACGAGAATTCCGCAACCTCGGCCTACGCGAGGACCACGAGTGCCCCGACGGGCAGACAGCACCACGTTTCGAGACGGAGATGCGCGTCAAGGTGGGCACGCTCTCCGGCATCTACGGGACGAGCGAACTGCACGGCAGCATCGACCTGTACGACCGTAAAACGCACAGCACGGTGGATTGGAAGATCACCGGCGACACCACCATGAAGGCGGCGAAGGCCAACGGGCCAAGCCAGCAATACCGCGTGCAAGCCAGCCTTTACGGCATCGGCCTGGAGAACGCGGGCGAGAAATGCGAACGCAACTGCATCTTCATGCTGCCCAGGAACAAAACCAGCCTCAACGACGCCTATGCGTGGGAGGTTCCGTTCGACCCGAAGCCCGGCCGGTGGGCCATGAGCCGCGCCCAACTGCTCATCAATCTGATGGACTGCATCGAACTCGCCGACGGGCCGGAAGTACGCGACGCATGGATACATTCACTGCCCACGAGCCCATCGCATTGCTTCCAATGCGGCAGCTGGCCAGACGACCAGTTCGGGGAACTCTCCGAACTGAACGCATCCCTGTACCCGGACGTACCCGCCAAGTGGGAAACGCTCAAACAACTGCTCCAACCAACCCATCAACCCGACAACAAGTAGAAAGAGACAACTAATCATGTATGGACAGCAGATGAACCAGTACGGCTACCAGCCGCAAGGATACCCGCAGCAAGGCTACGACCAGCAGGCCGCTCCCCGGCAGCCGCACATGAACGCAAGCCAGATGCTCGACCAGATCGACAGCCAGACCAGCAAGAGCGTGAAGTTCCAACAGCCCGGAGACACGGTCAGCGGCATCATCGAATCCGTCACCGCCGGCCAGGTGCACGTCTACGACAGCATCAACCAGCGGCCCACCAACCAGCCCGACTACTGGCAGGACGGCAGCCCCAAGGTGCAGGTCATCGTCACCATCGACACCGGCGCGCGCGACCCCAGCGTGAAGGACGACGACGGACGGCGCAGCGTCTACATCAAGGGCTGGGGCCTGCAGAAGCGCGCGTGGCTGAACGCCGTCCGCGCCGCAGGCCTGCGCAAATCCAGCGACGTGAAGCCAGGCGACCGGTTCACGGCCACGTTCACCGGATACGACCCGAACTCGAAGAACCCGAACAACCCCGCCAAGATGTTCGAATACACGATCGAGCACCAGAG
>OLNY01001972.1_pt1 | contig 15102 bp, 13 predicted proteins | sample 1671981 | NCBI WGS metagenome assembly OLNY01 (sample SAMEA3136632, study PRJEB25190) | human gut metagenome | biome: human gut; feature: human-associated habitat; material: faeces | place: Austria | collected 2013 | reverse complement strand
AGCCGTCGGAGCGGTGCTTAAGCCGTAAGGCGGGAATTGTGCGGTGTTGCCTTAGGTCAGAACTGATTGCACGCAAACACGCTGGCTCCGGTGGCGCGGGCGGCGGCAAGGCCGGTGGCGCTGTCCTCAAAGATCATGGTATGGGCGGCGTCCACGCCAAAGTGGGCCATGGCTTTCAGGTAGCCCTCCGGGTCCGGCTTATTGTTGACCACATCTTCCTGGGTCAGGATCAGGTCAAACCAGTCAGTGCAGTGAAAGTGGTCCAGCATTTCCGTTGCGTTCTGGCGGCTTCCTGTGGTAATCACGGCCAGGTAATGGGTGGGGCGCAGGGCTTCCAAGATGACAAACAGTGCCTCGTTTTTGCGGGCTATGTCCATGTTGGCGGCGTAATACTGCTTTTTCAGGTCATGCACCCGCTCCACATCCTCGGCAGAGGGGTTGCCGCCCATCAGCGGCTGCAAAAAGGCGCGGTAATGCCTGCCGTTGCAGTAAGCGGCATAGTAATCATAATCCAACGTAAAGCCGAACGACTCCAGCGCACGGCGGTAGCTTTCAGCGTTGACGGCAACCGTATCAATCAATGTGCCGTCCAGATCAACGGCGATCAGTCCTTGCTTTTTCATCAAACTTTCCCTCGTTTTCCCATGTGTTCAGGTCGTTGGCCACCATGACAAGCCCAGCATAGAACATGGGGGCACGCTTTTTATCTTTGTTGAGCTTGTAGGGCATCAGGCGCAGCCAGTGGATGAGCTCGTGCGCCAGGATACTGTGCAGCCCTGCCGCGCCGCAGCGGGCACGCAGGTCATCGCAGACCGCTTCAAACAGCGTATCATAGGCGGCGGAGCGGGTCAGCTGGAAGTCAATGTGGTTTTCCTGCACAGTGCAGCGCGGGGTCATCATCATGAACTCATAGCCGCCGTGCAGGCTTTGCAGCAGTTTGCCGTAATCCAGGTAGGGGCTGTCGTGCAGGTTGCCGGTGTTGGGGTCAATGATGTACCACGCTTTATCGGGGTTCTCCACATCGGTGCGGCAGATGATGTTTTCCACCGTCAGATCGCCGTGGATATCCGCCACGGGGTCTGCGGCAAACAGGGTACGCAGCGCATTGTGGTCAAACAGGCGGCCCAGCTCTTTCAGGTTGCGGTAGCTGCGGCCATTGATCCAGATGCGGTCATAGTTCCACAGTTCTTTCAGGATGCGGGCGTCCCGGATCTTTTCCAGATTGGCATCCATCTTTTTGTTCAGGTATTCCTCTATTTTTTCGGGATCCGCCGGGCGGGCTGTGGGGCGGTAGAGCTGTTCATCCAGTGCCCGCAGCACACTGCGCAGGATGGCTGCGCTTTTTCCCGGCGGGTTGGAATGGATATAGCGGAACAGCCCCACCGCGCTGCCGGAATAGGTCATATCATACCAGCAGTAGCCTTCGCCGGTGCCCTCGCGCAGAATTTCGCACAGCGGCAGGCGGGCGGCGTTGCGGCGCAGCCAGGCCAGCTGTTCGGCCAGTTTGGCACCGTCCGCGCCAAAGGCGTATTTGCGGTAAAAGGTCGCGGCACCATCGGTACACAGCATGGTAGTTGCGTTGGAACCGGCGGAATAATCCTGCAAAATGGTAATGTTCTGGTTGATCTCAATGAACTTGGCCACATAGGCTTTGTTCTGCAGGCTGAAATACTGGTTGAGGAATGCGCCGCGGTCCCGCGGGTCCACCTGGGGCAGCAGGTTCAGGTAGTTTTCCTGCCCGGTTTCCCGGTTGGCGATCGGCTCCGCTGCACCGTTCAGGGCGGCGCGCAGATGTTCCGGCAAAAGAGGTGCCGCAAACATAACCGCCAGCGGCAGCAGGAACCAGGCGATCACCAGCCCACGGGCGGCATCGCTCAAACCGAGGGAGCCCGCCACGCCAAGGCTGGTCACATCCACGCTCTTGACGCCGAACAGCATGTTGAACACTTCCACCAAGCCAAAGCTGCCGCCAGCGCCGCCGCAGGCAATGATTGCCTGCCCCAGCACCGCGTAAGAAGCAAGGTAGGCCCCCCACATGAGAACCGTATTGAGCAGCAGCCGCCACAGGTTGACGCGGCGCAGATCCTTGAAGGTATTGATGAGACTCCAGCAGAACACAAGGCCGTCCAGCTTGATGGTATCATTGAAAATGCTGCACACGGCCAGGCAGCACCGCTTGAGCAGGTCCCGCAGCAGCACCACCAGCACCAGAGCGGCGGCCAGCAGCAGCGCAAAAACCAGATAATACCGCGCTGCGCCCAAAACCGCAGCGCCGCCCAGCCGGAACCCGCCGAACAGCAGCGCCACCACCCACACATCCAGAAAGCGATCCATGATGACAGTGGCAAAAGCAAAGCCCGTTCCGGTTTTCATTTTGCGGCCAGCCAGAGCGGCGCGCAGAAAATCGCCCACATGGAATGGCAGCAGAAAGTTGACGGCGTAGCCCCCGGCCATGGCGCGCAGCAGGCTGCGGCGCTGGGGGTATTCATAAATGCGGATGAACTGTTCCCACCGGAGCAGGCGGAACACATGCCCCAGCAGCACCAGCGCTGCAGAGGCAAGCAGCAATAATAAAATGGTTCCGAAAGGTTGCATCGGCGGTCACCTGAATCAGTTAGTTTATTGGGGGGATTTTACATCAGCATTTCAAACGCGGCCTTGTTGGCTTCCTGTTCCGCCTGGGCATACTCCGCCGGGGTGCCAAAGGGCAGGTGCAGATCAGTTGCAAATCCGCGCAGGTCCACCCCGCGGGCGGCCAGCACGTTGTAAATGCCGGAAACAAAAAATTCTTTATAATCGCAGTGGTGCAGGTACTCTGCACAGGCGGAAGCATAGAGCTGCTTATTTTTGAAGTAATACGCCCCGCAGATGGCATCATGGCTGACGACCTGCTTTTCCACCGTGTGGCACACCCTGCCGTCGGCCCCATATTGCAGGTAGCTGTAGGCCGGGGAGTCGCTGGCAAAGGTCAGCAGTGCGCCGTCCGGGCCGTTGGCAAAATCGCCCGCCTTGCAAAACTCATTGAACGGCTTGCAGAGGAACAGGTGGTCGCAGTCATTAAAGAGCAGCGGCTCATCGTCCGGCAGGCTTTCCGCCCCGCGCAGGGCGGTGATGGCGGCGCCCTCCGTCACTTCGGGCAGGGCCACGATTTTGGCATCGGGGTAATAGGTTTTGATTTCCCGGTCAATGGCATGGTCGCGGATATGCTCCTCCAGCACCACAAAGGTGATATCGGCACAGTCCACAAATTTGGCAATGCTCTGGGTTGCCCAATAGAAAAACGGGCGGTCGTTGATCTCGATCAGGGGCTTGGGCATCACAAAGCCGTTTTCAAAAAAGCGGCTACCGCGCCCGGCCATCGGCATTACAAGGTGCAGCTTTGCCATGTTATTCCCCTTTCGCATCGCGGGCAGCCAGCATGGCGCACTCGTTCTCGATCACGCGGCGCAGGCCTTCGCGGATGTCGATCTTCGGTTCCCAGCCGTAGCACTCTTTGGCGTGGGTGTTATCGCACAGGGAATACTTGTTGACCTCGTGGTCCAGAATTTCCGGCTTGATGCCGTAAGCGCCGCCGTACAGCTCCGGGTACTTGGCCCAGTAATGGCTGGACGGGCAGTATTTGGCTTCGATCTGCTTGCCCATCAGCTCGCAGGCCGTGGCGTACAGTTCGCGGACGGAGTAGTTCTTGTTGCTGGAAACGTTGACGGCATCAAAGCCCGGCTGATCCCACACGCGCATGGCCAGGTCGATAAGGTCATCCACATAGATATAATCGCGGCGCTGGTTGCCGTCAGAGTGGAACTCCGGCACGCGGTCATAGTACAGCTCGCGGATCATATAGCCCACAAACGGCGGCTGCTTGCGCAGGCAGTCAATGTGCGGGCCGTAAACGTTGGCAAAGCGCAGGCAGGTGATGTTCATGCCGTAGGTATCGGCAAAGCTCTGGCAGAACCGCTCGCCGCAGTATTTGGTGTTGGGATAGATCAGCGTGGGCGGGTTGAACTTGGATTCCACGGTCGGGAACTCGGTCTCATTCTCGTACATCGCGTTGGTGGATGCCTGAATGACATGCTTAACGCCGGTGCGGCGGGCGTTTTCCAGCACATTGACAAGGCCCAGCGTGTTGACGCCGACGGCCTCCACCGGGTCGCTCTGGCAGTCCGGCAGGGGGGCAATGCCCGCAATGTTATAGACGATATCAAACTTTTCCTGCTCAAACAGGGCTTTCATGCCCTCTTTATCGCGGATATCCATCTTGATGACATCGGCGGAAAAATCATGGTCGTCAAAATGCAGGTTATCAGCGCTGCCATAGCTGTAGTTATCCACACCAATGGCGGTATGGCCGTTTTTCCACAATGCATGCATAAGCTGGCCGCCGATAAACCCGGCAGCACCCGTTACCAGAACCTTCATAATCAACATCCCCCTTTACAGATTGGAAGCAATGATGGTGCTTGTATATTCTTCGATTGGTTTTTCCCGCCATTCGCGGGTCACAAACTCGTTTTTGTTTTTCAGGTAGCGCCCGCACAGTTTGAGCAGGCTGACGCCAAAGCTGGTCAGTTTGTTGTTGGATACCTGGTCTTCCTCCCGCCAGCTGATGGGGAAGAAAAGGACTTTCTGCTTGAGGTGGCAGAGGGCCAGGATCATGCAGTCATTAAAATACAACGTATCCGGAAATTTTTTATAATAACCGTTTGCCAGCGGTGGCACGGCGTACAGGTTCAGGCCGCTGCCCAGGTCGGTGATCTTGTGCCCGGCCACCAGGCTGAACAGCCAGTTAAAGCCATAGTTGCCCACCACACGCAGAGTGCTGTAGCCCTTGATGCGGCTTTCCGGCATAAAACGGGAGCCAAGGCAGCAATCATACTTACGGTGGCGGCCGCTGTGTACCAGGGGCAGCACATCGCGGATATCGCCCTGGTCGTCGCCATGCAGCACAATCAGGTAGTCGAAGTTATGCTGAACGGCGTACTGGAATGCCACTTTATGGCTGCCACCCAGGCCATAGTTCTGGTCGTTGCGCAGCAGGCGGACCGGGGCCTGCGGATGGGCCTGCATCCAGCTTTGCACGGCGGCTTCGGTGCCGTCGGTGGAGCGGTTATTGACCACGATGCACTCGGTGACCATAGCGGCCACCTGACGGTCCAGCAGCTGGTTCAGCACACGGGGCACCTGTTTTTCACAGTTATAGGCAGGGATAAAAACAAGAAAGCGTTCCGGCATAGGGCAAGCCTCCTGAACAAGATATTTTGATTGATTATAGAATACTATATTTAGGGCGGGGGGTCAAACGAAATCGCATGATTGCCAGGCGAATCATGCGATTTGAATGAATAATGAATAGAGAATAAAGAATAATGTTGGTGGACCTCCGCGCGGCGCGCGGCTCAAAAATAATAGTGGGGTCGTTTCCCTTGCAAATGCCCGCAAACTTTCCACATTTTTTCCTGTGCTTGTGGAAAACTCAATCGACTACCAGCACTTGCAGGTGGGCGGTGCCGTGGGTGACGGGGTAGCGGGCGGTGATGGTAAAGTTTTCTTCGATCCAGGCATGGAACGCGGCCATATCGCGCACTTCGGCTTCATCATACAGAATCACATCGGGACGCTTCTCGGGCAGTTCCTCATAATACTGGATGAACCGCGGGTCGCTGTCGGTACCGGAGATGACGGACGCCTGACCGATGGTCAAGGTTCCTCCCGCCATCATAAAGCCAAGGCCGTGCTGCTCGCCAATAGCCTGCAGCACCTGCTTGCCCGCAAAGGGTTCCAGCGCTTCGTACAGGGCCATCTGCATATCGGCGGCTTTTTCGTCCGCCCAGGTCCCTGCGGCGGGGCCTGCGGTGATCTGCTTCAGGTTGGCTGTTGCCACATTGGCAGACTTCCAACCCGTTACCAGAACGCACCAGAACCGGCATACCAGCAAAAACACCAGCAGCGCCGCCAGCACACACTGGCCCTGGGGCAGCTTTTCCTGTTCCGGATTCTCCTGCCTGCACGCCAACATGGCAAAGCAGCCGCAGAGCGCGGGCCAGGTCAGATACATAAAGGTAGCCGAAAAGCCCAGCAGCGTAGAGCGCAGAATGAACGCATACGCCGCTATGCCCGGCAGAAAGCCCAGCCAGAACAGCGGCTCCCGCGCTGTGCCGCGCCCCTTGCGGAACGCCCAGGCCGCCGCCAGCACCAGCGCCGGCATAAAATAGCGCTCATCGGAGCTGGAGTCCGCCACAGCGCGCACCACGCAGAGCAGAGCCGCCAGAATAGCCCAAAGGTTCAGGGCAAGGCCGATCCAATCCCGTTTTTGGCGGGTTTTGGCCCACCACAGCAGACAGAGCACCACGCTGGCGGCCAGCGGCTTTGCCAGGAATTTGGCGGTGTTCAGTGCCTGGCTTGCCAATAGGGCCAGCCGCTGGCTTGTGGTAAAATCATACTGCGGGTCGTTCAGGATCAGGCTGACGCGCTGCAAAAACACGGTAAGCCCCATGCCGGGCAGCACATACGCCAGAAACGCTGCCGCGCAGGCCATACAGCCCAGCACAAACAGCACCGCGCCGCGGGGGATCTTACAGATCATCGGCTCCTTGCCGCGGCGGCCCAGCAACACCATGCCGATAAAAATCACCGCCGCCGCCAGTGCGCTTTGCGGGAACGCCAGAAAGCTGAAGCAGGCGCACACCGCCCCCAGCACTACCAGCCATGGGCGGCGGAAACCATGGGTGTAATAATGGTAAAAGCACAAAAATGCCGCCACGGTAAAGTGGAACTGCTGGCTGATATAATCCGGCCCCAGGAACCACTTGGGGGTGTAGACAAACAGCACCACCGCGCTCAGCAGCGCCCCATGGCGGCCAATGGTCTGCTTGAAATCGCGGTAAAATACCGCGCTCATGGCCGCTTTGCAGGCCAGCACCACAGCGCGCACAAACAGCAGCGCCCCGGTGGTTGTGCCTGCAATGGCGGTATACAGAGCCAGCACCAGCGCTGCCGGTAAGGCCGAAAGCTGGTGCGGCTCCCACATGGTATAAAACAGCCGGTCCCCCTTTACCAGGCGGAAGCCCAGGGAGAATGCATATTCTTCATCAATTTCCAGCCCCACAAACAGCGTTTTGGCCATGGCGAGAACCGCCAGAACCAGCAGCACCGGGGTTAAAATTTTCCACAGGCGGTCCTGTGCATTTTTTTGCGGCATAGGCCGCCCCTCCTCTATTGTTTGATTTCATGTAAGGCAAAGCGACGGGCGCATAATGTGCGCCCCTACGGGAGTTCTGCAATTTCTAATTGCTAATTAGGTTACAGGTGTTTTTGCAGCAGTTTGTCCCTTGCGCACAGCAAATACGGCAGGTAGTTTTCGCAAAAGGCTTCCCATTTGCATTGCAGCCAGCTCCGGGTGTGCTGAGAATGGTGTTTGACCGCCGCCACATCAAAGTAGCGGGATTTATTGCGCACAATGATTTTTTGCTCAAAGGGCATCTGCCAGCCTTCCGGGTACCAGTAAGCAGGGGGCAACAGGCGGTAGCTGCCGGGGTGTTCGGCGGCATAGCGGTTCAGCTGGCTTTCGTCATGCCACAGGGGCACCACGCCGTTGCGGATATCCTGCTCTGTGCGGCGGTCCAGCTCTTTGCACATGGCCAGGAATGCCGCGGAGGTACCGCCGTTCAGCCCGCCGGAAACATAGTTCCGCCCGCAGTTGTACGGGATATAGGCCGTACATCTGGGGTTGCGGTCATAGCTGTAAAACATCGGCTTTTTGTTCCAGAACCCCGGCTGCTGGACCAGCAGCAACTGTTCCCCCTGCTGCGGACGAGGCAAAAATTCTTCCGGGGTAATGACCTCCCGGCAGGTCAGGTTGGCGTTGAAAAAGAAGAGATAATCCAGCTGTTCCAACGCCTTTTCCTGGGTTAGGAAAATCGCAAAGCGCTTCATGGTGCTCAGCGGCCAGTCATAGGCGGGCTGGACAATGCGGTGCACAGCGGGGTCATCCTCGTGGGCGATGGACGGTGCATCGGTAAAGATAAAGTATTCTTTTTTGCAGCCGGGTAAAAAGTTCCGGCTGAAAGTTTCATAAAATTCCGGCCAGAACACGGTGTATTTGCCGGTGCAGATATACAGCATGCCAATGGTTGCCATGTTGTGTTTCCCCCTTAACGATGGGTAATTTTTTGCCAAAGGCGGCCAGCCTGGGTGCGCAGATAGGCGGCATCGCTGGTCCAGATATAAAACGCAAGGTTCAGCACGTTGGGCAGGATGCAGACCACAACAGCCCGCCCCAGCAGCCCCAGAATACCGCCGGGCAGCAGGGCGCACACGCGGTAGCTGCCTGCCATAAGTACCACAAGGGTGACAAGATGCACCGCCTGCACCCGCAGGTAGCGCCAGCCGCTGCCGCGCATATACTGGCGGCAAACCACAATGCCGCGCCCCACCCACATGATGCAGTGGGCCACAACGGTAGCCGCCACAATGCCGGTAATGCCAAACGCCGGGAAGAGTGCAAAGCTTAGAATCAGGTTTGTGGCGGCAGAGGCGACCATGAACCACTGGTCCTGCTCAAAGTGGCCCAGCACGGCGCGGTAGGAGCCGAGCATCCGGTGGTTCCAGCCCACATATTCGTTCAGGCTGAACACAATAACAAAGCCCAGCGGCAGCAGGCGGTCACTGCCCATCCACAGGCTGATAAACGGCTGGAACAGGCAGAGATATGCCGTTGCCACAAAGCTGCCGAAAAAATAGCTGAACAGATCCAGCCCCCAGAACACCTGTTTATCATGGGCGTTGGCCGTGGCGGATTTATCGTACACGATATTGCCGATGGCTGCGGCAAAGCTGTCCATGATTTTATTGCCGATGTTGGTGGCGCTGTCCGACACGGTGGTATAGTTGCCAAGGTTAGCCGTCATAGCGCTGCCCGCCATACGGCTGGTGACGATGGTATCGGACGAGCCGTAAATGGTGTTGGACAGGCGGTGAACCAGGTAATACTTGAGGTCATGGAAGATGCCAAGATCCTTGAAATCCCGCAAAGTAACCTTGACCTCGTGCAGTTCGGGGAAGTCCTTTTTATACCGCGCTGCCACCACCAGGTTGGCACCGGTGTTGAACAGGATGCTGACGCCGAAATACAAAATATAGTTTGGCAGCCACAGCGCAATGGCAATGCGGGCCAGATAGTTGGCAACATTAAAGCAGAAGTCGATGCGGGTACACAGGTACCCCTGCTGGGTGCAGGTGTACATCAGCCGCCGGGTGACAAGGAAATAGCCCGACAGCGTGGAGATGGTGTTGAGCAGGTAAACGGTATAGGCCGTCTGGATGCTGGCCACACCGGGCATGATCCACGGCAGGGCCAGCGCCCCGATGCCCGCCAGCACGCAGATAACCACACCCACGGCGCGGTATGCCCATTTATACATGGACATATATTTGCTGATCTTCTCGGTATCCTTGGCGGCGATCTGTTCATACAAGCGGTAGCTGATGACGCTGCCAACACCGAATTCCGCGATGGAGAAAAAGTTGAACAGCTTATCCACCACCTGGGATGCGGCGGTGATATCGTTGCCAAAGTTAAATACCAGCAGCCGCCGCGTGGCAAAGCCCAGCAACATCAGCAGCAGGCTGGACCCCAGCGCATAGACCAGGTTCAAAATTGTTTTTTGTGTACGCAATCAGGTGTTCTCCTAGGTGTTTTGATAGGGTCAAGGCGCGGAAAGGCGGCGGGGTCGAGTGACCCCACCCTACGGGGCATGGAGCCGAAACCGGCATTTACGGCAGAGGTTCATGGGGCATCGGGGACGCCGCCCCCTACAATGGGTGCAGAGCTTTATTTCCGTTTCAGGCTCCCGGCCGCCCAAAGGGCAAAGCGGGGGCTGAAGTGGTTGAGGAGGAAGGCAAACAGCTTCCAGTCCGGGCGGGTGTTCTCGTCCCCCAGTTTCCAGAGTGCTTTGCAGGCGGTCAGGCCGGGGGCACAGGCGGCGCGTACCTCGGCATCACGGCAGGCAGCGCCGCGGGCCTGCGGCCAGAACACATTGGCGGTGCGCCGCCAGATCTCGGCTTGCTCCGCCGGGGTCCAGGGGCAGTCCGGCGCGGCGAACATTTTTTCAAACCGGTGGATGACCGCCGCGACGCCCGCAAAATGTTTGGCAAGGCCCGCGTTCAACAGGCTGCCCGCCCGGTTGGCGCGGTAGACCACCAGCTCCACATCCAGGTAATACAGCCTGGGGCAGGCACCGGCCAGCACCAGGTCAAAGGGATAATCCTCCGCCCAGCGGACCTCATTCCAGAAAAGCAGGTTATACTGAACCAGAAATTCCCGGTCAATACAAAAGCGCCAGACCGCCCAGTGGCCCGCGGCATACAGCCGCGCCACGCGGGCGGCGTAATCGGGGTCGTCATCCGGGCCGGGGGTGAACCGCTCCACCGGGCCGGGATAAGGCTTGGCATCCATTCCCTGGCTTTCGTCCTGCTCCAGATAGCGGCAGACGTACCAGCGGTAACCCGGCGCGGCGGCCAGGGCGGCGCGCAGTTTTTCCAGCATATGGGGCGGCCAGTAATCGTCGCTGTCCAAAAACAGCAGCCACTTGCCCTTGGCGGCCTTGATGCCGGTATTGCGCGCGGCGGCCAGCCCGCCGTTAGAGCGGTGGATGACCGTAACGCCGGGGCAAAGCTGAGCAAAAGCATCACACATGGCGGGGCAGGCATCCGTGGAGCCATCGTCCACCAGGATGCACTCCCAGTCCGCCGGGCCGGCCTGCTCCACCACGCTTTTGACGCAGGCAGAAAGATAAGCCTGCACATTATACACCGGCACAATGACCGAAAATGTGATGTTTCCTGTGCGTTCCATCGCAGTTGTTTCCTTTACTTTGTCGGGATCAATGTCCAGTCGTGGTCATACAGGGCGGTCTTTTTTCCGTTGGCGTACCAGCGGTCCGGCGCGATCACACAGCGGCCCGGCACACCGGCCAGCCACTGCCCCCACCAGCTGAAGGTGGAGTTGCTCAGCACAAACGCCCGGCAGCGGCGCATCAGGGCAAGGTCCGCCGCGGCACTTTTTGCCCCGGTGCTGTAATGCACCGGCAGGCCCGCAGCGTCCAGATGCTGCCGCACATAGGCGGGGTCGTCTGAAAAGACAAACAGTTCCGCCTGGGGCAGGCTTTGGCACACCGTGCGGCAGGCGGCGGCGTAATACTCCGGCGTGCAGACCTGCAGGGCCGCGTTCTGCGGCAGCAGATAGTCCCCGCAGCGCCAATGCAGGCAGACGGGGAACGGGCTTGCCTCAATTTCCCGCGCAAAGGCGGCGGTCGCAACGGTAAAGCCGTGTTCCGGGTTCTCAATGGGCAGCAGCTCCGCCCGGATAGTTTCAGCCTGGTCCTTAAAATAATCTACCCCCTGGAAGTACCCCCAGGCCAGAAAGTTTTTGGCGTGACCGCGCTTGGCAGGGGTAAAGCCTTCAGTCGCAAAATGCAGGCCGATGGCGTTCAGCATAGGGGCCATGCGGGCTTCAAAGGGGTGCCAGTCCCGGTCCATCAGGCCCGCGCGCTGTTCGTGGCGGATCATCAGGGCCTTGGCGGCGTTCTGCACCGGCAGATGCTGCTTGGCAAAGCCTGCATCTGTGATGAACTGCACCTCTGAGCTGATATGCAGTGCCTGCAATGCCAATGCAGTGTGGGCCGGGGAGCCGGTTTTCCAGTCCTGCCGGTCAATCAAAGTGACAGGCTCCTGGCAGCACAGGCCCATGGCGCGGGCAAAGGCATACACAAACATCTGGTTGCCCAGCCCGCCGGAAAGTTCGGCGTAAATCATCGTGCGCCCTCCCCTGCCACTTTATCATACACCTGCTCCATGCGGTGTGCAGCGGTTTTCAGCTCATAACCGGCAGCGGCCAGCGTGGGCCAATAGTCCGCGTGCGGCCCGCCGGGAGCAATGGAATCCGCCGTTTTGGCCCACTCTTCAAACGGGGCACTGAGCGGCAGGAAATGCACCAGCTCGGTCACCGAGCCATCCCCCGGCACATTGGTGGAGGCCAGGCAGGGCACGCCGCAGCCCTGGGCTTCCACCAGGGTAACGGGGCTGCCTTCAAAGTTACTGGGCAGCAAAAACAGGTCAAAGGCATTCATATAGTCGGGCACATTGTTCTGCACCCCGGCAAACAGCACCTGGTCCGCCACGCCAAGCTGGGCGGCAAGTTCCCGCATGGGCTGTTCCTGCTCGCCGCCGCCCACCAACAGCAGCTTCCAGCGGGGGTCCTGCTGAACCATAGCCGCAAACACCCGGATGAGGTAGAGCGGGTTTTTCTGGTGGTTGAGCCGCCCTACAAACCCGGCCAGACGCTCGGTTCCGGTAATGCCGTACTGGGCGCGGATTGCCGTGCGCGCCGCGGCGTTGGGGTAAAATCGGGTTTGGTCCACCGCATTGCAGGCAACGGAAAAGTTCGGCCTGCGGTCGATATGGTCACCAAACACAAACCGGCCCGCAGCCACGCCGCAGCCCAGAAAGTAATCTGCAAACAGCTGGTACACCAGATGGGCGGCGCGCCAGGTCAGCGTCATGGGCGGGTAAACGATATGGCTGTGCACAATGATCTTGGCATGGGGGCAGAGCACCCGCATCATACCGCAGACGGGCGCGCCGATTTTGCTGGCAGTATGGTAATGGATGATATCGTAATCCTTATGGGTTTTCAGATGCTGGTACAGTGCACGGATACGGGCTTTTTTATTGTCCGGCACCGCAATGATATGCACCCCGGCTGCTTCCAGTGCCGGCGCGCACGAAGCTTGATCTGGCGGGCAAAGGCCGACAAACAGATCCACCTGGTAGCGGGTAAGGTCCAGATTGAGCAGAAGGTTCTGCACATAGCGCTGCACCCCGCTTTGCACGCCAAGGTGGTTGCTGATCATCAGGATCTTCATGGATACGGCTCCTTTGCACATCTGGATTCAGGCGGACGGTTTGTTATAACGTAATTTTAGGGGCGCAGGTTCTACCAGTAGCTGCCACCCTCCACCGCCTGCTTGTTGGCGGGCTGTTCGGCGGGGGCGGGGCGCACCCATGCAGGGTTATACAGCTTGCTGATTTGGGGGTGAGTGTCCCACCGGCGGCCCTTGATGCCAAACAGCAGCTGCGTAGCGCCGCTCATCTGGATGGCAACATGGCCGGTGTCCCGCGCATGGGCGGCCAGCGGCAGGCCGTAAGCACCTGCGCCAATGATGGCAACCTCATAATCGCAGGCATCCATCTGTTTTTCCATTGCGGCAAGGGCATCAAACCAGGTATCATACCCGGTTTTCTGCCCGGCAAGGCCCTGCACTGCCGGGATGACGGTCAGGGAGGCCAGTTCCGGCAGAGTGTTTACCCCGCCGGGGGCGTTGGTGAACAGCTCCCCGCGCTTTTGGTACTGGGCGCGGATGGTATCCGCAAAGGGGTGTACCACCAGCACATGCTTTCCGGCCAGTGCGGCGCTCCAGGGGTTGGCATAATAATATGGTTCCAGCGCGCGCAGCTGGGTAAAGCGGGTGCCGTGGCAGCCATCGATTACCTGCCGCTCGGCCCCCACATCCCACAGCGCCAGCAGGTCCGCCCCCTGAGCGCAGGAAGTATACAGCTTGCAGAAGCGGTTCAGCGCTTTATCATCGGTGGGAAACACACCGGACAGGGTGTTGATCTCCCCCCTGGTTTTCTCGGTATATTTCCCGGTCAAATATTCGGCCACGGTGCGCATCTCGGTTGCACCGCAGCGGCCGAACAGAAATGGCTGCCCGGCGCGGATGGCATCGGCAGCAGCCGCATTGCCCTGTTCCGCGGGCAGAATGATCAGGCCGCGGTATTTCCACCGGAAGCGCAGCCCTTTATAGGTATTGCGCAGTACCTCCAGCAAGGCTCCATCATTATCCACGGCGGTTTCCTCCTTGTTTGTCCAGCATGGCCAGGGCGGTTTCGGCGCTGTTTGCCCACAGGAAATGTTCATTCACGCGGCGCTGGGCAGCGTGGCCGCAGGCCGGGTCCGCCGCTGCTTTCTGGATGGCCTCAGCAAACTGGGCAGGGGTATCGGCAAAATAGCCGCTGGTGCCGGGCTCTATGATCAAATCCGGCCCCGGCGCATGGCGGGCAACCGGCGGGCAGCCCGCATACATGGCTTCCAGCAGGCTCATGCCAAAAATTTCGCCGTCATTAAAGTTCACAAACACATCGCAGGCATGGTAATAGGCCTGCACGGTTGCGTTGGGCAGCTGGGGAATGCAGGTACAGCGGTTTTCCAGCTTGTGGGTGCGCAGGGCATCCTGCAGTTCCCCGGTCAGGCTCCCCTGCCCGATGACCACCGCGTTCCAGCTGCGGGGCAGTGCTTCCAGTACCGGCACCAGGTCCAGCGGGCGCTTGTAGGAATCCAGCCGCCCCACAAAAACAAGATAGTTGGCTTTGGGGGCCAGCTTCAAAAATTCCCGCAGTTCATGTTTTTCCCCATTTGCATTGGGGATGATGGCGGTATCCAGCCCAACGGGCATTACCCCGGCGCATGGCACATGCAGCTGTTCCAGCTGGGCGGCCACGGCGGGGGTTTTGGCATAGGTGGGGGTTTTGCGGTAGATAGCCAGGTTGCGGCGGCACAAAAGGTCCATCACAGCCCGCATAGCCGGGTTTTCGGACGTACTTTTGATGGCCCCCAGCTGGCTGTAGAAAAAGATATCGTGATCCCGGCAAAAGCGGTACAGCCCCGGCACGCCGAGGGCGTTATCCCCCATCACATGCACGGCGTCCACATGCTCGTTCAGCAGCGGCTGCCAGGTGCGGTAAAAGGCACTGACCCCGGCTTTGCGGGCCGGCACATAATAGATGCGCACATTGGGCTCCAGGTCCTCGCTGGTCACAGCTTCGGGGGCGGCGTCCGGGTCCGGGTACAGTACAACAGCCCGGCAGCCCAGGGCGGCAAACGCCCGTGCAAGGCCAACCTCCTGCCGGTTATAGGCTCCTTTTTTGCCGGATGCCCCGCAGTACAGCTGCGGGATGGCAATGGTTCGCATAAGCTTTGCTACTCCAATTTATTTTTAGGGCAACACCGCACAATTCCCGCCTTACGGCTTAAGCACCGCTCCGGCGGCT
>OLNY01001970.1_pt1 | contig 15104 bp, 17 predicted proteins | sample 1671981 | NCBI WGS metagenome assembly OLNY01 (sample SAMEA3136632, study PRJEB25190) | human gut metagenome | biome: human gut; feature: human-associated habitat; material: faeces | place: Austria | collected 2013 | reverse complement strand
GACTCCAGCACATCTTCCGAATCTTCCGCTTCTGACAGCGCTGCGGCTGATAGCAGCGATGCCTCTTCCGAAGCAGAAGATCTGAAAGAATCCGAACTTGTAACTCTCAATATCGTGACGATGTCATCCGGTAAAGAAGAATCCGGTATCGCACAGGTTGAGGAAGCAATGGACAAGATCCTCGAAGAGAAGTTCAACGTGAACGTTAAACTTTCCTTCCTCCCGTTCAGCAGCTATGCTGACCAGATCTCCCTGATGCTTTCCTCCGGCGAAGGCGTTGACCTTCTCCCGGTTTACATGGTCAACTACACGGCTTGCGCTGATTCCGGTCAGCTCTATCCGATGGATGATCTCATCGAGAAGTACGGCCAGGGCATCATTGAGCAGCTCGGTTGGGACAACATCAACTGCGGTCGCGTAGGCGGCGAGCTGTTCGGCCTCACGGAGGGTCGTGATCTTGCAGCTTCCTATGGCTTTGCGTACAGACTGGACCTTGCCGAGAAGTATAACCTCGACATGGATTCCGTTAAGACCCTCGAAGACCTCCACGATGTTCTCGTTACCATTAAGGAAAACGAAGAGAACTGCTGGCCGGTAGCTATTTCCGCCGGCGAAAACATCCGTGCCTGGGGTTGGGACTCTCTGGGCGACGAGATGGTTAACCTCGGTGTTCTCCCCGACATGGCTACGGACACCACCGTTGTGAACCTCTACGAGACTGAGCAGTACAAGAACCTCGTTACCACGATGTACAACTGGATGCAGGAAGGCCTCATTCAGGCTGACGCCGTGAACACCACCGAGACTGCAACCACTCTGATGGATGCAGGCACTGGATTCGGTACCTTCACTAACCTGAAGCCGTACTATGCAGAAGAGAACAACGCGAACCTCAAGAACCCGATCGGCACGGTTGAGCTGGTTCCGGCACTGGCTACCACCGACCGTGTTACCATGGGTCTGTGGTCCATCGCAGGCAGCTGCGAGCATCCGGAAGCTGCTATGAAGACTCTGAACGAGCTTTACAGCAACCCGGAGCTGAGCAACCTCTACATGTACGGTATTGAGGGCGTTCACTACGAAGTAATCGAGAAAGGCGCTGTTACGAACGGTCAGGACAGAATCAACTATCCGGACGGCCTTGATGCAACGACCACCACTTACAGAAAGTCCGGTACTTGGCTGATGCCGAACCAGTTCATCGGCGACATCTGGGGCACCGATCTCCCGGCTGATTACTGGGATGTAACGAAGAAATTCAACGAAGAGTCTCAGAAGTCCGCAGCATTCGGCTTCACCTTCGACGCAACCAAGGTTGCGAACGAGATCACCGCTTGCACGAACGTTGTTAACAAGTACCACAAGGCACTCGGTTGCGGCGCTCTTGACCCGGAGACGACTCTCCCGCAGTTCAACTCTGAGCTGAAGGATGCCGGCATCGATGCGATCATCGAAGAGAAGCAGGCACAGCTCGACGCTTGGCTGGCTGAGCAGAAGTAATTTACTTCACAATTAGACTTAAAGAAGCTGGAGCGAGATTCGTTTCAGCTTCCTTGTGAAAATCCGTGTCTTTTTCCCGAGAGGGAAAAGGGCATGGGCGTGTACAGAGAGATGACCCTTCTGTACATGCCCATGTTCTTTTGGAGAATTTCAACGGAGCAGGACGAAAACAGATTGAAAGGGGTTTCTAATTATGCCGAATAAATCTGCCGCACTGGAAAAAGAAATGAAAGTGCGCTCGGCAAAACCGAATAAGTGGCTGCGCTTTTACCGCTGCATCCCGCTGTATCTGATGTTCCTTCCGGGCGCCCTGTATCTGCTCATGGATAAGTATATCCCGATGAGCGGTCTGATCATCGCCTTCAAGAAGGTCAACTGGCGTAAGGGCATCCTTGCAAGTGACTGGGTGGGTTTCAGCAACTTCACCTACCTTTTTAAAACGAAGGACGCTTTCAACATTACGCGCAACACACTGCTTTATAACCTGTGCTTTATCGTGCTGGGCACCGTGATTGCCATTACAATCGCGATTCTCTTAAACGAGATTACGAGCAAGTTGTTCAAGCAGGTGTACCAGACCATCATTCTGATGCCGTACCTGATCTCCATCGTTGTGGTCAGCTATCTGGTGTTCGCAATGCTGAGCTCTGAATCCGGCTTTATCAACAACACGATCTTTAAGGCACTTGGCGTTAAGCCGATTTCCTGGTATACAGAGCCGAAGTACTGGCCGTTCATTTTGGTCATCGTACATATCTGGAAGGTGTTCGGCTACGACTGCATCCTCTATTATGCAACGCTCGTCGGCATTGACCACGGCTACTATGAGGCGGCGGTCATCGACGGCGCAAACCGCTGGCAGCAAATCGTTCACGTTACGCTGCCGAGCCTTCTGCCCACCATCATCACGCTGACACTGATGTCTATCGGCAAGATTTTCTATTCCGATTTCGGTCTGTTCTATCAGGTGCCGATGGATTCCGGCCCGCTGCTCGACATTACGAGCACGATTGATACGTACGTTTACCGCGCACTCATCACGCTGAACGATTACGGCAGATCTTCCGCAGCAGGCGTTTACCAGAGCGTTGTCGGCTTTATACTGGTCCTGTGCGCGAACCTTGCCGTTAAGAAAATCGGCGGCGAAGAGAACGCACTGTTCTAAGGAAGGGAGAGAGAAACACCATGGTCGAAAAAAACAAAGGGTTTCAGATCGGCGCACACATTGTGATGATCATCCTTTCCCTGTGCTGCATCTTCCCGTTCCTTCTGCTCATTATGTCCTCCATTACGGACGAGCAGGAATTGATCCGCAACGGCTACACGCTGTTCCCGAAGGCACTAAGTCTGAATGCTTACCAGTACATGTTTAAGAGCAGCAACAAGATTATCTCCGCGTACGGCATCACAATCCTCTCCACAGTTGTGGGTACGCTGTGCGGCCTTTCCATGACGATCCTCATGGCTTACCCGCTGTCCCGCCGCGACCTACCGGGCCGCAACGGTCTTGCGTTCTACGTGTTCTTCACGATGCTGTTCTCCGGCGGTCTTGTGCCGACGTACATCATGTACACCCGTTACATCAAGGTGAGCAACACGATTTGGGCGCTCATCATTCCGTCCCTTATGGTCAACGCGTTCTACGTGATCATGATGCGCACGTACTTCTCCACGAACATTCCGGAAGCTGTTATTGAAGCGGCGCGCATTGACGGTGCGGGCGAGTTCAGAATCCTGCTGACGATCGTTCTGCCGATGAGCATTCCGATGGTTGCAACGATGACACTGCTTATCGGTCTTTCCTACTGGAACGATTGGAAAAACGGTCTTTACTATCTCCAGCAGAACAAGAGCCTTTACAGTATACAGGTTCTTTTGAATGACATGCTGCGAGACGTGCAGGCGCTGAAGAGCGGTATGGACGCTGCGGCTGCAGCTGAGATTACGGCGAACATGCCGAGCACGGGCATCAAGATGGCAATCGCCGTTGTCGGTGTTCTGCCGGTGCTCGTTGTTTATCCGTTCTTCCAGAAGTACTTCGTCAAGGGCATCACGATCGGCGCTGTTAAGGGCTGATTTGATCAATCAGATATTCTCTTTGCCAACATAATAATAGAATGACAAAAATCACCTTCGCGGATTTCCTCCGGCGAGGGTGATTTTGTTATGTACGGGTATTTTGTTGCGGTCGTTGTTTTATGTGTTTTCTTCGTTTAAGTCCTGTAATCTAAGGCCGGCAGTGCCGGTGACGGGCAGGGAAAAGACGATGGCTTTCGCTTTGGTCTCAAGCCCGGCTTCCTGCATAATGGCAGTCATGACGTTGTTTTTATCCGCGTGCTTTACGACGATGAGCACAAGCTCTTTTTCACTGGCGAGGGAAACGCCGAGGAACTTTTCCGCGCCCTCCATGCCGGTGCCCTTCGCGTGGATAACGGTGCCGCCGCCTGCGTTTTCGCGGCGCGCTGCGGCCATAATCTGCTCGGTATAGCCCTGGTTTGCGATGACGACCAGAAGCTCGTATTTGGTATCTTTCAAGACGCTTTCCTCTCCTTTCTGAAACGGCTGACCGTTCGTTAAAAACTCCAGCTGACGTTTGCCGCCGATACTGCTGAGCGGCATGGTGAACGCGATGCCGGTGCCGGGAATATCGATGAGCATGATGGTCTGCAGCCCCTTTTGCACGGCACTCCAGACCTTGCCGGTGACAACGGAAAGCAGCACGGCTTTTTGCGTGGCTTCAAGTCCGAAATCGTTTAGAATTTCGGACGCGGCGGTGCCTTTGCCGAGCGTGCTGAGCACGACCTCGATCCCATAGGTTTTATAAAATGACAGAAATTTCTGGCTTTGGTTGCGGTCTGTAATGGTAATCATCCAGTATAAATTGTCGCCCATAAACGCCCTCCTTTACAGTTCGATGATTGCGTTTTCGTCCATATCGGCGAATGCGGCGGGTGCGGCGGTCTCCGTTTTACGGCGCTGCATGAGCTTTGCCGCGAGGCCCATGACCTGAATGGTGATGAGCGGCGTCATGGCGACCATGGCAACGACACCGAAGGCATCTGTGACCATGTTGCCGCCGACGGCCGTGCACGCGCCCTGTGCGAGGGGGAGCAGAAACGCCGCGGTCATAGGGCCGGAAGCGACGCCGCCGGAGTCAAACGCGATGGCGGTGTAGATCTTCGGGACAAAAAACGAGATGATGAGCGCGAGCGCGTAGCCCGGGATGAGGAACCACAAAATCGAAATGCCGGTGAGGACGCGGATCATGGCGAGCCCGAGCGAGATGGACACGCCGACGGAAAGCCCGATGCCCATGGCCTTGGCGGAGATGGCGCCGTCTGTGATCTCCTCGACCTGACGATTGAGAACGTACACGGCGGGCTCTGCGCGAACAATGAAATAGCCCATGACCATAGCGACGGGAATGATGACAGCGGAATATTTATAGGAAGCTAACTGCTGCCCGAGGTAATGACCGGCGGGCATGAAGCCGACATTTGCACCGGTAAGAAACAGCACAAGGCCGATGTATGTATAAACGAGGCCCATGCCGATCTGGAATAATTTGCGCTTAGAAAGCCGCAGAACAAAAAACTGCGCCGCGAGGAAAAAGAGAATGATCGGCAGGAGAGAGACGGCAATCTCGATGAGGTAGGTCGGGATACCGGTGCGGAACAGCTCGAAAAGCTCCGAGGAATCCTGCATTTCGGGCAGGATGGGCGGCGTGTAGGTGCTTTCATTCGGATTATAGATGATGCCGAGGATCATGACGGCCAAAATGGGGCCGATGGACGAGAGCGCAACGAGACCGAAGCTGTCGTCTGCCGCATGGCGGTCGCTGCGGATGGCCGAGATGCCGACGCCGAGCGCCATGATGAACGGCACGGTCATGGGGCCGGTCGTCACGCCGCCGGAATCGAACGCGACGGCCAGAATGCCCTGGTCGGACAAAAACGCCGCGAGAAACACCAGCGCGTAGAACACGATCAGCAGCAGCCGCAGCGAGATGCCGAACAGAATGCGCACCATGCAGAGCATCAGGAAGATCCCGACGCCCACCGAGACCGTCAGGATCAGGACGGTCTTATCGATCTCCGGCACGTTGGCCGCCAGCACCTGCAGATCCGGCTCCGCCACCGTGATGGCGACGCCCAGCAGAAAGCTGACCACCAAAATCAGCCACAGCTTGCGCGATTTGGTCAGCTTGGCGCCGATGTAATTGCCGATCTTGCTCATGGACATCTCCGCGCCCAGTGTAAACAGGCCCATGCCGAGGACCAGCAGCGCCGTCGCCAGGACGAAGGAGAGCATCAGGCCCGTATCGACCGGCACGAGCATGAAGCAGATGGCCAGCACGATCAGGCTGATCGGCAGCACGGAGGCCGCGGCCTCCTTTAATTTTTCCAGTAGTTCCTGTCTGCGGTACAAAGCCTCACTCCTTTGCTTTTTTGCTTTTCAAGAATTATTCTTATTTTAGCAGAAAAACGCCGTTCTGACCAGAGCGGAAATGTAAAAAGGCTGTTAATTTTATGGACGGGCCGCGGCATATTCCGCGTCTGTGTATTTTTATGCATTTTCACCAAAGAATCCGCCGCGCGCTTGACGCCCGAATGGAAAACCGATACAATATTACAGCTTATGCACGAACGCCCCGGCTGCATGCGCGGCCGGGGTGGATCTTTATGAAAAGAGAGAAGACATATGGAGAAGAAACCCGCGCGCGCGATCGCGCTGCTGCCCATCGGCGTGTTCCTGGTCCTGTACCTGGGGCTCGGCATCGTATTTGAATATGTGCTGAAGATCAAGATGGGCTTTTACAATATCCCCATCGTCGTGGCCTTCCTGGCCGCGATCCTCGTCGCCTGCCTGCAGAACCGGGCGCTGTCGTTCGACGAAAAGCTGGAGGTCATGGCCAAAGGCGTCGGCGATAAGAACATCATGACGATGATCCTCATATTCCTGGCTGCGGGCGTGTTCGTCGGCGTCGTCGGCCGCAGCAGCGCCGAGTCGGTCGCGTATTTCATGCTCGCGCACATCCCGGCGCGGTTCGCCGTGGCGGTCCTGTTCGTGGTCTCGTGCTTTGTCTCGACAGCCATGGGCACCTCCTGCGGCACCATCACGCTGATCGTGCCCATCGCGGTCGCCGTGGCGCGGACGTCGGGCTTCAGCCTGCCGCTGTGCATCGGCTCGGTCATGGGCGGCGCGATGTTCGGCGACAACCTGTCGTTCATTTCCGACACGACCATCGCCGCCTGCAACACGCAGGGCTGCGAAATGAAGGATAAATTCCGCACGAATTTCCGCATCGCCCTGCCCGCGGCGCTGGTGACACTGGCGCTGATCCTCGTGCTCTCGCTGCGCAGCGAGATCGGCACGGTCGAGATCCCGGAATATCACCTGCTGCAGACGCTCCCGTACCTGCTGGTGCTCATCGGCGGCGTGGCGGGCATCAACGTGTTCGTCGTGCTGCTGACCGGCATCTTCTCCGGCGCAGTCATCATGCTCGCCACCGGTGCGACGCATCCGACCGAGCTGCTCGGCAATATGGGCTCCGGCGCGTCCGGCATGTTTGAGACGATCATGGTCACGATCCTCGTCTCCGCCATGTGCGGCCTGATCCGCGAATACGGCGGGTTTGAGGCGCTGCTGGGCTTCATCAAGCGCATTTTCCACGGGCAGCGGGGCGGCCAGCTCGGCATCGGCCTGCTCGTCGGCGCGATGGACATCGCCACGGCCAACAATACCGTCGCCATCGTCATGGCCGGCCCCATCGCAAAGCAGATGAGCGAGGAATACGGCATCTCCGGCAAAAAGAGCGCGTCGCTGCTCGATACCTTCTCGTGCATCTTCCAGGGCATCATCCCCTACGGCGCGCAGATGCTGCTGGCCATCTCCGCCTGCGCAGAGCTCGGCGAGACCCTGACCGCCTTCGAGATCATCCCCTGCCTGTTCTACCCCTACCTCCTGCTCATCAGCTCCCTGGTGTTCATCTTCCTCATCCCGGAGAAAAAATAAAAAACTCGTCCCGTCTCCCCTCGGAGCCGGGACGGTCGTTTTTATAAAAGCAAAAGCGGCGATGCAACGCATCGCCGCTTCTGGCGCGGAAGGAGAGATTTGAACTATAAAAGTTCGTTTTATCGCTTAAAACTGCGTGAAATCCCATACGAAAATCAATACGTTTTTTTCATCGCATACAATGGCGTTCAAAAAAACGTATTGATCTTAGGGGAAAAAATAGGGGAAATTTCCGGGGCAAAAAACAGGGGGCGCACTGGCCTGCGTCCCCTGTTTTGATGCTCTATTCTCCGCGCCGACGCGCCCGCTCTGAGCGAATGCCCGCGACATATCCGCTTGTCCAGATCGAGCCGAGCAGCCGAATGATTCCCGTCTGATCTTCGGCGTTTCCATAGTCAAGACCGGGGAGCGGGAGAAAGGTTCGGTTTCCGGACTGCGCCTTGAATGCGAAAGCTACGTCAATCGCAGATCTGGCGTTGGCAACTGTAAAACGCCTGTTTGCGATTTCGATTGCTTCCTCTGGCGATGGTGTGTACTTGTGCGCGTCAAAATACGCTCTGCTTGCTCTCATCCTGCGACCTCCTGTTTCTTCTGCTGCCCGTTGAGCAGCGCCTGCATCCGCTTAATTACACGGTCTACTTCCTTCGGGGTTAACTGTCTGACCAGCGCGATCAACTCAGCCTTCTCGCGCGTATCGTCTGCGCGGCTCGCGGCCGCAAGCGAAGCGCTCACTTTGTTACCTCCCAGCCGTTCACCAGATCGTATATCTGTGCATACACGGCGTTGATCTCCTTGCTCACGAAATCCAGACCGGCAGCGAAGTATGAATTGCTGCTCCGCGACAGCTCCGCTTCGGTGATCGCTTCCAGAAGGTTTGCCAGATCGCCGAGCCGGTCCGTCAGCCGTTGCAGCTCCTTCGGGCTGCCGTTGGTGTTAATCGAAACATGAACTTCCATTCTGTTCTCCTTCCTGGAGCGGGCTGTTGCCCGCCCCCCGCTCATGCGACCGTGAAACGGCGGCTGGTGGTGGACTTGATGAAGCGCTCGGCCAGCTCGGGCATTGCCTTCTTGAACGCCGTGCTGTCAAACCGGCTGCTGGTCACGGTCTTCCAGGTGATCTTGTAATCCACGCCCGTCAGTGTGTCGGCGTTGATGGCGGTCATGTGCGCCTTGATCGCGTCCTGAATGTTCTCAATCTCGGCGGTCAGCTCGTCGGCCATGCGGCGCAGCTCGCGAAGCTCATTGACTTTGCTCTGAATTTCTGTGTTGCTCATTGGTAAAGCCCCTTTCCTTTTTCGGCAGGCTGTGCTATACTGCAATCAGCCCTTTTCGGCTGCGTCTCCTGTTCACTTCCTACGGCGGCAGGAGACGCTTTTTCTTTGCTCTTGGGGAACTCCGGCGGCTGGGGGCTTTCAACTGATCTCGCGAGCCTTGCTGCGCTTTGCTGATCCTTCCCAGCTCTTATAGGCGTTCTTGGTTTCCCTTCCGGTACTTTCGTCCGCCTTCTGCCGGTGCCTGAACTGTTTTCTTTTGTTCCCCTTGACTGTCTTAATTATACACCAATAGCGTGGTGCAGTCAATATACAATATGCACTAATTTAATGGTGCATATCTTGTGCAATATATACACTTGAATAATGGTGCATATATGGTATAATGGTATCGTAAAAGAGTAGGCTGAATTAAGCCCAGCCCAACCTGAAACGAAAGGGGATTATCATGCCGATTTCATACGACAAATTGTTTGAATTGATGAAGGAAAAAGGATTCAGTTCATATCGCTTGCGAAAGGAAAAACTCATAAGCCAGGCAATTCTGCAAAAACTTCGTATAGGTGGAAACGTGGATACAAGGACGATTGAGCGGCTGTGTGCCATGCTGGACTGTCAGCCGGGCGATATCATGGAGTATCTGCCGGAAGAAACGGACGGTGAAGCGCAATGACCTATGCAGACCGATACCACCTGACGCCGGAGCAGAGCCGGTTTCTGGCGAAGAAAAAGTGGGATGAGAACGTCTATTGCGGCATGAAGATGGAAAACCGCGCCGTCACCTTCCCACAGACGAAGACCATTCTGGAGGGCGTCAATGTCCCCGGCGTACAGATCGACGACATTCAGGCAATCTTGAATATGCGCGACGCATGGCGTTTCCTGATGGGCTCGATCAATGAGCCGATCACGCTGGAATATCTCTGCAAGCTGAACGAATTTATCGCCCGCAACGAGGCTTTGGAATGGGGCAAGCTGCGCACCGGCAGCGTAGCCATCTCCGGCACGGACTACACACCGCCTGTACCGCAGGAAGCGTCTGTCCGATCAGAGCTGGCCGCGATCTTTGCCGCCGATACTTCGTCCACGGAAAAAGCACTGAACGCCTTCTGCTGGGGCACGCGCGGACAGCTTTTCTGGGACGGAAATAAACGCACCAGCCTGACACTGGCAAACAAGATCCTGCTGCAAGCGGGCGCTGGTGTCCTGACCATTCAAGACCGCAACATGGAGCAGTTCAACGAAGCACTGCTGAATTACTACAACACAGCCGCCGCCGAGCCGCTGAAAGCATTCCTGTATGAAAACGCCATACAGGGGCTGGATCTGTAAAAACGGAAGATGCCCGCTCCCCTGATCTAGGGAGCGGGCTTCGCCTTGTTTTGAGCCGCTTGCAACTCGCAGCGCGGCGCGTTTGTATGGAGCAAGGATTCTCGCTATGCCTGGGCGCTTCCGACGCTCTGCGGGGCGCTGTGCGCCCTGTGGCAGTTTTATGGCTGATCTTCGTTGAGCAGGTGTTTGGCTTGCTCCTTGAGATCATCTTCTGCCGGTTTGTCATTTGCAGCGCTCGGATTGGCAGCATCGTCTTTAGTATCCTCAGCAAGCATCGCCTTTACCAACAGTCGCGCAGCGGTCATTTTCACATTGTCGATCAAACTTGTTCCTCCTTAGGCATAAGCTGTTCGTTTTCTGTCTGTCTGGAAATCTCGCATGATTGAAATCACACGCTCAGCCAGTTCTTCACTGTAAAGATTTAACTGGTCAATTACATTCTGGTCTGCATTGCCCTCGATGTTGATTTCAACAAGCGGGGAGTTAATTTCTGTGCCGGAAGTTCCGCTCAATGCAGCTTCTGTAGCATGGGCGTTTAGAACTGTCTCACCGCCTTGCATCATGACCAACTCCGGTCCTTCTTCGCCAACAAGGGCAAGTCCAGTATCAGCATAGTCCGTGCCGGTGGCATATCGGGAAATCCCGCTCATGCGCCGGTTCGGGGAAGCGCTGTTGTAATACCCGTTGCGGTTGAGCGCTGCAAGTGCGGCACTTCCAAGCTGTGAATATGCCTGCTGCACAAGTGGCAGCATACCGGCAGCACCATCGATAAAGCCCTGAATGGTGGCACGACCATTTTCTTTGGCTTCAGATCCGAGATCCATTGCGGCAATATCGTCTTCCAGATCGGACTGGAGAGCATCCATCTGCTCACCAAAGGAAGAACGGTATTCTGCAATGCTTTCTTCGGCCTCCTGCTGTGACTTCTTAAGAGACTGCCAGTTTTCAACCATCTTTTTCAGATCATCGTCATTGGCTGCTGCCATACCTGCGACGGCGTTCACGCTTTCCGCACTGCCATCGGCAAAAGAGCCAATAATATCAGCAAGACCTTCGATGTCATCAGATCGTTCACGTAGCTTTGCAAGGCTGTCGTTGTAGCTCTGCCAATGGTCAATCTGCTTAGTCAGATTATCATTGATCGTTCCAGCCGTTGTCTCGACGATCTGATCTACATCGCTCCAAAGAGAATACTGGCTTTCAACGCTGCTGCGCGCCGCTTCAAAGGCCTCCTGATATGCCTGCGTGATGGTATCGATCTGCTCTTTCGTACTGCCAAACGCTGCGCTAAGTTCCTCTTGACCACGTGCTGCATCGCCAGCTGCGCCGGCACCATCCTCCATCGCACCAGTCAGGTTCTTTACTGCCCGCTCTGCAGCTTCTATTTCGGTTTTTGCTGCCTCCAGCGCTTCGTTGTCGTCCTTGATGGCATTTTCAAAGGTTTTGATGGAATGTTGTGCATCTTCTACGCGCTGCTGTGCCTGCTCCAGTTTCCACTGCATTTCATCAGACGATTCTCCAAGAAAAGCGGTCGCATCGCACACAACCCCAGTTTGCTCATAGTATTCCTGCATTTGTTTGGTCGCGGTTTCCCAAAGCGCGCCTTGCCGATCAAGTTCGTCCTGTTGTGCCTGCTCAGCTGCGGTCAATTCTTCCTTTGCATCGCTCAACCTGACTTCTGCAATTGCAGCATGCAAAACGACTTCACTGTTTTTCTTGTAAATCTGATTCAACTGCTCCTGATATGCCTGGGCAGTTGCCCGCTGCCGCCATGCTTCGATATTTGCATATAGGGCATCTGTTCCGCCGTTGATCTCATCGGTTTCAAGGTTAATGGGTTCAGCCAGTTCCGGGATTGTTTGCGTCAACATGATCAACGTGCCATGATATTCAGACTGCTGCTGTTCATTCATCTCTCCGGCAGCATTCAGATCTTCCAGCCGGGAAACATAGCGGCTTGCCACGTTGGCAGCAGCTTCTGTTTCGGCAACCGTATCAGTGCAGGTCTCTTTTGCGTCTGCCATGGCTGCATTGAGATCGCGCGCCGCCTCCGTCAGTTCCCGCAGCGATGGCGTACCATCGTTTGCAGATGCATCAGCCAAAAGCGCGATTCCTGCAACTACGCCGCTGATTGCTCCCGCCAGTTTCAGAGCGATGCCAGCGGGGCCGGCAAGCATTGTTGCCAAATCGAGAGCCGAAAAGATCTTCCTTGCAGCGGCGATCGTTGTCATTGCTGCGCCAACGGCGCCAAGCGCACCGGCTGTTGCGCCAATCGCTTTTACAAGAGCGGGGTGATCTTGTACAAAATCTGTGACATCCTTCAGAACATCGTTTCCAATATCGTAAAGATCCCCAAGAACCGGGGTGAAAGCGTCTCCGATTGCCGCCCTCAGGTTGTTGACGCTATTTTGCATCATGTCCATCTTGGACTGCGTTGTGGCATAGCGCTTGCTTGCCTCTGCAGACAATGCCACGTTCTGGCTCCACGCCGTATTTGCAGTTGAAACAGCATCATCCATCATGCCAGAAGCCTGCGCGAGGGATTTGAGCATATTGCTCTGACGGATACCAGTAAGGCCGAGGTCTTCCAGCATTGTAACCGTATTGCCGCCATGCGCTTCCAGCTCACCAAGCCCGCTGATGAACGTTGTCAGGGCGCTCATAGCGTCTGTGCCCCACACATTGGCGAACTCATCAGCGGACATACCAGCTACTTCGGCAAAGAGTGTAAGTTCATCTGAACTGGTTGCAACAGCCTTTTCGATGGCGTTGAGCGTCTGCGTCATGGCAGTGCCGCCAGCTTCGGCTTCGATACCAACAGAGGACATTGCTGCGGACAGAGCCATGATCTGCGGCTCCGTCAGACCGGCCAGCTTACCGGCAGACGCAAGGCGCGTGCCCATCTGCGTGATTTCGCTCTCGCTTGTTGCGAAATGATTGCCGAGGTCGACAATCACCGAGCCGAGCCGGTCGTAATTGTCAGCGGACATACCGGTGATATTCGCAAAGCGGGCAAGGGCGGTTGCAGCATCCTCGGCGGTCATGTTCGTGGCCGTGCCGAGCATAGTCATGGTTTCGGTGAAGTCGAGCAGCGCGTCCTTCTGAATGCCGAGCTGTCCAGCTGCTTCTGCGACAGCGGCTATTTCTTCGGTTGATGCGGGAATTTCCGTCGACATATCCCGGATGGAATCTGTCATACGCGCCAACTCCGCATCTGACAAATCGGTTGTCTTTGCAACGCCTGTCATTGCAGATTCAAAGTCCATTGATGCCTGTGTGCATTCATCGAACAGGTCTTTCAGCTTGCCAAGAGCTGCTGACATACCAGCTGCAGCCAGTGCGCTGGACAGGACATCAACCGCTTCGGTGGCTTTGTCCCCGAAGGACTCGGCTCCCACTGCGGTGTCTTTGAACTCATCGCGTGCTTTCTGGAAAGTCGCGCGGAACTCGCGGCCAAGCTGCGCTTCGAGCGCAAATAGCATTTCGTATTCTTTCTTTGTGGCCATTTTTCTCACTCCCTTCTGCTCCCAATGGGGGAGCGGGTTTCTTCTCTCAAATATCGGTACACGATGGCTTTTACCGTGTCCGTCGTTGTGTGGGTGATTTTTGCAATCTCTTTCCACGAAAGAGCGCAAAAGAAGCGCAACCGGAACACAAGGCGTGTTCTCGGATCGCGAATGCCCGCGATCCAGCTGGCAAGCTGCGCTTCCTCTGCGTCACTCTTGGCTGTGATCTGCTCAATCTGGCTGTCAAGGTCGGCAATTTCGGCGGCAAGCCCGCCGACTTTGTCTGTAACACCGCTTCCGTGTGGCATTCCGGTCAGCTTTGCCGTCGTGGACGTCGCTGCATCCATCAACTGCGCTTTTGCCGTGTTCAGCCACTCCAGTTCGGCTCGGAGATCAAACAGCACGTTCAGTTCTTCAATGGTCATTGCGGATGATTGAAAGCGGCTTTTAGGTGGCAACGTGCAATGTACTTTACGCGAGCTTCTGTAAAGCGCTTTCCAACAGCTCCAGCGATCTCGTACCACTGCAAACCGTGAATAAAGCGAAGGCGTAAAATTGTCCGCGTCGTACCGTCCTCAATACCAGAAATCCACGCGGCGATTATTTCTTCACTTTCTGCGATCACAGCCTTTTCCTGCTCTATTTGAGCTTCCAGCTCTGCGATCTCTGTTGCAAATAACCCAGTACAATTTGCTGCTCCGCTTTTCAGTCCATCAAGTGTTCCTTCGTTTTTGGAAAGTTGCTGGAGCCTTTCGTAGTGTGAGTTAAGCGTTGAAATATCCACAAGCATCCTCCTTTCAGAGAATTTCTATAGCTGAGAGCAGATAAAATCGTAACGAAATTACTGGAAATATTATAGGGAAACTACAAGCAATTTGGGGTCGTCGAGCCCGCAGCAGATAGGGGGTACACGTCACAGTACCTTTTTCCCGCGCCCTCCAGCACGGAAAATCCCCATGCCGGCCGCACCTGCAAGTTTGATGATCGAAAGAGATTTCGATAGCATGAAATGCACAGGAGCGAGACGGATTGCCAGAGGGAAAGGGCTGTGAGGCCCTCCCATCAGCCCGTTTCAGATTCTTTCTCCGGCTGGCTACCGGAAGCGCGTTTTCATGACCTTCGTCATTCGTTCGCCGTCAATTCTCTGCAGGCGGGCGACAACCCGAAGACCGTGCAGGAAAACCTCGGTCACGCGACAGCGGCGTTCACGCTGGACGTTTACGCCCATGCGACGGAGCGCATGAAACGGGATTCCGCGAACCGCATGGAAGCCCTGTTTCAGAGTACAAAAAAGGCTGCTTCCAGCCTGTAAGGGGAAAACATAGGGGAAAACGGCGCGTTTGGGCAAAGAAAAAACCCTGAAAACGCAGTGTTTTCAAGGTTTTTCTTTTGGCGCGGAAGGAGAGATTTGAACTCTCGCGCGCTTTTTAGACGCCTACTCCCTTAGCAGGGGAGCCCCTTCGGCCACTTGGGTACTTCCG
>OLNY01001968.1_pt1 | contig 15111 bp, 17 predicted proteins | sample 1671981 | NCBI WGS metagenome assembly OLNY01 (sample SAMEA3136632, study PRJEB25190) | human gut metagenome | biome: human gut; feature: human-associated habitat; material: faeces | place: Austria | collected 2013 | reverse complement strand
TAGCAATATTCCCTGCACTTAAGCAGCAACCGCACCTTGAGAAGTGAAAAGCGAAAGGAGAAACATAGTTCCTCTATCAGTGAAAGAGGAAGAAAGGAAAGGCACAAATGACTGATGTTCGTTGCGGTAATTTTCCACGAGATTCTCCTGTCAGAGCATCCAAATCATGATTGAACACTGATTCTATGGAGAGGAGGCGGTAGGCACCCATGTTTACCATCTATATTTGTTCAGCCTTCCTGCCATGGGCTACACGTGAGTAATCTAATGAAGCAACTACAAACCTGTACTATTCACCAAGGAGGTGAGACCATTGGTCAATTAAGCTTCTGTACCAGCATGGATAAATGCTGGCACAGATTATAAGATTATACCACAGCAGCGACCCTGCAAAGTACTGCTGTGGGGTGTTGGGTTGTTATATTTCCAACTTAATAATAGCAGAAAACAATTTTGAATGAAAGGGGAAATCAAAATGATTAACGGAAGAAACCGTATTAAAGCCTTCCTGCTCGACGAGATTAATCGTAAGGCTGGAAGTGGCGAAATAGAAGGCGAAATGCGAAGCTGGTCAGATGCCAAGCAGCTTAAATGCCTGCCGTATGGTGAGACAAGACAGATTTACAAATACACTGTCGCTCCCGAACGGGAAGATATTGTAGGCGCTAAGATTGCAAATGCAAACTGGGGCTGTCTTGTTGAATTAACCTTTGTCGGAAAAAACAAGGTTCAGGATATCGAGGTTATCAGTGATATTTTTGCTGACCAAATAGAACTTTAAACATCTGAAAAAGACGTGGGGGAGGTTTTGCCCTCTCCCACCTTGAATAAAGGAGATATGAAGGTATGATAAACAAAATAAAATGGAAACATTTAAAACGTGAAGAAAATAAAGAACATATATTTGATGGCTTTGAGAAATTAGCAGAAAATAAAATTTACAAATTAATAACACATAAGGCTATGATATATAGGCTAATGGCATGTGAAGAACTTGGGTACATAACAATAATTCAAATAAAAAAACATGTATTTCGTAAGAATATTGGGAAATTAGAAAAACAGTTGGGTGCAAAAAAAGTAAATAAAAAGTTGAAGAATGTGTATTTTGTAAAGATAAAAACAACAAAAAATATTAAAAATTACAATATAGATGAACTGAAAAAAGTCTATTATAAAATATGTAGGAAGAAACTTGAAATAAAGGAGCCGTAAGGCTCTTTTTTAGTGCAAGAAAGGGTGATTATATTGAAAAGAAAAACAATAATATTTTTAACGATGGTGTTGACCGTAATATTTTCGGCCATAACCTCAAGCTTGATTGTGAATGCGGATGAGCTTGACGGATACACGAAAGTGGATTGGTCTTGGAACAGAGATATGGAAACCACCGATGCTAATTCTGTAATAGTAGGCGGAAATATTCCGTTTTGGCGATATGTAAATAAAACAGATCCCGCAAATAACAGTGCAATATGGAAAAGTGCATATGGTGATGAATTATCAGATGATGATGTTATAAAAATTTGGTCGGGAGATATAGACAATAGATATATAGTAGCAAGTGTTGATGTCGCGAATATTCCCGATGAAAATATACGTCAATACATATACGACCATGTTGATGAAGATGTACCTGATTTGAAATTAAAATTTGATATTGACGCAGACGTTGAGGGCGATGACAATGATAAAAAAGCAAGTAAACTATTTAATGGTGATATAGGTTATCGTGTATATCGTGACGGTGATAATTGCAAAATTGAAATGAAATTCAGTCCTAAATTTCATTTGATTGATAATTATGATCCAAGAGATGTTGATACGTTACTGCCTAATATGCCACGCAAAAAATTACCTAAAGCACGTTATCCGTACAGTTCCGTTATATTTTCTATGTGGGGATATAACGGCGGTTCTAATGAGCATTACGGAGCATTGGAAGTAGTTGAGGGTGACGATCCTAAATATATTTACGGTCAAAGCTTTGGTTACGGTGATATATTAGAAAAAGGAAAAATACCAAACAATATGGTTTATCCAAACTTTGAGGCAGGAGAAATAAATCAAGAGGGAACGTGGGCAGGTACAGTTGAAAGTGATACGCTCGACAGTAACCTTATTCGTATCGGACAGCAATTCAAAAAGAGAGATGATTCGTGGTACTACAGCTACGGCGGAGCAGTCGGTTATAATTTTAAGTTTCCGTTTAAAGTTTCTCTTGCAGTTGACAACAGTATGAAAATCACTAAGCGTATTATTAATTATGTAACCGGTGAGGTAATACTTGAGAATACAGATAGTTTTGCTTATGGCAGTAGCTCAGTAGGTAAAATGTACGTCTTGGCGGATAAGTCGGGATATGCGTATGTTGATAATGATATGAATTTTGACGTCGGTTATGCGTACAATCATTTTGATGTAAAACGTGCGGATAACAATGAAATCTTGGGTGTTGATTCATGCATTATTGCAAATGTGGCATTTGACCCAAATATAAAGCACAAAATTCTTGATGTATATGTTACACCGCTGCCTGTTGAATCAAAATTGATTGTAAGATACGTTGATATAGACACAGGCGAGGACATAAAGACAGAAGAAGTTAAAGGTAAAGTATTAACTACACCTGACGATGAAGATATAATTAAATACACGATTGACCCGCCTAAGCCACAGGTGATTGTTAAGAAGTATGTCGTTGAAGATTTAACCGGCAGAATCGAAGAAGAAAAAGAAAATCCTGATCCTGATGTTTCGGTTCGTGTTTCGGGAACTAAGCCTATTTTGGTTTTGATTATAAGTTGTACCAAAGACAACGGCGGTGGAGGTGATGACATTAGTCCGACACCAACGCCGACACCAAAACCAAACGATGATAACAACGGTGACGATGAGCCGGCAACAACTCCGATTGATCCGCCTATGTGCGACAGTGAAGAAAATACAATACAATGGGAGGAACGAGAGAAACACAGTTACACAGGCAGTGACAATAAGAAACATACTTGTTACCACTATTATGTGTATGAGGCTAAATTAAAAGTAGATAGTGTTGATGTATCACCAACAACACTTAAAAGCGGATATGGTGTTACAACCGACATATCTACAAGTGTAAGTTACAGACAAGTGGCAAAATATAAAGAGGGTAATTGCGATCACAGATTAAGTACATCAAGAACACCGACATCAAAACCAAAGCCACCTACAAAAGTAGCAGTAAGAATGGGATGGACAACACATACCTTTGGCGGTGATTTCATTCAAGACAGTACTGTATTGCTTGACAAAGTATCCGGTAACAGTACAACAGCTAAATTTTCTGCACCGACAAATAGTGCTGTAGGTCAGAAAATGATATATACAGATATATATTTAAGCGGTACGGGGAGTGAGCCAAGACGTCACGTAATCGCATTTGATATATACGGAGGAGGTGTTGACGGTACTCAATGGTGTACAACTGTTACCAAAGAACTTGTTATCAACGGTGATATGTACGAAGATGCCGGAACTACATCAACATATTAATATTTTGATTGAGGAAACACATTGCTTTATAAAAAGTGATGTGTTTTTTTATTACAGAAACATGAAAGGAAGGTGATTATATGCCGCCTATTGATCCAAAACTTGTAAAAATGATAATCGAGGCAGTGGCAAAGATTGTTGAAGAAATCAAGGAAAAACATTTAATATCAAAAATAGTGTTGGCAAGTGCAGTTGTAGTTTCTCTTTTGTTTTTCCCGATATATGTAATATCGCATCCGCTTGAGGCGTTGAGCATTGCAAGAGGTGACAGTGAAGTTACAGAAGAATATTTAGGATATATCGCCGGAAAATACGAAACAGGAACATCCGATCCGGCATTTATAAGTTCCGGTGAAGGTGATTATGGTGGAGTGAGTTATGGCATTCCGCAATTCCCATCAAGAGGTGGGATGGTTAAAAGTTTTACTAACTGGCTTGCAGAACAAGATGAGGAGTTAGGCAGTCTGTTTAATGGATTAACGCAGAATACAACTGCATTTAATGACGCTTGGAAAAAAGCCGCAGAGATAAGCAAAAGTAAATTTGCAGGTTTTCAGCTTACATATTCACATCAAATAGATGTGAAACCGTTAGTAGAAAAATGTCTTAGTCAATTAGATATAGACTTTAATCGCTCGCGATGTTTGCAAGAATTGATAATATCAACAGGACAGCAATACGGACCGAATACATCTGTAATAAGAAAATCAGGTGTTACATCAGATATGGATGATGAAACTATTATAAAAAAAATATATGCCTATAAACGAAATACAGTAGGGTCATATTTTTCAGGGTCAAGCGGTGGGGTGCAAAGTAGTTTGAGAAATCACAGATTTGTTGATGAAGAAAAAGATTTGTTGGCTATTGTCGGACAACCACCGCTTGGTATTATCGGTGAAGAGGAGGGAGGAATATCAACCGGATATAACTTACCTCGTGATCCCGGATATGGAGCATTAAAGAAATTCCTTATGGCTTGGACTATTGATTCAGACGGAAATATAACAGAAAATAAAGATATTGAAGAATCTGTTGCATTATCGGGTGAACCATACAATGGTACAGATGTTCCGTTATATCTTCAAGGTAGTTATGGTAACTATAGCTATGGAACAGGAACTATTGCAACATCAGGTTGTGGTCCGACATCGATGGCGATGGTAGCTACTCTTTTAACAAAAACAGTTGTATCACCTGTAGACACTGCAAAATGGTCGGAACAACATGGATATAAAGTTTCAGAAGGAACGGCATGGGCATTTTTTCCAAGCTATTCATCGGCTATAGGAATATCGTGTGATGTTGTATCAAACACCTCAAGTAATATTGTAAATTGTCTTAAAGCAGGAAAGATTATGATTTTAAGTATGAATCCCGGTCACTTTACGAAGAGTGGACATTTCATTGTATTAAGAGGTATAACATCTGACGGTAAGATATTGGTCAATGATCCGGCAAGCACAGAAAGAACTAACCAAACATGGGATGTAGGAACGGTTGCCAGCGAATCGGCTCAAGCGTGGGCATTCAGTAATTAAATATGGAGGTATAAAAAATGGACAGACAGAAAAAATTATTGCAGTTATTGGGTTTAATAGTAATATTGATTTCGGTATTGATATATTACGGATATAACCACATGAATAAAAAGAGCGATAATACAACAGATAACAATGTCAGTGTGACAGAAACTGTTGTACCGACAGCAACGAATATTGCAGAAGAAGATAGTAACGGTAACAAAAACAATACGGTGAAGCAGTCAACGGATAAACCTGCTATTTCTGAATCGAATACCACCAATAATACATCATCAAATAATGATAATACAAATTCAGCAAAGGCAGATGAGTATTATGATGACCTAAATAACAGTGATGGCGTACATACTGTTCCGGAGGGTGAAGATGAAACAGAAACAGTTGACGGTATTGAAGTAATTAAAAATCCTAAGGAGGGAGTGCAGTAGTATGGGAATGGTACAAGTATTGCATTATTACTGCAAAAGACGGCGAGCCGAGCTATTAAATGATATTACATTTAAAAAAGGAATATCGTGTCAAATACAAACAGATTTTTTGGACATATCGGATATTGTAAAAGAACTGACAAATAAAAATCACATTGATTGTGTAGCTATTGATGAAGATTTGTTCGGTATTGGTGATATTGAAGATATAATATCAAAACTTGAAGTTTTAAAATTCGTTACGGATGAAACGAAAATATTAATTATAGCGTTAGACCGTATGCGTAATGATGAAATGATACAGGGAATTCAAAAAAGCGGAGTAGTTGACTATATAATCACAAAAGAAATGATAGATGATTTTGATGATGTAATATCAAAATTTTTTGACGGTACAATAACAGAAAATGAAAAGATATTATATACACCGTCAAATAACGAAGATTATGACGTTGATGATATTTCGGAAGAAAGTGGTGTGCAATCAGAAATTTATTCTTCTGATATTGAAGATAACAGTACATCAGAGGAAGATTATCAAGGCGAATATTCTGAAACAGAGTATAACGATAATACCGAAAATGTTGCTGAGCAAAAAACAATTATTTCAAATAGTCAAAGTAATATATTCAGTAGGATGAAAGAAAGTTTTCAGCAGAATAAAGTGAGTGAAGATGTTTCGAGTATAGCGGAAGTTCCTGAAGATAGGATGATTACGATTGGCATATGCGGTTTACAATCACATATAGGTGTAACTCATCACGCATTAGCTATGGCTCAAGCACTGAGTGAACAATATAAATACGTATGCTATAAAGAATGTAATACGCATGACATTTACAATGTGTTGCAGAATAGTAGCCTGAAAAAAACAATGCCGGGATATATCAGAATAATGAATGTTGATATTTTCAATAAAAATGCAGATGTAGAGGAATATTCTGATAAATATAAATTCTGTATAATGGACTTTGGAACAATTAATGAATGTACACAATCAGAATTTTTTGAAACAGATATTCCTATTATAATTGCCGGAATAAAAGATTGGGAATTTAATAACTTTATGGGTGCATATTCGCAAGGAATTTTAGATAAAGCAAATGTAGTAATTAATTTCTTCCCCAAAAAAGAACAGTCAGATTTACAAAATGCTTTTTCAGATTTAAAAATATTTTTTGCGGATTATGCACCTGAAGTATTTGAACCAATACCAAATATTTCAATGTACAATCAAATTATAAATACAAGTCTATCGGAGGTTTAATTTAATGAAAAGTATAACAAATATTTTTAAAAACAAAATTGTTGTTGCGGTTATATGTTTTGTAATTGCAATGATAATCGCATTTATCATTGTACCGTCAAAGAACCATGACGGTGAACGTGTGAATGTTATTAAAGTAACTAAGACTATATCAGCGAACACAAAAATAACAGATGATATGCTAAAAGAAGTTAATGTTGAATATGACAGTGTCCCAAGTGAAGCAATAAGAAGTAAGAGCGATATTGTAGACAAATACGCTAAGTCAACAATATATCCATCGGATTTTATAACACAGGAAAAATTAAGTGTTATTGATACTTCGAGTAATTTGTATTCATTAAAAGACGGAGAAACTGCTGTCAGTGTTACAATGAAAACTTTATCAAAGTCAGTGAGTGGTAAAATTTTAATCGGTGATGCAGTTCAACTATACGGATATGACACACAGGAAAAAGAAATCAATCCAGATAGCGGGCAATGGTACTTTGAAGTTTTGGCGATTGATAATGCCAAAAGCGAAAATGTATCCGGTGCAAACTTAAATGAACTTTCAGACATTGTTCCGGCGTCTATTACGGTGAAAGCAACATCAGAAGAACAAGTAAAAAGTATTGTGAATATGGAAAACAATAACGACGTTCAGGTTGTATTTGCCGGACGTGGAGAAGAAGCAAAAAAGCTACTTAACAGATAATCATGGAGGTAAGAAAATGAACGGAAAGATTATTGCGGTATGCGGTGGAAATGGTGTAGGAAAATCAACAATATGCACTAATTTAGCAACAGTCTTGAGTGAAGATAAGATAGTAATATTATTTGCTCCACGAACAGACTATCCATCAATTCAATCTTTTTTTGATATGAATATCGCAGAAAATAAAAGTTTAAAAAAATTGTATGATGATATGTCTATTGAAGAATCAGTCGATATAAAAGAATATCTTGTACAGTATAAAAATAGCAATATATTTATTTTATCTGCACCCGATACAACCAATGTATTGACATTCGCAGATAATAAAATATTGCCGGAGCAGAACAAATGTATAAATATGCTGATAGCACTTCAAAGAATGTGCGACTATCTAATTATTGATTGTGATACAAATGTAACAAATCATGTATCAGCGTGGGGACTTAACTATGCTGATATGGTGATTAATGTTATGAAACCTACGCAACAGGGATTACGAATAGCGAATGCTTATCAGGGATATTTCAGTGAAATATGGCGAGGCAAAGTAGTCAACGTTGTAAATGCCGACAAGAATTACATAGGTATATCAGATTTTGAAAAAGCATTAGATGTGCCGGTAAAATTTGATATAGAACTTCCGTATGATGAACAGGTTGAATTATCTGAAAATACTGGAGTGCCGATAATTAATGAATATCATAAAGTCAAGCTATTTGGTGGCAATTATAAAAAAGCGTTTATGGAACTGGTTGATATAATCTTAACAGATAATGAGGAATAAAGGAGATTTAAAATGGAAGGTATAACTAACGAATTAATAATTAATGCATTGTCGCAGGATACAGAAAGTATAAATAATGAATTTATGGCACAGGCAGCGTCATCGGGAATGGAAAGTATGATAATGAAGGCATTGCTACCTGTAATAGCTATTATGGCGGTGATTGTCGCTATAAACTATATCTTATCGGCAATAGGATATGTAAAGATATTTCAGAAAGCAAATATTGATAATCCGATTGCTAAGGGAATGATACCATTATGGAATACGTTTACTGCGTTTCAAATGACAGATAACTTAAATATGTTTTGGATATTAATTGGAGTTTCTGTAGTAAGTTCAGCAATATCAACTATTCCGGTAATATCGTCATTAACTATTGTGGGTTCTATATCTGCATTATACATTGTAATACTTCAAGAACATAAGCTATCTAAAGCATTTGGGCATGGAGCAGGATATACAGTTGGTTTAGTTCTACTACGACCGATATTTATGTTGATTTTAGGTTGTGGCAGTTCGCAATATGAAGAATAGGTAGGATATTAACGGTGACATTTGAGTTGCCGTTGTTTCTATTATTAAATTAAAGAGGGTGATAGTCAATGAATGAAAATATCACATTGAGGGGAGGTGAAATTCGTGAATAAGGTAGAACTAATAGGACGTCTTACACATGACGTCGAAATGCGTCAAACTCCGAACGGTGTTTCGCTTGCGAGATTTTCAATAGCAGTAACACGACGATTCAAAAATTCAAACGGTGAATATGACGCAGATTTTATCAACTGTGTTGCATGGCGGCAGACAGGAGAATTTATTGCAAAACATTTTCAAAAAGGCGGTATGATTGCAGTAGTCGGAAGTATCCAATCAAGAAGTTGGGATGGCAACGATGGCAAAAAGCAGTATGCAACAGAAGTTGTGGTTGATGAAGTATACTTCACCGGAGCAAAAAAACAAAATAACAATAATCAACAGCAAACACCACCGCAGGGTAATTCAGATTATTATCCTGATCCTGATTTCCCTGAATTGGATTATCCTGATGAATCGGTTTAACGTTACAATAAAAAAATGTGAGGAAGTGATATAGTTGGACGTACAAAGTTATATGTACGACATGAGTCGGCAAGCAAATAAAAAAGAAAACGATGAACAAACAACGGAAAGAAAGATTGAAAAAAAATCATATAATGATATTTTAGAATATGTCAGAAAAGAAATATCAAAAAATCACGCCAGTGAACTTGCAGAAATAATTACCGATCCGGAAGCTCAAGTTGTACTTCGTGACCGAATTGTTCATTATCTAAATGCCGGAAGTTTTACTTGTGCTGAAGATATGAATTTTCAGCAACTTGTGAACAAAATTCATGAGGATATGTCAAGCTTTGGTGTCATTACACAATACATATATGACAAAGATGTTGAGGAAATCAACATCAATGCATGGAATGATATTGAGGTTATTTATCCTACCGGACTTGTAAAGCTTGATGAAACGTTTGCTTCACCGCAACAAGCAACAGATATAGTGCAAAAAATGTGTGCCTATGGCGGTATTCGTCTTGACGAATCACAACCGGTACAGGATAGTTATATTTCAAAGGGTGTACGTTGCAGTGCTATTATGCGTCCTGTTGTGGATAGGGAAATAGGTGTATCAGCGTCAATACGTCGTCAGAAAACAGTTGCAATTACTCGCGATAATCTGCTTAAAAGCAATACTGCATTAGCCGAAGAACTTGATTTTTTGACTATATGCGTGAATAGCGGTGTATCAGTCGGTTATGCCGGCGGCACGGGAAGTGGTAAGACAACTGATATGGGCGTTCTGCTTAAAAATATTCCGTATGATAAACGTATTTATAGTATTGAGGATAGCCGAGAGTTAGACCTCATTGCAAAAGACGATAACGGTAAAGTATTAAATCGTGTTATTCATACGGTAACACGTCCACACGAAGATCCTAAAAGTAATGTGGATGCAGAGTTACTTTTAAAGGAAGCATTAAGACAACACCCGGACATTATTGTTCCGGCGGAAATGCGTGGAAGTGAGGCATGGACTGCGGTAAACGCAGGATTAACGGGTCATACGATTGTTACTTCTGTTCATGCAAATTCAGCTGAAGAGGCATACGAACGTATCTTCATGTTATGTCTTGAGAAAAACGCAAATATGACTGAAAAAATGTTAATGCGTCAGATATTAAAAGCATTTCCGGTTATGGTATTCAAAAAACAGCTTAGTGACGGCTCAAGAAAGATTATGTCTATCGTTGAAGGTATTGATTATGTAGACGGAAAAATTCAGTTTAACACATTATATCGTTTTCAGAAAACCAACGAATATATGGATGACAATATGAAATTGCACATTGATGGATTTCATAAAAAAATAAACTGTATATCCGATAGGTTGGCATTGAAATTGTATGAAAACGATGTTGACGAAACTACTATAAAAAAGTATGCTCGTTCTGATTGGTCGGCTGCTACCGCCTATGAAATATACGAAAGAGGTGAAGTGAATGGTACTGCTTAGAATATTGACATCTGTTTTCATATTTTTCGGCTTGTATTTTATTTGTAGAGCTATCTTCGGTGATAAGTCTATAAAATCTAACAAGTGGAAACAAAAACAATCACCTCAAGCAATACTTAATGCAAGAAAAGAAATAATAACGGGTAAGAAATTATCCAAATTTGAAAAATTCAAAGCCAATGCAGAAGAAGTACTACGATTATCTAACACAAAAATGACATGGGAACAATTTGAACTGCTTGATGTACTTTGTATTGCAGTAGGTGTTGTGATAGGCTTGATATTTAACAATATTATTCTTTCTGTCATAATGGGTGGCATAATGGCATATATGCCGTTAGTTGTACTCAAAATGAAACAGCATAAGTATTCTGTTTATCTAAATGAACAACTTCAGTCGGCACTTAATACCGTTACTACGGCATATTTGAAAAATGATGATATTAACCTTGCAGTAAAAGAAAATTTGCACCGTATAGATGAACCGCTTAATACCATCTTTCGTGAGTTTATCGCTATGAATACCTTTATTGATAGCGATATTGTAAAGAACATAAAAATCATGAAAGAGAAAATAAACAACGGCTATTTTCGCGAATGGTGTGATTATCTTATGTTATCCCAAAAAGATAGAAACATGAAGTATGTTCTGCTTACCATTGTAAGTGAAATATCAGAAGCAAAAAATATGCAACAAGAGTTGAATACAGCAATGTTCAATATCTATAAGGAATTTGCTATGGTTGCCGGTTTAGTGATACTTTCAGTACCGGGTATTAAATTATTAAATGCAGATTGGTATGGTTATTTAGTTAATACCGGAGTTGGTAAATTTGTTGTAGCTTTATCTTATTTGGTTACATTCTTATCTTTCATACACGTTGTGAAAGTAATTCAACCGACTAACGAAATGTAGGGAGGAGGTAGAAATGTTTCTTATAATTATAATAGGACTGATAGGTTTTGGATTATATGAACTGGCGACAACAGTATATACAGTTCCGAATCGACAAACCAAAAAAGCTGTTAAACGATTGGTAAATCAGAAAAAGTTATCAGATGACCTTAAAGAATTTTTTGTTGATCCAATTTCAAAAGTATTTTCAAAGTTTATAAAAATGGATAGAATTGCTCGTGAAAAACAACAGAGAAATCTATTAAGGGTGGGTATTGACATTACACCTGAAAAATACTATGCTGATGCATTAGTCATATCGTTATGGATATTATGCTTAGGAGCCTTATTTATATTAATAGGAGTTCCTATTTTTTTTGCTATTGCTGCTATATTTGCAGCATGGCTATTTTTCAGTAATATTGATGTTGCAAACAAAGAAATAAAGAAAGTCAATAATGCAATAACGAGAGATTTACCAAAATTCGTAATGATTTACGACCATGCAAGAGGAGATAATGTACAACTTGTAGATATTATAGAAAAATATCGTGAAGCAGCTTGCAAGGAGTTTCAATATGACTTGGATTTGCTGATTGTTGATTTAAAAACCGGAAGTGAAGAATCGGCATTAATATCATTTGCTGAACGTACTAACATTCAAGAACTCAGTAACTTCGTAAATATATTATTAGGCAGCATTAAGGGCGATGATGTTAGTACAGCGATACAACTTACACAAAGAGAAATGGAGGTAATCAGGAGAGAAGAAAAAAACAGAAAGATACTTGCTTTGCCGGATAAAGTCAAAGTATCAATATATGCAACCGGCATTATGTTAGCAATTTTAGCTATAACACCTATATTAATGGATATGGCTAAGAGCTTAACAGCATTCAAATAACAGAAAAAGGAGATTATATGATTATGAAAAAAGAGAAAATGTATGAGCTTAAAAGTAGGGCTAAAATTCAACTTAATAAGTTGAAAGATGAAATGATGAAAAAGAAGAAACAAGGATTATCTCATTTCGTTGAAATTCTAATAGCTATTTTGGTGGCTATTGCGGTTGGAGGAGTGTTTATGGTTTTATCTAATGACGGTATGAGAACAATCTTCTCAAATATGATTGACCGTATAATTAACGGTTTTCAGGGATAATTAGCGGTGAAAAATATGGCTAAATATTTTGCAAAAAAGAAAAAAGGAAGTATCGCAATATGGCAGATATTTGAGATTATTCTGTTTGCGGCGCTTGTTTATACATTCATAACATTATGGCCTGTTTTTCTGCAAAAGCAAAATGTCGATTACATAGCTAAAACAATGGTGCGTGCGGTTGAAACAAACGGTCGTATTGATTCATCAATTACAGATTTACAACATGAGTTGGAAAATGATTTCGGTGTTGAACTTGATGATGTAAGGTGGACAACTCAATATGTTCCGGGAACAAACAAAATTCAAATTAAATCTAAATTTGAATTGACAGTTACAGACCATGCAACAATACGCATTATGAATCCTACATTTGGTGATCCGCTTGATATAAATGTACCGATGTCAAAAACATTGGTAGGTGTATCACAGGTATTCTGGAAGTAGGTGATACAAATGCAATATAAGAAAAAAGCATTTTCAGGTATAGGTTTTATATTGGCTATATTTATGTTTGGTATAGCATTGTTTATAACAATGGAATACTATCATATATTCACTACAAAAGAAAGTGTTGATATTGATGTATCACGAGCATTGAATATATCTGTTGACCTTGCAATGCAGGATATAGACTGGATTCAACATAATTCAGTTATGGATACGACAAAAGCGGAAAAGGAATTTAAAAGCTATTTAATAAATGATATGGGACTAAACAGTAATTACGAAAAGTATGATTCTAATGGTGAATTTTTGTATCAAATAATCATTGATGAAACAAAAATTCAAAGAACACCAGCTAAATTTAAAGTGAGTGGAAGAATACGAATGAAACCCGTAACAGTACGAAGTGTCTTGCCTGAAACATTTGATGTTCCATTTTCAGAAGAATCAAAAAATACACGATATGATGATTAAACAAGGAGGTGCAGAGTATGAATACAATGGTTGTTAATTGCTATGCCGGACCGGGTGCAGGTAAAACTACTTGTGCTTGGGAAGTTGCGTCACAACTCAAGAAAAAAGGTATTAATACCGAATATGTTTCGGAGTATGCCAAGGAACTGGTTTGGGAGGGAAAATATAATGTACTTGAAAACCAAGAACATCTTTTTGCAGAACAAGCCAAACGTCTTGAAAGACTTCGTGGAAAGGTAGAAGTTATAGTAACAGATTCTCCGATTTTGATGAGCCACATTTATGGCCGAAACAACAGTACGGATTTTACAATGCGTATCGATGATGAATATAAAAAGTATTATAACTTCAATCTTTTTATAAAACGTGGTGATACATTTCAGCAAGCCGGACGCATTCAAAATCTTGAAGAAAGTAAGGTACTTGACAGGAAGATAATGAATATGTTAAAAGAAAAAAATATTTATTTCGGTGTATATTCACACGAAAATGTAAAATATATTTCGGATAACATAATTAAAAATTTGCAAGCAGTCAGAGAAAAGCCTGAAATTGAAATTAAAGATACTCCGACATTAAAAGATGCTGCCACATATGATAAACTATACGGCAAAGAATCAGTAAAAGGCTATTTTATCGTTGACAGTGTGACACTAAATAACAATACATTTGTTATGGGATATAACCCAAATGCACCACAACCGTATGTGACATGGCAAAAGTCAGATGATGAGTATTCTTTAGGACATTATTTTAGTAATGAATTAAAGGCTAAATGCGATTTGTTAAAACGGGCTGATAATACTCTGAATAATGAAAAATATGATTTTATAGATAATATTGAAAGCAGTATATCTAATGGACAAGCAGTTGAACCTCAAGATTACGATTTCTATAAAACATTAGTGTCAGAGCCTGAACAGATTAATTCTGAAGTCGATATGAATGAAGATTTTGAAATGTAGGAAATCAGAAAGGAAAAACATTTAAAATGGCAGAAAAAATGAACGAAACTGAAAGATATTATCGTGAAGCAATAAATGATCCATATAAGTGTATGGAAACTGTTAAGAAAGCTCCATGGTCGATTAGATATGCAAAGGAACAAACACTTGAATTGTGTATGGAGGCAGTACAAAATGACGGAGAAGTGCTTGCATACGTCAAAGAGCAAACACCTGAAATATGTATGGCAGCAGTGAAAAATGACGGGTTAGCATTAGATTATGTCAAAGAACAAACACCCGAAATATGTATGGCAGCAGTGAAAAATTACGGGTTAGCATTAGAATATGTCAAAGAACAAACACCCGAAATATGTATGGCTGCTGA
>OLNY01001955.1_pt1 | contig 15162 bp, 14 predicted proteins | sample 1671981 | NCBI WGS metagenome assembly OLNY01 (sample SAMEA3136632, study PRJEB25190) | human gut metagenome | biome: human gut; feature: human-associated habitat; material: faeces | place: Austria | collected 2013 | reverse complement strand
TTAATTACTAATGGAGGGATGTATAATGAAATCTAGTGTAAAAAAAGATTTAGATACTTTAAGTAAAAATTTATATTTAGAATCACCGGATTTATGGATAGAGTTTTTAGATAAAGTTAATTCAGGAATATTTGATGAACTCGTTCTGTTTTTTGCAACTAAATACAACTATATTTCTATAGTAAAATATGCTATAGACAATAACCTTATAGATATCAACGCGAAGTCTAGAAATAAAGAATTTGCTACTATTTATGACCATCTGGTTTACGTAGCAAGACAAAACAACTATAAAGATTTTTCTGATTACTTTAGTAATTTAAAAAATCCAAATAAAGAAATATCTCAAAATAACGAAAATGATAAAACAAATATAAAAACAAAAAATAAAGATATTAATATACCTTCTGTAATATGTAAAAAATGTAAATCAAATATTTTTGAAGTTGGTTATATAGTTTGTGAAAACAAGATATTTAAGTTTTCACCTGAGGAAAATAAACCAGTAGAAATCGCTAAAGAAGACCTTAATTCTGTAATTTGTTGCAACTGTAACTCTTTAATTGAAAATACTACTCCTAAGGACTTAGAGGCTTTATGTAATATCACTACTTGTATAAACTGTAAAAATGACCTAAGAAGTACAGGTATAATAGATAAAAGAAACTTAATTTATAATAAAGACTCAAATAAATTTGATTTAGGAGAGACTTACTACGCATGTGGTAAATGTGAGAAAGCTATAAGCGATCAACAAAAGGATTACTTTAAATTAAAATAAATAATAAAAATTTAGAGTTAAAATAATAAAAGATAGTAATCACAATTAATTTTAAGAATAAGATGCAAAAAAAGTTTACGACTAAAAGTGCTAAATAAAAACAAAATGTAACAAAAGCGTATTGAGGTTTTTAATAAAAATAATATGTAATGTACATTAAAAGTTATAGAAAATGTTTACAAGAGGTGAAAATTAATACTTAAGTATTAGTAAATAATAGAACTAAAGAATCATTAAAAGACTATACATAGTGTTAATTAAAGTACTACTGAATTGTATGAGAAGTGGTATAGAACCAATAGATTATTTACTGGAAAAACATGCAAATATATAATTTAAATGATAATAAATGGTAAATATGTAGTAGGGTGTTAAGCTTGGTAGTAATAAGTAGTATACATATTTAACAAAAATTATAAGGGGGAAATAATTGTGCAGGATTTATCAATAATGAACCTAAGTAGAAGAAATAAAAACATAATATTACTACTAATTGACGTATCAATAATAATATTATCATATTTTGTATCAATTATACTAAGTAACAATATAGATAATATAGTTTTAAACTTAAGTATAACATTACCTATTGCAGTAGTTACTTATATATCATTTTTAAAACTATGTAGGATGTATAGCTGCATTTGGGTTAATGCAGGTTCATATGAGCTTATGCAATCTATAGTTGCATCAGGATCAGGATGTATAGTAAGTACAATAGTAATGTCAATTATACCGAATACAGTTTTAGCATTAACTAATGTTATTGCAGGTATATTAATAATGGTTTGTGTTACAGGGGTAAGGCTATCTCTAAGAATAGTTACTAGATTTATAACGTATTCTATGGCAGATAGAACCAATGGAAAATACAATGTTTTAATTATAGGAGCTGGTGATTGCGCATCATCAATTATAAGTGAAATAAGAAAAGAAAAAAGTGAACAATACAATATTATAGGAATAATAGATGATAATAAATCAAAATTAAATAGCTTTCTAAATGGAGTAAAAATATTAGGAAGTAGAGAAAACATAAAAGAAATAGTAGAAAAGGAAAAGATAGATAAAATATTATTTGCAATAGCAAAGATAGATGGTGAAGAAAAAACAAATATCTTAGATATATGCAATAGTACAAAAGCAAAGGTTAAGGTTATTCCAGGATATTATCAGCTGTTAGAAGAAGGTATATCAATTAATAAAATGAGAGATGTAGATTTAAGAGATTTAATTGGTAGAGAAGAAGTTAAGTTAGATAAGTCAGGAATAGAAAAATATATAAATGATAAGGTTGTTTTAGTAACTGGAGGCGGTGGCTCAATAGGATCAGAACTATGCAGACAAATAGCAAGGTTTAATCCAAAGTTACTTTTAATACTAGATATATATGAAAATAATGCATATGATCTTCAAAATGAATTAAATTATAAAGTTCCACAATTAAATAAGAAGGTAATAATTGCGTCAGTAAGAGATAAATCAAGAATAAATCAAATAATAAGTGCATATAAACCCAATATAATTTTTCATGCTGCAGCTCATAAACATGTACCATTAATGGAAGATAATCCATCAGAGGCAATAAAAAATAATGTAATGGGAACATTAAATATGGCTCAGATTGCTAGTCAATATAAGGTAGAAAAGTTTGTTTTAATTTCAACAGATAAGGCAGTAAATCCTACTAATGTAATGGGGGCAACTAAGAGGCTTTGTGAAATGATAGTTCAAGCTGTTAACAATGAAAGAGGAAATAAAACAGAGTTTGTTGCAGTTAGATTTGGTAATGTATTAGGAAGTAATGGTTCAGTAATTCCATTGTTTAAGAAGCAAATTAAAAATGGAGGACCTGTAACTTTAACACATAAAGATATAACTAGGTATTTCATGTTAATTCCAGAGGCAGCACAACTTGTACTTCAAGCTGGTGCATATGCAAAGGGTGGAGAAATATTTGTATTAGATATGGGAAAACCAGTTAAAATTTATGATTTAGCAGAAAATTTAATTAGACTTTCAGGATATACCCCAGATAAAGATATAAAAGTAGAAATAACAGGACTTAGACCTGGGGAAAAACTATATGAAGAGCTATTAATGAATAATGACAACTTAAGCAAAACAGCACACAATAAAATATTTATAGACAAGCCAGAAACTATATCACTAAATAAAATAATAAAACAAATAGATGATTTAGTCTTTGTTGCAAAGCTAGGTAATAAAAACATGTTAAAAGATAAGTTGAAAGAAATAGTTCCAACATATAATTCACCAGATGTATATAACAATAAAAAGATATTAGAGGAAGCAGCAGTTACTGCAGGGGGGATAAAGTAATGGAAGCATTAAAGACTAAGGTAAATAAAAGAATATACTTAGCATCACCACATATGGGAGCTTTAGAAAAAATCTTTGTAAATGAAGCTTTTGACACAAATTGGGTAGCACCACTTGGACCTAATGTAAATAACTTTGAAAAAGAAGTTGCTGAATATGTAGGGGCAAAGCATGCATCAGCATTAGTTTCAGGAACTTCAGCAATACATTTAGCAATTAAGCTATTAGGAATAAAACCTGGAGATATAGTCTTTTGTTCATCATTAACTTTTGCAGCAACTTGCAATCCTATTATATATGAAGGAGCAGAGCCAGTATTTATAGATGCAGAGTATAAAAGCTTAAATATGTCTCCAGTAGCTTTAAGAAATGCATTTGAAGCTTATTCAAAAAAGGGGAAATTACCAAAGGCAGTAATAGTAGTTCACCTTTATGGACAATCATCTGATATGGATAAAATAATGGCTATATGTAATGAATACAATGTACCAGTAATAGAGGATGCAGCGGAATCTCTTGGTGCAACTTATAAGGGAAAACAAACAGGAACAATAGGAAAATACGGAATATATTCATTTAATGGAAATAAGATAATAACTACATCAGGTGGAGGAATGCTTGTTTCAGATGATGAAGAGGGAATAAAAAAATCAAGATTCTGGGCAACTCAAGCTAGAGATAATGCAAGATATTATCAACATACAGAGCTTGGATACAATTATAGAATGAGTAATATAGTTGCAGGAATAGGTAGAGGACAAATAAGAGTACTAGATGAAAGAATAGAAAAAAAGAAATATATATATGAAAAATATAAGGAAGCTTTTAATGATATTCCTGATATAGAAATGGCTAATGTATGTGAATATGGTGAACCAAATTATTGGTTAAGCATTGGAATATTAAGTAATGAATCAAAGGTTAAACCACTTGATATTATTTTAGCTTTAGAAGAAGAAAATATTGAGTCAAGACATATATGGAAACCAATGCATATGCAACCTTTCTATGAAAAATATGATTTCTTTAAGGCTGATAATACTGAAAAAGATAGTGTTTCAGAAGATATTTTTGAAAGAGGAATTTGCTTACCTTCTGATACTAAGATGACTGATGAAGAGATAGAAAGAGTTATTAGAATTATTAGGGGGATTTTTAAATAGATATAGTTTTTAGGTATGGGGTTAAGGACTATAAGTTATAAGGGAATGGGGAAATATAAATGCTTGTTAAAAGATTATTAGATCTTATTATATCGTCGGCGGTATTAATTGTTTTATCACCACTAATGTTAGTTATTTATGTATTAATATTAATAAATCTTGGTGGGCCAGCTTTCTTTGTTCAAGAAAGAGTTGGTAAAGATAATAAAGTGTTTAAAATGATTAAGTTTAGAACAATGAAAGATTCAAGGGATAAAGATGGGAACTTGCTTAGTGATAATGAAAGAGTAACTAAGTTTGGAAGTTTTTTAAGAAGCTTTAGTTTAGATGAATTACCGGAGCTTATAAATATTATAAAAGGTGATATGAGCTTAGTGGGGCCAAGGGCTTTATTAGTTCAGTATCTTGAATGTTACAATGATGAACAAATTAGAAGACATGATGTTCTTCCAGGCCTTACTGGATGGGCACAAATAAATGGAAGAAACTCAATTACTTGGAGTGAAAAGTTTAAGCTTGATGTTTGGTATGTAGATAATTGGTCACTTTGGCTTGATATTAAGATTTTCTTTTTAACTTTTTGGAAAGTAGTTAAAAGGGAAGGAATAAATCAAAGTGAGACTGTTACTATGGAATACTTCAATGGAAGTAATTAGAAAATGATAAATAGTATGTTAGAAAATTAAGATGTTAAATAGTTTATATAGATAAAAGATAAAATGGGAGATTACTTTACTAATTATGAACAGAGGACAGGAGGATGAAGATGGAAGAAAAATTAATTAATTTTGAGTTTGAAGAAGTGTGGTATTTGTTTAAAAAAAGATTCTGGATAATTATTGTTATTACAGCAATTACAACTACTTTAGCAGTATTAAAGGTAGCAAATTTACAGCCAAGCTATAGTGCAAATGCTAAGGTGTTTATGGGAAATAGCAATGATATGCTTGATATTTATTCACAAGAGGAATTAAGTTATTATTCACAGTTTATAACTATATTTAGTGAAATATCAAGAATAGATGGTTTTTTAGATGATACCTTAAAGAAACATAAAATTGATAAAACGTCTCTTGAAGTTGCTTCAGCATTAAGTTTTTCATCTTCAGAAAATACTCCAATAGTTAATATAACTTATTCAAGTTATACAGATAAGCAAATGGCAGAAACTTTAGATGCAGTATGCGATGAGTTATTAAATAAGGTTAAGGAAATAATGCCAGGAACAAATCCTAATATATTAAGTGAAGCTAGAGTAACTACTATATATCCAAATAAAAGGAAGCTTCCTATTATAGCATTTGCAGCAGGAATAATTTTATCAATTGGATTAATTTTAGTTTTAGATTATTTAGATAATAGAATAGTTTCTAAGAAGCAATTAGAAAAAATAATACCAGTACCTGTATTAGGAAGTATACCTGTAGTAGAAAAAGAATTTAGAAAGGAGAATAAAAATGTTTGTAACAAAGGAGATGCCGAGGTCACTGTCAGCGGAAGCTTATAGAAGCTTAAGAACTAGTATAAAGTTTTCTTCTATAGATAAACCAATAAAGACCATAGTAGTAACAAGCTCTATAATGGGTGAAGGAAAATCAACTGTTGTAGGAAATTTAGCACATGTTTTCAATCAAGATGGAGCAAGAGTTTTAGTAATTGATTGTGATCTTAGAAAGCCTGCTATGCATTACAACTTTTTTATATCAAATAGAGAAGGCATAACAGATGTGTTAATTGGAAATACAGACTTAAAGAGTGTTATTAAAAAGATTGATAATTCACTATTTTTAATAACAGCAGGAACAATTCCTCCTAATCCATCAGAAATATTAGGGTCAAAATCAATGCAAGATTTAATAAATGAGTTATCTATTAACTTTGATTATATAATTCTTGATACGCCTCCAATACTTCCAGTGAGTGATGCTTTACTTTTAGCATCAAAGGCAGATGCAACCTTAATTGTTGTTAAGGCTAGAAAAACTAAAGAAAATATGATTAAGCAAACTTATGATCAGCTTATTGATGTTAGAGCTAATGTTATAGGTACAGTTCTAAATGAGTGTGATAAGTCTTTAGATAATAAATATTACGGATATTATGATGAGGTTAAAATTAGTAAAAAGGGTAAAAGATTTAAGAAGAAATAAAGAAGGGTAATAATCATGAAAAATATAGTTATTATAGGTGCAGGTGGAGTAGGTAGAGAAACATCATTAATAATTCAGCAGATAAATGAATTAGAGCCAACTTGGAATCTAATTGGATTTATTGATGATAATAAAGATAACTGGGGAAAAGTAATTAATGGTTACTCTGTTATTGGAGGAATAGATTCTTTAGAATTTTTAACACCAGATACTTATGTACTTATAGCAATCGCAAATTACGAAGTTAAAAAGAAAATAGTAAATAAAATAAATAATAAACTAAAATTTGCAACTATAATCCACCCAAAAGTTTGGGTTCATGATTATATGACAATAGGTGAAGGAACTATTATTTATGAAGGAGCAATTCTTACATCAAATATAGAAATAGGAAATCACGTTATTATAAGCCCTAAATGTGGTGTTGGACATGACTCAATTATAAAGGATTACGTCTCTTTACTTTGGAATGTTAATGTATCTGGTAATGACATTATTGAAGAGGGAGTAATGATGGGATCAGGTTCAACAGTAATCCAAGGAAAGAAAATTGGTAAAGGTTCCAATATAGGAGCAGGAGCTGTAGTAATAGAAGATGTTGATTCTTTTAGTACAGCAATTGGAGTTCCAGCAAAGGTTATAAAGATTGATTATGAAAAAAGGGGAAGAGAGTATGAAGAAGGTCTTATATGTGACAACTGTTAGCAGAACTATAAATGCATTTTTAATACCGCATATTGAGATGCTTTTAGATAATGGATATGAAGTTGATTGTGCTTGCTCAATAGATAAACCTGTAGATAAAGAATTACAAAATAAAGGCGTTAAGATATTTGAAGTTCCCTTTTCAAGAAATCCATTAGGTATAGGAAATATAAAAGCTTTTATGAGGTTAATGGAGCTTCAAAGAATAAATAATTATGATATTGTTCATGTTCATACTCCAATAGCAGCTATTTATGGAAGGTTATTAAAACTAGGTTATCCTAATTTAAAAACAATATATACTGCTCATGGATATCATTTCTTAAAAGGCGGTTCTAAGTTAGCCTGGTTAGTATATTATCCAATAGAAAAAATTATGGCAAAGTTTACTGATGTAATTATTAATATAAATAAAGAAGATTATAAAATAACTAAGGAAAAGCTCAAACCTAGAAGTTCTTATTTGCTTAATGGAGTTGGCCTTGATTTAAGTAAATATAAGAAGCTAAGTAATGATGAAATTTTAGAGAAAAAGAAAGAGCTTGGAATAAATGATAATGATTTTGTAGTTTTAATGATTGCAGAACTTAATAAAAATAAAAATCATATTCAGCTTATAAATGCTATCGAAATATTGAAAGAAAAGTATAGTAATATAAAGGTTTTTTGTATTGGAGATGGACAAAATAAGGAGATTTTGAAGCAATTAATAATTTCAAAAAATTTACAAAACGACATATTTATGTTAGGATATAGACAAGATGTAAATAAATTAATAAATATATCAGATATTGGTATATTGATGTCTTATAGAGAAGGATTACCACGAAATATTATGGAGTTTATGGCTTCTGGTAGGAAAGTAATTGCAACAAATATTAGAGGCTGTAAAGATCTTCTTTGTAATGAAACTGTAGGAACTTTAGTTAATGTTGGTGATTATGAAGAAACAGCTAAAGCTATAGAAAAGTATTACCTTTCAAGGGATAGAGAATTCAATGTATCTAATGAGATTAAAAAATATGATATTGAAAGTGTAAATAGTGAATTGCTTAAGATTTATGAAAGTATTGAACTCGAAATTAATTATGAGAAGGGGATGTCTTCTTATGTTAGTAATAGAGTTAATTGATAAGGAGTGCGAAAAACTATTATGAATAAGGTATTGCATGTATTACCAATGAATAAAATGAGTGGTGCAGAAAGAATGGCATTATTATTATGTAAAAATCTTAAGAATTACGAGCCTATAGTTGTTTGTGGTGGAGAAGAGCTTTCTAATGTATTTAAAGAAAATCAAATAAATACTTACAATATAAAATTTTCAAATAAAAAAATATTAGCTAATGCATTTGAGTTAAGTAAAATTATAAAAAGTGAAAAAGTTAAAATTGTACATGCACATGATAATACTGCATCTTTAATTTCATATCTTGTAAAGAAATTTTTCAAAGCAGATGTGAAGATAGTATCACATATTCATAATTGTTATCCATTTTTAAAGGGTAATGGAGTTAATAAAAGGATAGATAGATATTTAAGAAATAAATATGATTTTAATATTACATGTGGAAAAACTGTAACTGATTTTTATAAAGAAAATACTAATTATTTTAATGAAGAAAAAAATTTAACTCTACCTAATGCAATGGATATAGAATATATAACTAATATTGATTCAGAACATATAGAAGAGGTAATGAAAAAATATTGTATACCTAAGGATAAGAAGATATTAGGCTTTATAGGTAGACTTGATGAGCAAAAAGGGATAATTCCTTTTATAAATGAGTTATCAAAACATAAAGATAAGTTTAATGATTCGGTGATACTATTAGTTGGAAATGGATATCAAGAGGAAGAGGTTAAAAATTTAATTAAAGAACTTAATTTAGAAGAACTATTTATATTAACAGGATTTCAAGAAAGAGTTAATATATTTTATCCAATTATAGATGTTTTCTTTTTACCTTCATTATATGAGGGGTTGCCTATGGTTTTATTAGAGGCTATGGCATTTAAAAAGACTGTTATTAGTATGAATGTTGGTAGTATAAGTGAGGTTATTAATAAAGATACTGGTATTTTAGTTGATTATATGAATTACGATAAATTTATTAATGAACTCATTAGAGTTAAAAATCTAGAAAGAGAACAAAACTTATTAGGTAAGAATGCATATAAGTTTCTAAAAGCTAAGTTTAATATTAAGGAATATGTAGATAAAATAGAAAATTTATATGTAAGTTAAGTCTAATTTAAAATGGAGGCAAAAGAATGAAGCCAATATTAACTATATTTACTCCAGCATACAATAGGGGGTATACAATTCATAAATGCTATGAGAGTTTGAAGAGACAAACAGATAAAAATTTTAAATGGCTAGTTATTGATGATGGATCTACTGATAATACAAAAGATTTAATAATGAAGTGGAAAGAGGAAGCTGACTTTGAAATAACTTATATATATAAGAAAAATGGGGGAATGCATACAGCACACAATACAGCATATGAGAATATAGATACTGAATTAAATGTTTGTATAGATTCAGATGATTATTTAACTGATGACGCAGTTGAAATAATAGTTAATGAATGGCAACAAGTTAGAAGTGATAAATTAGCTGGAATAGGTGCATTGGATATTTTTGAATCAGGAGAAGTAATAGGTATAAAATTCCCTAATGATTTGAAACAAGCAAAGTACTTTGATATATATAACAAGCATGGAGTATACGGAGATAAAAAGTTCGTTTATAGAACTGATTTAATTAAAAAGTTTCCGTATCCAGAATATGAGGGAGAAAAATATGTTGGTTTAGATTATAAGTATAAGAAGCTAGACGAAAATTATGAGCTTGCTTTGGTGAATAAAAGTATATGTGTTGTTGAATATATGGAAGATGGATCTTCAATGAATATGCTAAATCAATATAGAAAAAATCCAAAAGGTTGGTGCTTTTTTAGATTAGAAAATCTTAAAATTGAAAAATCTTCATTAAAATATAAATTTAAAGAGTGCATACATTATGTGTCAAGTTCTATTATGAGTAAAAATAAAGACTTTATATCAAAAAGTCCACAGAAGTTATTAACAATAATATCAATACCATTTGGATTAGCATTGTATTCTTATATAATGCTAAAAACAAAAGAGATTAAAAGAGTTTAGGAGTAAAATCAAGTGACAGTTTTTTATTTAGCTTTAATTTTAGGATATATAATTGCATTACTAGCTAGGATTAATCCAGATAAAAATGGGGGACCATCTTTATTTTTTAGCATTATATTAATAACATTTTTAGCTGTAATTTCGGGGCTAAGAAATGGAATTGGTGATACATATATGTATTGTCACTTATATGGATTAATTGGTCCAGGTTATGATTCAAATGGTGGATATGAACCGGGATTTATATTTATTTTAAAAATTCTAAAGAGTATTTCAGAAGATCCTCAATTAATGATATTTACATTAGGGGTAGTTACTACTGTAATTAATGTGTGGATAATAAGACAATACTCAAAATGCTTTGAGCTTGCAGTGCTTATGTATATTGCTTCAGGTTTTTATCTTGTAACTATGAATGGAATAAGGCAATGTTTAGCAGGCGCTATTTTATTTGCAGCAACTACGTTTATTATAAAGGGAAAATTCAAATCATATTTGTTTGTTACACTGCTTATGTATACCATACATAACTCAGCTTTAGTTATGATTCCAGTTTATTTTATAGCAAGAATGGCGCCATGGTCTAAAAATATATATAGGGTTTTAATTTTATTTTTAATAGGAATGTTGTTTTACGAACCACTTATGAACATAGTAGGTCAAATGAATGATAAAGCAGCAACATATGCTAATGAATTTAATGAAGGTGGAGCAAATATAATAAGAGTTGCTATATATATTGTACCAGTAATTTTCGCATATATAAAAAGAGATGAATTAAAGAAAGTTTGGCCTAATAGTAATGTATTTATAAATATATCATTAATAAATTTAATGATTATGGGATTTTCATTATATAATTGGATATTTGCAAGATTTAATATATATACTCAAGTTTATACTTTCGTATTATTACCAAATATAATTTTAAATTGTTTTAAGGGCAAAGAAAGAAGATTAATATATTATGGATTATTAATATGCTATATTGTGTTTTTTATATTTGAATATCAAATTAGTATGGGAGTAGTTTATACTAGTGATTTTAAAATAAGTGATTTTCTATATTAAGTAAGTTTAATAAAGGGTGAATTATGGATAAAAAGAGGGTTTTACATGTTACAGGTGCAATGAATGTTGGTGGCACAGAAACTATGTTAGTTAATTTATATAGGAAAGTTAATAATGATATTAAGTTTGATTTTATATCTTATTCCAATGAGGAAGCTTATTATGATAAAGAAATAGAAGCTTTAGGTGGAAATATAATAAGATTAAAACCACCAAATGAAGTTGGATTTATTAGAGCTGTAAAAGATATAAAACAAGTTATAAAAGAAAATGGACATTATGATGCTGTTCATACTCATATGCTTTTTAATTGTGGTATTTCAATTATAGCTGCTTATTTAAGTGGTGTAAGGGTAAGGGTTTCTCATGCTCATACAACTTCTGATAATAGTGAAAGCTTTGTTAGAAAATTATATATATCAGTTATGAGAATATTTATAAAACTGTTTTCTACTAATTTTTTAGCTTGTAGTAATGGTGCAGGGAGATATCTTTTTGGAAACAATATAACATCAAATAAAAAGTATAAGATACTTCCTAACTTTATAGATTATGAAGAGTTTATAAATTGTGAAGATAAAAATAGTATAAGAAATGATCTAGGAATAAAAGATGATGACATAGTAATTTGTCATATTGGAAGATTTATAAATGCTAAAAATCATAGTTTTTTATTAGAAGTAGTAAATGAAATGATAAAAAGAAATGATAAGGTTAAATTACTTTTAGTTGGTACTGGGGATTTAAAAAATGAAATTGAAGCTAAGATTAAAGAGCTAGCTATAGAAAAAAGTGTTTATTTAACTGGTATAAGAAATGATATACCTAATATTTTAAACAATAGTGACTTATTTATATTACCTTCTATATATGAAGGATTAGGATTAGTATTACTAGAAGCTCAAGCTTCAAATGTACCTTGTTTAGTATCAGAAGCAGTACAACCAGAAGTTGATTTAAATATAGGTTTAGTAAAACAATTAAAGTTAAGTTATGGTTCTAAGAAATGGGCATTAGAAGCAGAAGTTTTAATTAATAAAAATAAAAGTCAAGATATTAATGTTATGGAAGCCGTAAAGAAAAAAGGATATGACTTAAACAGTATAATGAATAATTTAGTATCTGTTTATAAATTAAATTTGGAATAGGAGATTATATGAGAAAAGTATTAATATCATCTTTTGATATGGAAGTTGGTGGAGTTGAAAGAAGTCTTATAAGTATGTTAAATAACTTTGATTATGACAATAATGAAGTTGATTTAATGTTATATAGCCATACAGGTGATTTTATGCCACTTTTAACTGATAAAGTAAATTTACTAAATGAGGATAAGAAATATGCAACCTTTAGAAAATCTATAGGACAAACTATAAAAGAAGGTAATGTTTCTTTAGGAATAACTAGAGTTTTATCAAAGGGTATAGCAAAGATAAAAGGTAAAAGAAATAATCTAAGTGAATATGGAATTTATCAAATGCAACTTATGTGGAAATATTCTTTACCTTTTTTACCTAAGATGGATAAAGAGTATGATGTAGCAATAAGTTATCTTTGGCCACATTACTTTATAGCAGAAAAGGTTAAAGCAAAGAGAAAAATTGCTTGGATTCATACCGATTATTCTACTATAGAAACAGATATAGATATTGATTTAAAAATGTGGAATAAGTTTGACTATATTATGGCTGTATCAGAAGAATGTAAAAATGCTTTTTTAAAAAAATATCCAAGTTTAGAGAATAAGGTAAGGGTTATGGAAAATATAACTTCACCAGAGTTTATTAGAAAAATGGCAGAAGAGGATATTGAAGAAAATATAAAAGAAGATAAATGTTTTAAGTTAATTTCTGTAGCAAGGCTTTCACATGCAAAGGGAATAGATAATGCAGTTAAAGCTTTAAAATTACTTCATGATAGAGAATTAACAGATATTAAATGGTATGTTGTTGGATATGGTGGAGATGAAGATATGATAAAAAACTTAATAAAAGAAAATAGATTAGAAGATAGTTTTATATTATTAGGTAAAAAAATTAATCCATATCCATATATGAAAGCTGGAGATATATATGTACAACCTTCTAGGTATGAGGGGAAGGCTGTTACAGTAGGAGAAGCTCAAATACTTGGAAAACCAGTAATAATAACAAACTATACAACAGCAAAAAGCCAAGTAAAAGAAAATATTGATGGTTATATATGTGAATTATCAATTAAAGGAATTGCTGATGGAATAGAAAATTTATATAAAAATAAACAATTAAAGCAAAAATTGGCTACTAATTGCAAAAATGATAATTATAGCAATGAACATGAATTGAAAAAATTATATCAAGTATTTTAATTAGTATTAATAGAAGGGGTAGTAAGTATGGTATTCGACAGTTTACCTAGTATAAGTGTAATTGTTCCAGTATATAATGTTGAAAAATATTTAAAAAGATGTGTAGATAGTATATTAAATCAAGATATGAAGGAGATTGAAGTAATTTTGATTAATGATGGATCTACAGATTCAAGCCCGAGTATTTGTGATGAATATGCAAAAAGAGATATTAGAATAAAGGTTATACATAAAAAAAATTCTCGTGTAGCAGCGGCTAGAAATGATGGAATTAAGTTAGCAACCGGCAAATATATAAGTTTTATAGATTCAGATGATTGGATTGAATCTAATATGTATAAATGTATGCATAAAAAAGCAGAAGAATTTAATGTAGATTTTATAATGTGTGATTTTTCTAAAAAGGGAGTAGAGAAATCATATAATGTATCTCAACAAATAGATAGTGGATTTTATGATAAAGATAAAATAAAAAAGGAATTATTTCAGTGTTTAATTATGTTTGAAAATATAGAATTTCCTCCTACAATATCGAATTGGACTTGTTTATTTAAAAGAGAATTTTTAATCAAAAATAATATATTTTATGATGAAGATATTCATTATTGCGAGGACTCTATATTTGGTTCTAAAGCTATGTATAATGCTAATAGATTTTATTATATGAAAAATAAATACTTTTATAATTATTTTTATAATCCAAGTTCTACGACTTCAATTTACAATAAAAATAAATGGAGTTCATATATAAAAATAAATGAACGAGTAGAAGAATATTTTAATACAAATAATTTTGATTTTTCAAGACAAATAAAGATTAATATGTTGTATTTTACATTAAATATGCTTACTGAAAATGGAAAATCTGATTTGTTATTTATAGAAAAGTATAATAATTGTAAAGAAATAATATCTAATAATAGGGTAAGAGAAATATTTAAGGAGTTTAAAATGCCAGCAGTATCTAAGGGTTTAAAAGTAGTAATTATATTAATAAAATATAAGTTAAATTGGATATATTCTTTATTATTTTATACGAAATTATTGAAAAGGTGGAGAGTTTAATTGGCATTAATAAGTATTATTATACCAGTATATAATGTACAAAAGTATTTAAATAGGTGTATAGAAAGTGTAATTAATCAAACGATGAAAGATATAGAGATATTATATAACAAAGCTTTAATGAATGGTTTAGAAGGCGTGTATAGTAGTAAAGAGTTTTTGAGTTTTATTTATGATGGTCAGCATAAAAATGCTCTGTGTGTATGCATTTGGAATAAAATTTATAAAAAAAGTATATTTAATAATTTAAGATTTGTAAACTCTATTTATGAAGATGAGCAGATTTGTACAAAAATATATAGTAAAAATTTATATATATATCTATTAGCACAACCATTATATAAATATATTCAAGTTGAACAA
>OLNY01001947.1_pt1 | contig 15194 bp, 13 predicted proteins | sample 1671981 | NCBI WGS metagenome assembly OLNY01 (sample SAMEA3136632, study PRJEB25190) | human gut metagenome | biome: human gut; feature: human-associated habitat; material: faeces | place: Austria | collected 2013 | reverse complement strand
ATCATATAATTTATATAATACTTCTTTACCATTTGCTAGTAAAGGTCTCTTTTCAACCTCTATATCACTTAATATATTTTCTACCGGTCTATCAATAAAAACTACTATAGAATTATTCTTTAAATACTCTATATTTATTGCTTTTTTAACAACCCCTCCACCTGAAGAAATAATAGTTTTTCCTTTTTCTCCAAGCTCTCTACATGTTTTAGTTTCTATACTTCTAAAATAATCTTCTCCATTTTTGAATAACTCAATAATAGTTTTTCCTTGTTTCTTTTCAATATAAAAATCCATGTCAATAAATTCATAATTCAGTTTATCTGAAAGTAAATTTCCTACCGTAGTCTTTCCACATCCTGGTAACCCTATCAATGTAATACTTTTCTCCATCTCCTTCATACCTACACTCCTACTACTTAAAATCTTTAGATAAATCATCGTATATATAATTTATCAACTCTTCACTTATTTCCCTATCATTAAATATAGCTTGACTTTTTACTGCCTGACCAACAAGCATATGCAATCCACCTATAGCAACCTTTCCTTGTTCTGTTGCTAGTTGAAGAAACTTAGTTTGTGTAGGATTATATACTAAATCTACGGCCACATCATAATTTTTAACTACGTCACCATTAACTACAGATTTATCAACATTAGGATACATTCCAACTGGTGTTGTATTAATTATTAGATTACCTTTTATTTCATTTAACTCATCATAATTAATTATAGATATCCTTTTATTTAACATATTCAAACTAATGCTTTCTGGTGTCCTACTTACTATATATATTTTTTCTATATCATTATCTAATAAATAAGTAATTACAGCCTTACAAGCACCACCAGAACCTAGTATAACTGCAGTTTTATTTTTCAGTTCAATATTTTTACTCTTAATCATAACTCCAATTCCAAAATAATCAGTATTATAACCATAAAGTTTATTTTCCCTTAACATAACTGTGTTAACAGCACCTATTCTAGTTGCTTCATCTGAAATATAATCTAAATATTCCATTATACTTTCTTTATATGGAATTGTAACATTAAATCCTTTTATCTTAAGTAGTTTTACTGACTCTACAAAATCTTCTAATCTATCTTTAGGAATTTCAAATAATTTATATGCACCTTCAGTATTATTCTTTTCTAGTATTATCTTATTGATTCTTGGGGATAAGCTATGACTTAACTTTTCACCTAACAATCCATAGAACTGCATTTAAACACCCCCTTTGATTAGTTACTTTCCATAATCCTAGCAACTAACCTTCTTGTAGTTTCCAAGTAATTTAAAGTATTCACTTTTTCCTTCAATTAGCTTAATTGCTTTTTTTACATCATCATTTTCTACATTGCCTTCAAAATCTACATATAAAAGATATTGCCAAGGCTCATTTTTACTTGGCCTTGATTCTATCTTAATCATATTAATATTATTTTCTGCAAAATGTCTTAAAAGATTATATAGGGTACCCGACTTATCATCTAGTGAAAACACTACCGTAATCTTATTACATTCATTTGATGATTCTAACTTTCTTCCTATTATAATAAACTTTGTATGATTATTATCTTTATCATTTATTTCATTTTTGATTACATCTAAACCATATATTTCTGCTGCTCTTAAACTTGCAATGGCTGCCTTTGACTTATCATTAATTTCTGAAATATATTTAGCACTTATTGCTGTATTATGAAATGGTATAAGCTTTAAGTTATTATAATTACTTAAAAACTCTCTACTTTGTTCAAAGCCTTGAGGATGAGAATATACTTCTTTTATATCTTCAAGTTTAGTTCCCTTTATTCCAATTAAATTCTGATCTATTTTTATACACTCTTCTCCAACTATATATAGACCATACTTAGCTAATAAATCATAAACAGTAGTTATTGCTCCTGTACATGAATTCTCTATTGGTAATATTCCATAATCAATTTTATTATTTTTTAAGGCTAAAAATACATCTTCAAATTCTTCATAATCAGTAGTTGTATGATTTTCACCAAAATATTTAATCATTGCTTCTTCACTAAAAGAGCCTTTGACACCTTGATAACCAATCTTAATATTTTCTAAATCTCTTTTATTTTCATTATTTGATATATTTTCTTCTATTAACTCTCTATTATTATCTTCATTAGAATTAAACATATTTCCTTGAAGACTTCTACTTAACTCCATTAAATTAGTAAAAAATTTTTCAGTAAGCTTTGAATATTCTTTATTATTAAGCCTATTAATATTCTTTTCTATAACTTCAGCTTCTCTAGCTTCATTAAGAATAGGAAGATTATTTTCTATTTTATATTCTGCTACCTTTATTGCAACATTCATTCTTCTTTCAAATAACTCAACTAACTCTTTATCTATCTTGTCAATTTCTTTCCTGCATTCTGAAAGATCCACTCTGATTCACCACCTTTATTTAGCTACAAATTACTTTTTCAACTATTCACCAATTCTAAAATTCCAATAGCTGTTACCGCTTCTATAACTGGAAGAGCTCTTTGAACTATACATGGATCATGTCTTCCTTCTATACTAAGCTTAGTTTCTTCCATAGTAGCTATATTAACAGTATTTTGTTCCTTGAATATTGATGCTGTTGGCTTAATTGCAACATTGAAAATTATTGGCATTCCATTAGTTATTCCACCTAAAATTCCACCATTATTATTAGTTTTTGTTTTAATATTTTTACCATCTAAATAATATTCATCATTAGCTTCCGAACCTCTCATCCTAGAAATATCAAAGCCTTTTCCAAATTCAATTCCCTTAACTGCAGGAACTGAAAACATTAAGTGAGCTAATGTTGATTCTACTGAATCAAAGAATGGATTACCAACTCCAGGCTTTATACCTAAAACTGCACATTCTATAGTTCCACCAATAGAATCCATATCTTTTCTTGCATTCATAACCTCTTCTCTCATAGAATCTTCTAAGTTTGAATTAATTAAAGGTAATTCTTTACCTTTAAATGACTCTATTAACTCTTCAGTTATATCACATTCTAAGAAGCTTTTATCATTAACACTTCCTATAGAATTAACATGAGCTGAAATAATTACTCCTTTTGATTGTAATATTTGCTTACAAATAGCTCCTGCAAATACTAAAGGTGCAGTAATTCTTCCCGAAAAATGACCTCCACCTCTGTAATCATTAAAACCATCATATCTTATACAACCTGTATAATCTGCATGTCCTGGTCTCATTACATCTTTAAGCTTTGAATAATCTTTAGATTTCGTATTAGAATTTCTTATTATTGCACAAAGTGGTGTTCCTGTGGTTTTTCCTTCAAAATACCCACTTAATATTTCTGGAATATCTCCTTCTTTTCTTGGCGTTGATAATGGACTTTTTCCTGGTGCTCTTCTTCCCATTTCTACCATTACCTTATCCATATCAATAGGGAACCCTGAAGGTAATCCATCGATATTAATTCCTATTGCATTTCCATGAGATTCTCCAAAAATAGATATTCTTATATTACTTCCCCACATTCCACTCATGTACATTTCCTCCTAAAGCTTTGAAATCCTCAAAGAAGTTTGGATAAGATTTTGCTATACATTCATAATCTTTTATTACTATTGGCTCTTTACATCTTGTAGAAGCAATTGCTAAAGTCATTGCTATTCTATGATCTTTATGACTCCACACTTCTACTCCACCTTGTAATTTTTCTACTCCTGTAACTATTAATCCATCTTCTTTTTCAATTATTTTAGCACCTAATTTATTTAACTCTGATGTTACTGCCGCAAGTCTATCACATTCTTTAATTCTTAATCTTCCTGCATTTATTATTTCTGTTGTACCATTTGTTAAAGCAGCTACAGATGTAAGTACAGGTATAATATCTGGACATTGACTTCCATCAATTACTGTACTCTTTAACTCTCCATTAAGAGTAGCACTTACCCCTATATCATTTGCTTTAAATACAACATTCATTCTTTCTAATATATCAATTACTTCTTTATCGCCCTGAAGAGAATTTAAATCTAAATCCTTACATAATACATCATTACCTAATGCATCTGCTGATAAGAAAAATGCAGCTTGAGAATAATCTCCCTCAACTCTATAATTTATTGCCTTATATTTTTGATTTCCCTTAATAATAAACTCTCTATAATCATTATTAATTACTTCTATTCCAAAATCATTCATTGCCCTTAATGTTAAATCAATATATCCCTTAGACTCCATTTCAGTAGTAATTATAATTTTAGAATCTTCCTTTAACAATGGTAATGTAAATAGTAAGCCAGTTATGAATTGAGAACTTACATTACCTTCTACTTCAAAGGTTCCAGGCTTTAATTCTCCATTTATAACTAAATTAAGGTTACCTTCTTCATAAGAATATTCAATTCCTTGATTATCAAATATATTATAATAAGTAGTTAATGGCCTTTTTCCTAAATTACCTCTACCTATAAATTTATTGCTACCTTTAAATAATAGTGAAATAGGAACTAAAAATCTTAAAGTTGATCCAGATTCATTACAATCAATAACTCTACTTTCCTGTGGCTTTTTAGAATTTCCATATGCCCCTATTACCTCTATATGATTTTTATATTTTACTATTGTAGCTCCCAATGAATTCATTGCTGCAATAGTTGCTATAATATCATCTGAATAATCTATATTTTCTATAATACATAATCCATCACTTAAAGCTGCACAAATAATTGCTCTATGTGCCATACTTTTTGAAGGAGGAATTTTAACTTCTCCTTTTAGTTTAGATGGAACTAACTTTAAATCTGCCATATCACACTTCCTCCATTGCTCCGGTATCTTGCCTCAGGGGAGCCCCTGGTGCACCTATTAATTGAAAAATTCTGCCGTTGTTTTATAAATTTTAGAATTTCCTATTTCTTTTAATATAATAATATTTAATTCTTCACCTAATTTTTTCTTATCTAAATTAATTGCTTCTAATATATCTTCAATATTAACATCCATTTCATATGGAAGATTATACTTTATTAAAATATCTTTAATTCCAGCAAGCATTAATTCTTTGTGCTGTATCTTTTTTACTTAAGGCTTTTTCCTCACTAATCTTACTTATTACATACATTCCAATAGCAACACCTTCACCATGACTATATTTAGTATAATTATAATGTTGTTCTATTGCATGACCTAAAGTATGCCCAAAGTTTAAAAGCATTCTTTCACCTTTATCTTTTTCATCATTTTCCACAACCTGTCTTTTAATATCACAACATTTGTGGATAACTAATTCCATATTGTTCATCAATTGTTGATTATTTTCCATTTTTTCAAGATATTCAAAAAACTCTTTATCTTTAATACATCCATACTTAATTACTTCAGCCATTCCATCTATAAAAAATCTATCTTCTAAAGTATTTAAAACATCTGGATCTATTAACACACATTTTGGATGATAAAAACTTCCTACTAAGTTTTTTCCTCTATCTAAGTCAACTGCAACTTTCCCTCCAACACTGCTATCAACTTGTGCTAAAAGTGATGTTGGTATTTGAATAAAATCTACTCCTCTTAAATATGTAGAAGCTACAAAACCTGCTAAATCTCCTATAACGCCCCCACCTAAGGCAATTATTAAATCACTTCTAGTTAAATTAAAATCTAGAAGTTCATTGTATACAACTGGTAGTGTATTGAAGTTTTTAGTTTCCTCACCAGGCTCTAATGATACTACCTTAACTTCAAAATCATTATTAATTAATTGATTACTAACTTTTTCACCATAATATTTATTTACATTATCATCCGTAATAATAAATATCTTTTTCCCCTTGTACACCTTTTTTATTTCTTCAGAAACTCTATTAATAATTCCCTTTTCAATAATTATAGGATAACTTCTTTCTTTTAAATCAACTACTAATTCCATACTACTGTCCTTTCTTGTTAAAGAATGAATAAGTAAAAGTGAAAAATTAAGAGTTAATGATGAAACTCCTTAAGGAGTTTCTAAATAATATATAAAAAAACTCTTTAGAAGTTTTCTCCCTCTCTTTTCACTATTAGTTCTTAACTTTTCACCCTTCCCTAAAAATTAAATTTCTCTTCCAACCGCTGCCGCTATCATCTTTAAGTCTTCCATTAACTTTGCAAACACATCTGGTTTTAATGATTGTTGTCCATCACATAATGCCTTTTGAGGATCATTGTGTACTTCAATTATAAGTCCATCAGCACCAACTGCAACTGCTGCTTTTGCTAAAGGCTCTACCATCCACCATTTTCCTGCAGAGTGACTTGGATCAATTACAACAGGTAAATGACTTAATTTTTTAATTGCTGGTACTGCACTTAAGTCTAAAGTATTTCTAGTATATGTTTCAAATGTTCTTATCCCTCTTTCACAAAGAATAACTTGTTCGTTTCCACCTGCCATAATGTATTCTGCACTCATTAATAACTCTTCTATTGTTGCTGATAAACCTCTCTTTAAAAGTATTGGTTTATTTACTTTTCCTAATTCCCTTAATAAATCAAAGTTTTGCATATTTCTTGCACCTACTTGAATTATATCAGTTTTTTCAACAAATGTTTCTATATCATATGGTGACATAAGCTCTGTCACTATTGGTAATCCAGTTTTAGCTTTTGCTTCATTTAATAAATCTAAACCTTCATATTTTAATCCTTGGAAGCTGTAAGGAGAAGTTCTTGGTTTAAATGCTCCACCTCTTAAAAAACCTGCCCCATGTTTCTTAACTTCATCAGCTACTAAAGTGATTTGATCCTTACTTTCAACTGAACAAGGTCCTGCTATTATTGCTATTTTATTTCCTCCAATGGTATGTCCATTAACGTCAATTACTGTGTTTTCTGGATGAAATAATCTATTTGCCTTCTTAAAAGGCTCTTGAACATGCATTACTCTTTCAACATTAGGATTTGCTTCAATGTATGATGGATCTATTTTTGTTGTATCCCCAACTAATCCTAATATACTCATTTCAGTTCCTATTACAGGATTAACTGTAACCCCTAAAGATTCTAGTTTTCTTGTTATTTTTGTTATTTCCTCATTGCTTGTTTTTGGTTTTAAAATTACTACCATTTAATTTGCCCCCTTTAAATTTAGTTAGGAGTTATTAGTTTTACTATCTTATATACTATTCTCCTTAACATTGTTTTATATATTTGAAACACCTTCTCCCTTAAGGTCGAATGTGTAACTTCAACTAACCAAATCAAAAATTTGGAGTTTCAGCTATAAAAAAAGAGAACCCTTAATGAGTTCTCTCTTATAAACTATACTTTTAATACACTTTTAAATATTAAGATATATAAAAAGGTTCACTAAACACTCATTAGAAAAGCTTTGTATTTATTTTTGCAAAAGAAATAGCCAGCGCTATAATAAAAGCCCCAGAATATAAAGTAAAAAAAGCTATAAAATTTTGCTAATAAATTCTTTTCTAATCCTTTCATAATATATACCTCTTAATTCTAATTCTTTAATAATCAAATTACTTTTTTATAGTTTAACCATTTTTAACCACTTTGTCAATCTTTTTACATTTGTTTTTCTTTTATATTGTCTTATTTTCTACTATTCTATAAAATTGGTGCTAATAATCTTATTAACGATTCTTTAATTTTTAAATTTCTAGACCTTTTATAATATTCTTCTTTAGTTACTAATTTAGATTTTAATTGATCATTTAAAAATATATTTTCTTGTTCTTTAGATACTTTTTCATCATAAATAAATGCATTTACTTCAAAATTCAATTTAAAACTTCTTATATCCAAATTAGCAGTTCCAATACTGCATACTTCTCCATCTGCAACAATTGTCTTAGAATGAATAAATCCATTTCCATAGCGATATATTTTTATTCCATAATCTATTAACAATCCTATATTAGCACTAAGCATCCACTCCATAAAGAAGTGATCTGGAGCACCAGGAACTATAATTCTAACATCTACACCTGAAAGTGCTGATATTTTTAGAGCTTCAAGCATTGAACTATCTGGAACTAAATAGGGCGTTTGAATATAAACATAATTTTTAGCATTATTTATAATTTTCATATATGAATTTTTAATATATTCTTCCATATGGTCTGGTCCCGATGATATTATTTGCATACCAACATTACCAGCTATCTCTGGTGTAGGAAAATACATTGACATATTCCCCATATTCTCATGAGCTGCATAATCCCAATCTAATATAAATCTCTTGTTTAATTCATTAACAGCCTCTCCCTTTACTCTAATATGAGTATCTCTCCAAAATTTAAACTGCTTTCCTTTATTAACATACTCATTTCCAACATTAAAGCCCCCAACATATCCGATTTTACCGTCTATTACAACTATTTTTCTGTGATTTCTATAATTAATACGAGTATTTATATGTGGTAAAACTCCAGGAAAAAATATAGCCATTTTTATTCCGTAAGATTCTATTTCTCTAATTATTTTTTTTGTAATTAGTCTTGATCCCATTCCATCTATAAGTAATCTAACTTCAACCCCATCTTTTGTTTTCTCTCTTAATTCCCTTATTAATGCTTTTCCTAAATCATCATACCTAAAAATATAGTATTCTATATGTATAAAACTTTTTGCAGCTCTAATGTCATTAAATAAATCTCTAAATTTATCTTCTCCATTAATATATGTTTTTACATCATTATTAATCGTATAAATTGCTCCTGAATGATTATAGTTCATTAAAATCAAATCCTCATAATTTTCATTTATTTCACTATCAAAATTAGGCAATTCTAATTTTCCCCTTAATCTATATCTTTTAATTTTATCTGCAAGTTTTTTTTCTCTGAATATCTTTTGTCTACTTAAATTTTGCCCTAACAATAAATACAAAATAAATCCTATTCCAGGTAAGGCAATTAATATTATAAGCCATGCCCATGTAGTTGTAGGCTCTTTTCTTTCAATAAATATTAATGATAATGCAGATAACAAATTTAATAGAAAAAACATTGCTAGTAATACTATATATGCCATAATCATTAATTCCTTTCAAAACTTAGCTATTTCTTATTATTATACATCAAGAAAGTATCATTTAATACAATTAACTAAATTATACATAAAAAGAACCATACCTCTCAGTATGGTTCTTATATATAGGAATTTTTAAATATTAAGCAAAGTATCTGTTTAATAATCCTTCGAAAGCTTTTCCGTGTCTAGCTTCGTCTTTACACATTTCATGAACTGTGTCATGGATTGCATCTAAGTTTAATTGTTTAGCTAATGTAGCTAAATCTTTCTTACCTTGAGTTGCTCCGTGTTCTGCAGCTACTCTAGCTTCTAAGTTAGCTTTTGTATCAGCAACAACTACTTCTCCTAATAATTCAGCGAATTTAGCAGCGTGTTCTGCTTCTTCGATAGCTATTCTCTTGTAAGCTTCAGCAACTTCTGGGAATCCTTCTCTATCAGCTTGTCTTGACATTGCTAAATACATACCTACTTCTGTACATTCTCCAACAAAATTAGCTCTTAATCCTTCGATTACTCTTTCATCTACACCTTGAGCAACTCCGATTCTGTGCTCATCAGCAAATACTAATTCTCCTGCTTGTTCTACGAACTTATCAGCTCCAACATGGCATAATGGGCATTCTGCTGGTGCAGTTTCTCCTTCATGAACATATCCACATACTGTACATACAAACTTCTTCATATTTCCATTCCTCCTAAATTTTCATATAATACTTATTTTTTCTATACTACTTTTCTATTATATACTACAAAAGTACAGGCTTCTATACCTTTGTAGTATTTTTTTTAACTCTTATGCGAAGTATCTGTTTAATAATCCTTCGAAAGCTTTTCCGTGTCTAGCTTCGTCTTTACACATTTCATGAACTGTGTCATGGATTGCATCTAAGTTTAATTGTTTAGCTAATGTAGCTAAATCTTTCTTACCTTGAGTTGCTCCGTGTTCTGCAGCTACTCTAGCTTCTAAGTTAGCTTTTGTATCAGCAACAACTACTTCTCCTAATAATTCAGCGAATTTAGCAGCGTGTTCTGCTTCTTCGATAGCTATTCTCTTGTAAGCTTCAGCAACTTCTGGGAATCCTTCTCTATCAGCTTGTCTTGACATTGCTAAATACATACCTACTTCTGTACATTCTCCAACAAAATTAGCTCTTAATCCTTCGATTACTCTTTCATCTACACCTTGAGCAACTCCGATTCTGTGCTCATCAGCAAATACTAATTCTCCTGCTTGTTCTACGAACTTATCAGCTCCAACATGGCATAATGGGCATTCTGCTGGTGCAGTTTCTCCTTCATGAACATATCCACATACTGTACAAACGAATTTTTTCATAATTTTATTCCTCCTAAAATCCTTATATATATATTTAATTTTCTTAACTTCTAATTTATTTGTTCTTTTGTTTTTGTGTTTCTTTCGAATCACTCTACATCTATTATTATATAATAATTATTATTAATTACAAGTCTTTTTTGAAAAAAATTAAAAAAAATTTCTAATTGATAATACATATCAACTAGCATTATTACTAGGTTTATCCATTGTTCAATAGATACTGATTATCAATTGATATATTATCAAAAAATAAAGAGCTGAATCATTTGATACAACTCTTTATACAATATCTTAGTTATTTCAATTTTATTATTGACTTAAATAAATCCCCATCAGCTTCAACTTTAAAGCTACCATTATGAAGTTCTATTATACTTTTGGCAATAGCAAGACCTAATCCAGATCCATCTGTACTTCTTGATGAATCTCCTCGCTTAAATCTATTAGTTATTTCATTTGTATCAAAACTTAATTCATAAGCTGATATATTTTTCATTATTATAGTTACTTCATCATTTTCTTTAAACATATCAATATATACTCTTGTATTACTTAAAGAGTACTTCACTATATTAGAAAGAAGATTCTCAAATACTCTATATAACCTCTTTCCATCAGCATTTATAAATATCTTTTCATCAGGAAGATTTAACTTGATATCTAAATTACGTTCTCTAAACCTTTCATAATTTTCTCCTAATGATTGCTTTAATAATTGTCCAATATCTATTTTTGTAATATTAAGTTCCATTGCTCCACTAGCTGCTTTAGATACTTCAAATAAATCCTCTATTAAAGCCTTAAGTCTTTGAGCCTTTTTATCTAATATATTAATATAATCCCTAGCATTTTCTGGCTCTATTTCTTCTCTCTTTAATAAATCTATATAATTTATAATTGAAGTTAAAGGTGTTTTTAAATCATGAGAAACATTAGTTATAAGCTCTGTTTTCATATTTTCGCTTTTCATCTCATTTTCAACAGACTTCTTTAATCCTTCTTTTATATTATTTATATCATGTGCCAGCTCCTTAAGGTGCCCTCTTCCCTTTTCATCTATCTTATAAGTTAACTTTCCTTCTGCAGCAGCCTTAGCTCCAACCATTATCTTATCTATATAAACTAAGTCTTTAATTAACATTATTAAGTATATAATTGTTAATATAATTCCTGCAATTATTCCTATTGGCCATATATAAAACATTGCTGATAAGAAAAATAATACTAATCCAATTGATACATATAAAGATGTCATTATTAAGAAGGTTCTTATTATAGACCCTCTATTCATTACATCACTTAAATAATTCCAAACCTTAATAGTAATATTATTTTTAAATAATGTTCCCTCATTATAATTAATAATCAATACTCTTATTAATAAATAGCAAATTACTATTACCACTGTTCCCCAAACTATTGAACTTAAATTTAATCTTCTTATATAGTTGTTTGAATTATAATAAATATGAGAACCAGTATTCCAAATTATCCATGCCAGGACTACTGTCCCTATTTTATATTCAATAGGATAATCTTTAACTTTATTTATTATTTTTTCTATATCAACTGATTTCACCTTATTTTTAGCTAAGTATAATAAGCAAATAATTAATAATGCCAAAAATACTATAAATGCTATACAGCTTAAATAAAAGCTAGTAACATTTTTCTTTACCTTCATAAAGCTTTCATAAACCACATCTCCTGATTGAATTTCTTTAGGCATCCATATATATAATGTTACATTATGTTTTTCAGTATTATAATTGTATCCATAATATTGTTCTGTATTAATTGAAGTTTCATATGAAGTATTACCAAAATATCTAGATCCATAAGTATGATTATCAATAAACTTATTTAAAGGACTATTTACATCTATTTGTTTACCATTTATATAAATATTCTCTATCACATTACCATTATAATAAATATTTACTTCTTTAAAATATCTGCTGTTTTTCTTTGTATATTGAATATCTTGCTTTTCTCCACCAATCCAAATATCATTCAATTTATCATAAGCAGAAAATTTTAAATTAACATATGAATTTAACTGATTATTTAAATCACTTGCACTATTACTTTTTCTATTTAAAATATATTCAATTAACTCTTCATCAGTCAAAGTATATTTTTCATCTATTTTATCTCTTTCTTCTTGTAATATTTTTTCTTGTTGCTCATAAGTTAAACTATTAAAGGTATTGTCGTTATATTTAGACGAACTAAACTTCTCAAACTCAGCGTTTGCCTTATTATTTAACTCGTCCCTACATATATCAACATCATTTTGGGTAATATTATCTTTATCCTTTGTATAATTAGGTGATTTATAATATAGTGAATATCTTTCTACTAAATTTGTATACTCATTAATATTTCCTGCTACTTGAGTTTGTGTATATATTCTATCTGGTACAACATATCCTAAGTTATCCTTAACTTCTAACAAAGATAAAATCGTAGTTGTTAATACTATTGCTGTTATAATATAGATTATACTACTCTCAAGTTTATTTCCTTTAAAGATATTCTTTCTTTTTGACTTTTCACTTTTTTTCTCTATAATTTCTGGATCATTGCTTCCATTGTTAGTGTTTTTCGATTTTATATCCAATTCCCCACACCACCTTTAAATATTTCGGATCCTTAGGATTAATTTCAATTTTCTCTCTAATCCTTCTTATATGAACTGCTACAGTATTTTCAGCATTATAACTTGGTTCTTTCCAAACCTTCTCATAAATTTCATCTATAGAAAATACTCTTCCTTGATTTCTAAGTAATAACTCTAATATTCCAAATTCAGTTGCTGTAAGTTTTATTAATTCTCCATCAACTAACACTTCTTTAGCCTCTGGGTTTAAAGATAAACCTCCACTGCTTATTATTTCAGTTGTTTCTTCTTTTTTATTAGCATAATTTCCAAAGACAGTATACCTTCTTAATTGTGATTTAACCCTTGCTATAAGTTCTAAAGGATTAAATGGTTTTGTCATATAATCATCAGCTCCCATATTAAGACCTAATATTTTGTCCGTATCTTCTGATTTTGCAGAAATCAAAATAATAGGTATATTTTTCTCTTGTCTAATTTTCATAGTAGTTCTAAGCCCATCCATGTTAGGCATCATTATATCCATTAAAATAAGCTGTATATCATTTTCCATTAATGCTTCTAATGCCTCTAATCCATCATAAGCTTTTATAACATTTATCCCTTCATTTCTTAAATATATCTCAATAGCATCAACTATTTCCTTATCATCATCTACTACCAATACATTACCTTTTATCATTTCTAACAACACTCCCTTCGTATTGTATTATTATACCATGTCACTCATTTTATATTTATATATTAACAATAAAGTCTTACAAAAGTTTTATCATATTTATTAAAAATTTATTAAGATAAATTACGCAAAAAAGCTAGTAATACAGTTTCTGTATTACTAGCTTTATAAGTTATATAGTTAATAAAAGGCCTGCTATTGTAGCACTTAGAAGATTAGCAAGAGTTCCCGCTATTATAGCCTTCCATCCTAAACGTGCAATATCACCTTTTCTACTCGGAGCCATACCACCTATACCACCTATTAAAATTGCTATAGATGAAATATTAGCAAATCCACATAATGAAAAGGTAACTATTGCTATTGTTTTTGCTGATAATGTACCCATTATTTGTGAAAGACTAGTAAAAGCTACAAATTCATTTAATATAATCTTTTGACCTATTAATGAGCCAGCTGTTACTGCTTCACTCCAAGGTACACCAATAATAGCTGCCACTGGTGAAAATATATATCCTAAAATAGATTGTAAGCTTAATTCTGAAATTCCAAACCAACCTCCAATCCATCCTATAATTCCATTAATAAGTGCTATTAAAGCAACAAATGCAAGTAATATAGCTGCTATGTTAAGAACTAAACCTAATCCATCTATCGCTCCCTTAGCTGCTGCATCAACAACATTCGCTGAATCATCCTTAACCATTTCTATCTGATCATTTACTTTTGCTTGTTTTATTTCTGGTATTATAATTTTAGACATTATAAGACCTGCTGGTGCTGACATAAAGCTTGCAGATACTAAGTATTCTATTGGAATACCAAGTAATGAGTAACCAACTAAAATTGATCCTGAAACCGATGCAAGTCCTCCAACCATAACAGTAAATAATTCTGATTCAGTAAGTTTTTCAACATACGGCTTAATTAAAAGTGGCGCTTCTGTTTGACCTAAAAATATATTAGCTGATGCTGATATAGTTTCTAGCTTTGATGTTCCTAAAAGCTTAGATAAAGCCCCTCCTATAATTTTTATAATAAATTGCATAATTCCTAAATAATATAATACTGATACTACTGCGGATATAAATATAATTACTCCTAAAACATTAACTGCAAATATACTTCCATCATTAGTTAAAGAACCAAATAAGAACTTAATTCCTTCATTTGCATAATTGATTACTGATTGAACCCCTAGTGCTATCTTGCTTAACACATATCTACCTACACTCCATTTTAAAGCAGCAAGTGCAAATGCAAATTGAATTAAAAATCCAATTATCACTGTTCTCCACTTAATCTTGCTCTTATTATTTGAAAGCAAAAATGCTACAAGAAATATAAATGCTATTCCTATAACACAATTTAATATTGCCATAATCTCACTCCATCCTTTGTTAAATATTTTTTCTTATTTAGTTTTATCAAAAATATAATGTTATATTCTAAATATACTAATATAATGTTAAATAGAATTTACTAAAAAAACACAAATTACTTCAATTAACTA
>OLNY01001943.1_pt1 | contig 15217 bp, 13 predicted proteins | sample 1671981 | NCBI WGS metagenome assembly OLNY01 (sample SAMEA3136632, study PRJEB25190) | human gut metagenome | biome: human gut; feature: human-associated habitat; material: faeces | place: Austria | collected 2013 | reverse complement strand
CAGTTGATAATCATTGATTTAGATTATCAACTATAAGCACGACTGCCTGTCGTACAAAAAAGTCCTGTCAGGGTACAGGACTTGAACTATCTGGACTTACATCATGTGGAAAAAAGTCAATATAAGACATGAAAGCCAGAATATAAACTAATGTATAACAATTAGTTAACTTTTTCTTTTAATGATTTTGAAGGTCTGAATTTAACATTTTTAGACGCTTTGATTCTGATTTTTTCCTTTGTTGCAGGATTGATACCATCACGTTCTCCACGTTCAGTAACTTCAAATTTTCCAAATCCAAAAACATCTACTGTTTCTCCTTTGGATAAGGCTTCTACCATATCATTAAACACACTGTTTACAATTTCATCCACGCTCTTTTTAGTTAATGCGGGGTTGTTCATAATAATATTTTGTACTAGATCTTTTTTGTTCATTTTCATTTCTCCTTTTGTTATAAATTCCTTTTTTACTTTAATATAAGATTCAAAAAAATACAAACAATTCAATCGTTAAGGCAATCTGCCTTAACGATTATATTCCTTTATACATAGATTTTAATATGTTTTGTTTTACATGACTTATCTGATCTTTATAACGATTATAACTTTCTATGACATCTTTAGGTGCGTTAGGCAAAGGTTCATACATATCGTCTAAATATATCCTGTTCTGCGATTCTCTCCAGAACGTATCAAATTTGATTTTTGAAAAATCGTACATACATTAATTTCCTTTTACCTGCAATACTGTGTTGCTAATTGGCTGACTATCACCATCTAAACCGGATATGGTATTGGATGAAATTTTAAAATCAGAAGTCTTTAAACATACATCTTTTAGGTCAGCTTTTACAATTTTATAATCTCCATCAGGAAGAACCACAGGCAAGACACACTTCCCTTTTTTTAATGTAAATGTACTTATCCAACGCACACCGTCATACATACTGATGTATCCTTTTTTATCTGTTTTTAAATAGTCATTTTTATAGCTTTTCAACACATTCCCTTCACTGTCTAACATTTTGATTTTAAATGTTCCATTATCTTCAACAAGCTTATCATTCTTATTTTTCAAAATGATTCTTGTTGCTGACTTAATATACTGGTTGCTTTCAATCATTTTTACTGTTCCAGTTTTATCAGAAGAAAACTCATATCCATTATTTAGATGGATATATGTATATGGAATGTCTTTGTTTCTAGTTACAATCAGCTCAAAAGGCTCAGATTCAGATTCATCATCCAATTTTTTAATAATGTAAGTACCCTTTAAAAAATCATTCGTTTGAAGTACTCCATTTTCGTCAGACTCTAAAATTTGATAGTCATTTTCCAAACCATTTTCTTGTGCTAATTCAATAGCTTCTTCTATATTCTCATCTGTTTCTTCATAAAGGCTTTTTTTAACACAACCATATTTAACATAACCTGGCATTACTTCACCATTTTCATCGGTATTAATTGATGTAATTTTAAAACGAGAATGCATCTCAGTCAGATTTACAGTCAAATTAGTATCCATATCCTGTGTCTTATAAGTAAATGTATAATCTTTGGCAGATATCTTTTCGATTTTTTTACCATTTTGTTTTAAGACGGAACTATCATCCTGTACGGAGTCGATACCATATTTTGAATGGATCGTAATCTTTAACTGTGTTCCCTTATCAAAGGTAAAAGAATCATCTCCACCATCCACTGGGTATGTTATTTCTTCATCCGTCATAATTTCAGCCGTTCCCAAACCACCCGTTAATTCTATGTGTAAAGTACTCGTGCTTTTAGCCTGTATATCAAATGATGAAGATACCAACATCATACAGGATATTAGTCCAGTACATAAATATCTTTTAAAATTCATTATTTGCAACACCTCCCCTTCATCCTGCATATTTCATAATGACAGTAATACCATCTTTACAATTTATTGGTCTGGATCAATATAATCCAGAACCATATGGAAATGACAGAAATCCCTAGGCTGATCATTATGTACGATGATAAGAATCGGATAATAGTGCTTACACATCATATCCTTGATAATTTTCTGCATTTCCTTATGCATATATTCATTCCATTCAAAAATGTCATCTCTAGGACATTCCACTCTGGAAAAATAGAGATGATTTATATCCTGCTTCCACTGCTTATAGAAATTCTCTTTTATTGATTTGCGTGTATCCAGCTTAAAGTGAAATACACCTGTATCTGTTGGATCGCCAAGTGTAAATAATTCATTTTTTGAGGTTAAGTCATTCGTCCATCTCTGTGCACTGTCTGTGCGTAACAGACAGGTCAAACAACTTTTAAAATCAGATTCGTTTTTAAATTTATTGATCTTAATATCATTATTAAAGTACATCATTCATCATCTCCTTACATTATTAAGGCAATTTGCCTTAAAAAACAATATATGTAATAAAAATAAAAAACTTAAGGCAATTTGCCTTAAGCTATAATTCATATTCTAACGTGTCATTCATTCTTGCTATTACATCTTCAACATCTTCATTCTGTATGTATTCTATATTAACACACGTACCTGCTCTGTCATATGTCGGTTTGAATGTAAAGCATTCTAAATACTCATTCTGATTTTCCTCGTCTAATTCAATACCATAAAGATCCCATAAGTCATATTTTATTTCCTGCAAAGCAATTTCTTGAGCATTACCATCTAGTTCTTTAAATGAAAGCTCCCTCTTATCATTTACAAGATAGTTTAAATTCAATTCTAATGTATTTTCCAAAATTGCTATTACTCTATCGTGTAAAACTTTATTGAAAGAATTCAATTCAGCTTCGGGAAGATTATATCTATCGTGTTTTTCAATTCTATAGTCTAGGATGTGTCTTAATTCCTTTTTTTGACGATTTCCTAAAAAAGTCTTTGCGTTTTCAGCAAACGATTTACCAAAAACAGGATCTAAAGTTTTAATATATTCATTTAGTTTTTCAGGTGACTCGTAAATATATTGTCTTGGCTCATCAAACATACAATACCCATGATCGAACAAAGGTGCCATACACTTTATCTTGTTAGTTGCATTATCAACTAATACACCAAAATTATTCAGATGTCTATCTGTATTACAAATCAATGCATCAAAAACCATCATAGAGCAAAAATCCTGATAAAATTCATCTCCTAGATTTTTATAAAAATCTACAATGGCTTTCACTGTTTTTTTTCCTTTTAAGAATCTTGATGCAGGAACAAAAGATGTATCTATGTCAGTAAATAATTTACATGTACTTGATAATTCATCTTGCCATATATCTAAATCATAGGCAATTGCATTTAATCCCATTTGATGAGCAACTTTATAAGCATAATACTCAGCATAAGCTTCATTTCCATGGTTTGTATACAAATTGCCATGAACATTCCCCTTATAAAGCACGACATCACCATTCATTCTTCTCCAAGCCTTTTTAAGAGAACCATTCGTTGTCAATTCTGCCACAGTTCCAATACTATTTGAATGTCCATGCCCTGTATATGCTATCAACGCAACTGATTTATTAAAATCATTTTCATATAAATTATAATCTTTAAACAATCCCGTAAAATCCGGATCAACAATCCAATATGGATCATTCAACGAAAGACCTTTTCCAACAGTCAAAATTCCTATCAAATCATTTCCATGAAGTCCAAGACTTCCTAGAATTTCATTTACAAAGGTACGATTTTTAGGTATATTTCTTTCCTGTATCCATTCTAAAAGTTCATTAGAATCATTCATACTTAAAGCAATGGGATAAAGAAATTTATCTGAATTATATTTCTCAAGAATTTTTAATTCATAATCACCATAAACAGAATCTTCAATCCTAAATTTTAGAATATCTATATCCTTATTTTTCAACACAAAATCTTTATACATCTTTCATCACCTCATCTTTCACTTTTACATTATCATAATTTTAGCAACAAATCCTATTTAAGGCAATCTGCCTTAAATAGACATATCTAAATCATCCAACTCTTGGAATTGGAATGAATTGATGATTTGATTACCTTTTTTTAGTACATCTATAAAGAATTATAAAGCTTCTAAGCATTTTTTGCTCTTAGCCACAAAAATATTTGTTTAATATTTTGTTCATTTCATTAGAAGATGTTTTATTAATGATATAAACATTGCCAAATAATATACGTAAAGAATTTAATCCATTCATAGATTTTACAGGTGAAAGTAGAATTCCTCGATTTGTAAATTTTAAGACAATATAATTAACTTTAGATAGCTTTTTTACAAATTCTATAATATTCTTTTCGTCTTGTGTTAAAATTCCCATAGTATCAATAATGAATTGTATACAATTTTTTCTAGCACTAAAATTTTTAATAGCTAATAGAGCGTTACCCGTTGTAATGCGATCATGGATATCATCTATTTTATACATGTCTTCTAAAGAAATGATTTCTGCCTGAGCGCCTTCTTCATTTTCAGCAAAAGCATATTGTTTTAAGTTATTACTAATTTCTTTATTTTGGGATAACTCAATCCATTTTGAAAATGCGCCATATATAGCATCTTTGCTAATTAATGATTGAGATAATCTTAATACAAGTTCTCCTTTGCGTTTGTAACAATACAAATATAAATTATTTGTATCTGCATCTGGGTACATTGACAAATAGTTATTTTTCATTAGAGTATACTTTTCGTCACAGTCATTCATAACCTCATCAAATGTATTTTTAGAAATTTCACTATTTTCTAACTTTTCGTTATGTTTCAGATATTGTGCCATATATAGCACAGCCCGTATTTCTGCAATTCCAAATTTTGCAATAACAAGTGTTTCTTCATCTTGTAAATCAAATATATTTACTGGTTCATATGCAATCATTTGTTTATTTTCTTCCATTTTTTTATTCCTTTCTTCTCTTTTCATTTTGTTGTGTCTATTGCATCTCTTACATAGCATCTGACAGTTTTCTTGAGTGCTTTTACCACCTTTTGACCAAGGAATGATGTGATCCACTTCCATCTCATCATATTCAAAATGTTCTCTGACATAATTAACTCCTTTCAAAATTAAGGCAATCTGCCTTAAATAGACATATCTAAATCGTTCACACTAAAGCAATCATCAACTTGACATTAAATTAATGAATACTTATCATATGAAGTAGATAGAGCATATATCATGTCGTCTGGCAATTGCGACCAGTGGGACGTGATATAATGCTCTGTTTTTTTATCACATATGAAACTAACATATATATTTAGTCCCATATGCAATAAAAGGAAGGGTTTGTACCTTCCTTTTAAAAATTAATCTTCACTTTTGCGAATCTTGCGAACAGTTGCAATTGAAGCACCTAATGCGATAACAACAATACCTAACATCATATACATCATGTCTTTGTTTTTAGCAGTACCAGTATTTACACTAGGTAGCAAGACATTCTGGTATACGATTGAATAACGATGATTATCATCTACGTGTACTTCCTTGTCATTTACGAACAAACCTTCATCCGTAAATTTAACCTTTACAACCTCATCCGATAACTTATATCCTTGAGGAGCACTTGATTCTTTAATGTAAGTTGTTCCGTAACGAATCAAGAATTCAGCAGTACCAGTTTCCTGATCACCTGCGATAGTTTCAAGTTTTGAACTTTCAGCACAGTTTTCCTGCGAATATGAAGTAAATTCAAATTTATTCGATTTGATGTTCTGACCTGTAACACTATCTACTTTGTTTACCAAGATGCGTGGTAAAGCTGTGTGTTTTGGATATACTGTTACATCATACTGGAACAATTCGTCTTCATCATCCCATGTTGGAATTCCAACAATAAATGGAGTAATTGTTTCAAAATCAGACAAATCTTCAACATAAACTAGATACACTCCAACTGGAAGGTCTTTACAAGTTGCTTTTCCTTCTTCATCCGTTGTCATTTCATAGTCGGGAGTTTCGACTTTTTTAGCCATGTCCTTGGCTACTTTGTCAATCTCGTCCGCTGTTTTAATCTCATTCAAGTCCAAATCCTTGTCTGCAAAAGGTTTATATTTAATGATATATTCCCCTTTTACAATGTCAGCAATCTGAACTACACCAAACTTTACATTTTCTTTGGAAAGGTATTTATCATAAGGGTCTGTTAATTCCACTGATATTGACCCTAATCCATTATCAGGTACTTTAGTCAAATCTTCTTCAGGTAGAATTGTAACATCCCCTACTTCTGGATTATCTGTAGTATCTTTAGCCTGTAGATTTAAGCATGGTACTAATACCAGCATTAAGCTCAAGGCTAAACCGATTTTCTTCAGAATCTTCATGACTTTAACTTTCTCTCCTTTCTCTTATTATAAATAAATCTAACAATCAACATAAATACAATCAAAAATGGAAGTGCTGTAAATAACAACTCTCGCCAGCTCATCATTTCTGGTTCAATGGCTGCTTTTTTCTTTTCACTGTATGGTACACGTTTACCAGTCAAAATCAGTCTGTGCGTGTTGATTCCATACGGTGTACAAGTCAACAAAGTTGCAAGGTCCTTGCCTTCTTCTATTCCAAGCACATCAGGAGCTTCCTCTTTTTTTACAATCTCAATTTTATATATCTGGTAAGCTAATGTTTTGTTACCTACATGGATATAAAACAAATCATCTTTTTTTAATTCATCCAGCCTTGTAAAAAGCTTTGCGTTTGGCAAACCCCTATGACCCGTAAGAACAGTACGTGTATTTTCCCCGCCGACTGGGAATGATGAGTTCTGTAAATGACCTACACCATTTGACAACACATCATCACTTGTTCCGTGGTAAATTGGAAGGTCAACGCCTATCTTTGGTATCTCTATCGAACCCATGATGCCTTTACCAGTCAGATTTAAAATACTTTCGTAGTTTTCGTCTGAAAGTATTTCAGTATCAATGTTTCCAACTGATGCACCTCTGGTTTGAAATAACATATCATTGTACTTTTGAGCCGATTGTATCTGCTCTTTGACTTTTGATTTGTCAGTTTGTTTTACTTCACTTTCATATGTGGATATCATGTTGTTTTGTTGAATACCACTATGAATACTTGAAACAAGTGGAACTGAACATAATCCTATGCCAATGATAACAAGGATACGTACTGTCCAGCTCGTTTCTTTTATTGCTTTAATAATCGACTTCAAAATTCAGCACCTCCAAAAATGGAAGGTGGCGTACTGCCATCCTTACCATTTCATTTATTTTTTAAATTAGTCTTTTTTATTTTTACGTTTTTTATCTAATGCTAATGCACCAACCACAGTGATTGTACCTGCACCTAAGCAAATCATTGTTAAGTTAGAACCAGTGATTGGCAATTTAGTACCTACGTAGTTGACTACAGTGATGTTAGCAGAACCATCTGTTACATCTGTTTTTAAATCTGTATCACTTTCTTTGTAAGCACCATTTAAGAATTCCTTAACATGAGCAGTTGCTTCTAATTTCTGTAATGTTTTTTCAGTTGCACCTTCACCAGCGTTGTAGTTATTACGTTCATCAGTGAATGTAGGCTTGATTGTGATTACGATTGGGTCTAGAAGTTCTCTATATCCAGCTGGAGAATCCGTTTCTTTTAAGTAATATGTACCTTGATCTAAACCTAAAATTGTGAATACACCTTTAGCATCGGATGCCATTTCAACAGCATTACTTGGTCTTGTACCACCAGTGTGGTCAGTTCCACCTAAAGAGTCACGGTTCATAACAACATATCCATCCGCTGTTTCTTTCACATAAACTTCATTTGTACAGTTTTCATCACTGTATAGACGGAATTTAGCATTTTTTAATAATTTATTGTGATTATTGACCTTCAAACCATTGATCTTATAAGTGAAACAAACGACAGTATCCCAAGGTGTTGTACCTGTAGAACCTACACCATCGCTGTCTGGGTTGTTAGAAAATTCAAGACGAACTGAATTTTCAAATCCAGCACGACCAGTACGGGTTGCTGCATTGTCATTCAATGTTGCATTATAGGTTAAACGAATTGACTGACCATAAGTGTTTTCGTAATTGTTATTCATACCTTCTGGGAATTGTTTATCAACGATTGCTTTTAAATCTGGAATCTCTGCATAGAATGTATCTTCCCCACTATTTTCAACTACTTTAAATTCATTACTCTTTAATGTATATGATTTTTTGTTGCTTGAAATTGTGATAGAAACAGAGTCTTTATTGAAAGTCAATGCATTGTCCATCTTGTCATGAAAAATCATTTTATATGTTTGATATCCATTCATGTTTGGCACATATGTATCGTGGTAGTAAGGTACTGTCTGTCCAATTTCATAATCACCAATATCATTCCATCCGACATTGTTGTCATCTTCATTGATTTTCTTGATCAAAGTTGGATAATCTGATTTGATATTAACCTGAGCATCAGGGTTAGCTGTATTTGTCAAAATCAATGAAGCAGCTGAATGTGTATCCTGTACAGCAGAAACTTCATCTGTTAAATAATAGCCGTATCCTAAGCCACCAAATTTAACTGAGCCGTCCACTGGACTAGTTGCTGTTACATTAACAGTCGTTGGTGTAAGACCTTCTTTAACTAATTCATTTCTTAAATCTTCAACGAAGTAACGGTATTTGCTGTAACGACCTTCTAATTTCTGATCTGCCTGAGCACCTTCAACTTTGTTAGTATTCAATGTCTGAATATAGTCGATCACATCATATTCTGTTACTGAAGAAGCAGATTTGTTGATTTTTTTACCAACAACTGTTTGTAAAGCTGTCTTGTAAGCATCATTCCAAGTGTAGTTGATTGATTCCTGATCTACCGCATTTTCTGCGTCAAACAATTTGTATACATTGAATTTTTTACCTACTAAGCTTTGGCCATTATTTGGCTGAATTGTGATTGAAGCACTACCCTGACCAAAATCAGCAGCACCATTTGGAGTTGCCAGTGTTGATGGTGCCTGTGTTATAGCGTAAACTGGATCAACTACTGGAGCTACGCTTGATACGACTGGACTTAATATCACAGCTAACGCAGAAAAGCCTGCGAAAACTACATTTTTAGTTTTCATTTTATATCCCTCTTTCTTCATTATTTAGAATTCAATTTTTCTTTTTTTGACATATATAAAGCAAAAGCAATTACAGCCACTCCTAATCCAATCAATAGGATCGTTCCGTTTGAACCTGTCTCAGGTAATAACTGTGTTGTTTTATTTGTGATATCTACCGCAACTACACGGTCATTTTTAGTTCCCTCAAGACGAATGTTGCCGGACGTTTTAGATGTGTTGTACTGCACATTGTCAATTGTAAAATCAAATGTGTTTGTCTGAGGTGTAGCTTTTACATATACGGAATGTACATATGCCTTCCCGTTTTCGTCTACTGGAATTCTATAGCCTTGTGGAGCTTTTGTTTCCTTGAAGTAGTATGTCTTTTCTACATCCAGATTTTTGAAAGTTAATAAACCTTTGTCATCTGAAGTCTGTGTATCTACTACATTTTTACATCCTTCATCACTATATAGACGGAATTCAGCACCCTTCAAGACTTTTCCATGCTCATTTGTTTTAGTGATTTTCAAGTTGAATGGATTAACCTTGTCACTAAATGTAGCATAGCCGTCCCCTGAATCCTTTGTACCTTGAACAATCAGGCTGTTTGTACCAGATGTAAATGTAATTTTACCTGTACCAGAAGCTACGTTGAATACAACTTCGTTTGGATTTAACTGATATCCATCAGGTGATTTGATTTCCTTGATCTTGTGTGTTCCCGAAGCCAAACCTGTGATCGTAATTTCACCACTTCCATTTGTCTCTAAATCTTCTGTTGAACCATTCGGTAATGTGTGACGGAATACGGCACCACTGACTGGTGTTGAAGTTCCTGCCTGTACCTTCTTGATGTCAAATTTGATGACTTTTTCATTGACTGTAGGCTGATTATATGTTGAAACATATTGATCTTTTCCATTTGCTTCTATTTTTCTCACAAACACTTCATTATTGATAAAATATCCAGTTGGTGCCTTAGTTTCCTGAATTGTAATTGTACCTACAGGAATTGTGGCAATATTTCCAAACATATAAAAATCATCACCAGATACTTTATAATCACTATCTAAATAAGCAAATCCATCCTTATCTGTCTTTAATACCCATGAACGAGCTGGAATCTGACCCGATTTAGCTGGATCCGAATCGTACAATCCTTTATAGTATTTAACCGTAAATTCAGCGCCTGCTAGACTGGCACTTCCCTGCGGTTTGTTCTTATTCGTTTCTTTATCAACTTTACCTAACAAAATACCAACTGGATCGGCTTGAGGATAATCTTTAAATTCCCCATTTGAGCCAATCCAAGAACTTTCATTTGCTTTAACTACAACTGAAACAACAGAATTATTCAAAGCATAGCCTTTTGGATTCTTGGTTTCCTTTAGATAATATGTTCCTGCATCCAGTTCAATCTCATTTGACCAGTCTTTATATTTTTCAGTACTGTCATACTTTCCAATCGTTAAAGTATTCACTTTATTTTTATCGGCTTTTGCATCCGCTTCTGTTTTATACACTCCGTATTCTGCACCCTTCAATGAGTAGCAAGGGTTGTTATCTGTGATGTCTGGATTTGCAGATTTCTTCATGATAGACAATTTACCTTTAGACTGTACCTTGAAAGCAAGTTCAAAAACAGTTCCAACGGTTTGAGGTGTTGAACCAGAAAACTGATGTAGGTTTGTTTCAAATCCAAATACAACATGTCTGTATCCATTAATTGTACTTGCATCTAACACACGTAATGTACAAGTAGGATAACGTAAAGCATAACGGCTACCTTCATCAATATTTCCTACAGAAGTTTTAATATGGTGACAGAAAGCCTGAATTGCACCATTGAATGCAACTGGATCTGAAATATCAGTTAAATGATATCCTCCATTCACCCATTGTCCATAACTGTTTCCATTGATATCACGCATCGTAAAATCAATAGTTTGTCCATTCATAGTAATAGACTGAGGAACCGCTAAAGCAGAGTCTGTGTAAGTACACTCTCCACCATCGCCATCATTCCAGTCAATTGTATTGTAGTAATATCCATCTGCTGTAGTTCTAGATTTGTTATATAGTTCCAATGGGCCGTCAATTGTCTGTACGTAGCTGTTATTACCAAATTTACCTACAACATCAATAGAGGAACCAACGTTAAACACATCCTTTGTGCCTTCTGCTAAATAAGCCAGTACATTGATACTTCCAACTTTGGCTGTACCTAAACCAACGCCCACTGCTCTTCCCTTTGACTTGGAAATCACGATTTCAAGTGATTTTAAATTCGCACCCAAATAAGATAGTGCCATCTCTCCTGTTTCAGGGTCATACGCACCATATTCAGACTCCAAAGGAACATCTGAACCGTTCACATATACTTTTACATTTTTTGGAATAATATTACTTGCGGTCTTTTCAGAAGCAAGCTGAAAACGTGTTGTCATGAAAGGACGTAAACTGATTGAATCCCCTACAACACTGTCAATAGAACCTGTCTTATCAACAACTGTAGTTTTAACTTTAACATCATTTTCTACATCAGCAGGAACTAAAAACTGTACCTGTAAATCTGAAAAATCCTCTTTTGGATTGTTATCTGTTTTTGCTTCTTTAGCCACGGTTTTGAAAACATCTTTATCAATTTTTAAGATGTGAGTTTTCTTATCATAAGAAAAGCCTTCTGTTAGCTGTTGACCATAATCATTTCCACGAGCCACATCATAATCGTATGGATAACTCTTCTTGGCTAAACCATTCACAAAAGGTGTGTCTGCCTGAATATAGTAAGCATCTCCATCTGTATATACTGTGCTTGGCTCCATTGTCTGCGTATAGATCGTATCCTTTGGGTCTTTATCAATCAATGCAGAAGTGATTGTATCGTTTTCAGATACAGCACTTGGAATTGCATACAAGTATTTTGTATATACGGTTTTAGATGTATCTATATCCATCTTTGAAAGATCCACGTCAAATGTGCCATATTTATCTGCATCTTCAGATTCAGCTACTGCATCATTTGAAGTAGAAACAGATTCATTGGAACTTTTGTCCTGAGAAGAATCATCACTTTCAGTTTTGTTTGAATTACTGTTTTCTTCTTTTTGCGTTTCATTTTGTTTGAATACTACATTGAAAGAAGCATCAGCCGTCTTTGCTGTATAGACAAAACTGAAAGATTTTTTTCCACTTGTAAATCCAGAGATCGTACTGTCATTTAAAGTAATATCATCAATAACTGCATTCTCATTGGATTTAGAAACAATTTTAATCTCTGTACCTTCGTTATAATCGGCATTATAACTTTCTCCATCAGACAGTGTCTTTGTGAAATCGCCTGATGAAAGTGTAACTGTACCATCCCCTACAACATTCACTGAAAAGCCTGCCGTATTTACTGTTTGAGCCGTCGTTTCTTCTGCATAAGTAGGAAGCACCAGATTCAGTGAAGTTAACACAGTTACAAAAAAGGCGAGAAATGTATTCTTAATCTTTTTCATACTTTCATTCCTTCCTATTAAGGTAAATGACCTTAATTTAAATCGTTCCCCTTTATTTATTTCTATCCCTAAAAAATCTCTAACGTTAGAAATCTTGTTTTTTGAGTTTTTAATAACATCAATATTCTGAAAGGAAAAAACATTGACATTCTTTCAACTCAATTTAAGGAATATCCAATAAACTGTATTTGTTCATATTTCATCCCACCCTTTCATTAATTTACTTTCTATGGTGCAATAGTACGGTCACTACCCGCTTTATTGCGTGTAAACAAAAAAGGAACTCGCCTGAGTTCCTTTTTTAACATTAATATATCTCTTTATTTAAGAGTTTCTTTTCTTTAATTGCAGATTGCTTTGAAATGTTGACTAGTGAATAAAAAAACACACTAAGAACAAACAACCCGACAAATAAAATAAATACCAATCCAAATTCCATTTTCAATCTTCACCTTCTTTTTATGAAGAAATTCAAAGGTATGCTGTATTACAACAATCTGTAACCTACGCACACCGCCAAAAACAGTCTAAACTACAACGCAATTAGAAAAATCATTTCTTCTGGTCTTCCTTCACTACCATGTGAAGGCACGCTGATGTACAACTATAACGTTGATATTGCACTTCAAATTCATCTTTCACTACGCATGGCATTACAGACTACTATAAAATTTTAACCTTGCCACGAATGACTACGGTGTGATTTTAGTTCGTCTGTACTTTCGGCATTCCTGCCAAGGTCCGTGAAACGACCTTATAAAAAAGGCGGAATTCCTTATTCCGCCTTAAACATATAAATCTATTTTGAAGCTCCGCAAGTCGAGCATCTGTATCCTGTTGTCACAGTTTCGGTATGTGTCACCGCATCATGGTGTACTGTCTGATAGCCAGTGACTTCTTCACGCCATTCTGAGTGCCACCCCCCTTTATCATCACCATTAATCATATGTTGATATACATGAGCTGAAGCATCAGTGCCTGTTAAATCAGCACCACAAGAACTACAGATTTCATGCTCTCTCATCTCAGTCACAGGCACCTGTTCGTCATAGGCCGGCTGATCTACAACTGTACGAGTTTCAGTCACAGCAACCCAGTCATGTGTATGTTCGGCTGGTTTAGAACTGCTTGAGTTTGAACCACTGTTATTCGATGGTTTAGATGTGCCAGAGTTATTGCTACTGTTATTAGATGGTTTTGAAGTGCTAGAGTTATTGCTACTGCTGTTTGAAGGTTTAGAAGAACTAGATGTGTTATTCTTGTTTGAGCTAGTATTTGTAGTCGAAGCTGTGTTGTCCTTCTTTGATTCTGAAGTATTTGATTTATTAGAAGAATCGGCTTTTGCTGTTTCTTCCTTCTTCTCCTCTTTCTTTTCTTCCTGTTTTACTTCCTGCTCCTCTTTCTTCTCATCCTCTGTCTTTGCAGAATCTTCAGATGGTGTCAAAGTGGCAGTGCTGCCATCTTTTTTTGTTACGTCTAAATTGACTTTATCTTCTTTTAAAGAAACATCAACTTTCTTTGTATCTTCCGTATTTACATCTTTGAATACGAATGTTTTGTCCTGATCCTGTAACCCAATCTTTACACCCTTATTTTACCATTTTAAAAGTCAAAAAATGCTAGATTTTTGTGCGAAATTCAGGGTAAATTTCATGTTTTTACTTTATTGCCACTCACAACCATGCGAAAGTTGCTGTACTACACAACAGTGATAACTTGTTGGAAGATGGAGACGCTCCTTCACTACCATCCGAATTTGTACTGTACTGCAACCTCAAATGGCATTACAGATTACTAAGGAATTTTAGCCCTGCCACGAGTGACAAAAGTGTGATTTCTATTCATCTGTACTTTCGGCATTACTGCCAAGGTCCGTGAATCGACCTTATTTGAGAATTAAGGTCAATTGCCTTAACTCTTATTTATCCCATCCACTAATTTTTACATCATAGAGCACTTGAATCTTCTCAATGCATTCTTTTATGATTGGATGTCTATATCTAATAAGTGCAGACCATATTTCCTCCCATCTTCTTTCATCATCTTCATCATCCATAATCTTCTCACCAGCCAAACCAACCACGTTATCTAAATCTGTTTTCTTTAAATGTTTAAATAATTCTGCAACTGGAATTGTCTTTTCTAAATGCTGTAGAACCAACGATTGATATTTTTGTAAACAATCGTCATACTTTTCAAAGCAAGCTACTTCCTCAAATTCATCCGATCTCACATCATCATCTAGTTTACGTGCAAGAACATAAGGTTTTATAGTGCAAGCATAATATAGAATTGCAAAATTTGTTTCTCCATTGAATGCTAACAATTCAGGGGAATAACCTCCCTGATTGTAAAGTATAATAGACTTCATTTTTTCTTCCTCCATTCTTAAGGCAAATTGCCTTAATTCTTAAAATCATAAAAAAAGACAGAATATCAAATTCTGCCTTTTGCTTATGTCAAATTATTTTAAATGGGCACATACATTTTTTAAGGAAAGATGTATAAAAGGGCTTGATCGTCATTAGTATATGTACCCATTTGAAATAATGAGCAGGCTCATGTTTTCTGCTCTGTCCAGAACACTGGCTTATGGATCATTGTCCCATGTCTAAAATTCTGATGGATCAGATTCTGACATTCTCGTTTTAAAATCT
>OLNY01001934.1_pt1 | contig 15258 bp, 9 predicted proteins | sample 1671981 | NCBI WGS metagenome assembly OLNY01 (sample SAMEA3136632, study PRJEB25190) | human gut metagenome | biome: human gut; feature: human-associated habitat; material: faeces | place: Austria | collected 2013 | reverse complement strand
ACACAGAAAAGGAGGAAAATGGTATGAGTAAAAAGCAGATGATACGACGGCGAGGGCTGAGCGCATTTCTGGCGATGGCAATGTGCTTCGGTCTGCTGCCTGCGACGGCTTGGGCAGCGGAAGAAGGGGTTGCCATTAATGAAAGTAATTTTCCCAATAAAACCTTCCGGAACTATATACAGAAAGTGTTTGATAAGGACAATAACGACTTTTTCAGCGCGGATGAGATTGCTGCCGTGACAGAACTTACGTTTCAGTACCCGGATGACCCGAATACAGGTGTAGCGGGAATTACGTCTTTGAAAGGTATCGAGTACTTCACTGCCTTGACGAGTTTGGATTGTTCCTATCAAGACCTGACGGAATTAGACCTTAGCCGAAATACCGGGTTGACAAGTGTACTATGCTACGGCAATCAACTTACCGAACTGGATTTGAGTGCGAATACCCAGTTAATAGAATTGGACTGCAGCAGCAATGAGATTACCCATTTGGATGTCAGCAGCAATCATAATCTCGAAAAGCTGTCCTGCTATCATAATCGGCTTACCAGTCTGGATCTCAGCCGGAATAATAAGCTGACTTATACCTACTGTGATAGTTGGTGTCCTATTGAACCGGATGAGAACAACACGATCAATCTTGCTGAACTGGATGTTGACAAAACCAGTGACTGGGTTGGCGGCAAGGTTGAAAACGGCATTCTGACGATTGATGAAGGAGCAAAGAAGGTCACCTATAACTATCAGTGCGGTAATAACATCGAGATGTATGTCATACTGCATATTCATATATATGATGATTCCTGGGAATATAACGCCAATGAACATTGGAAGAAATGCACCAATTTTTGCACGGGTGCGAACCAGGGGATGATAAAGAGCCCTCATGATTACAAGGGCGGCAATACCTGCTCCATCTGCGGCTATGTGAATGCTGCCGACACTTATGCTGTCACTGTTGAGGTTGATGGACACGGCACCGCCGGTGCGTCTCCGGCCTTCGCCAAGACAGATGAAACGGTTACGCTCACCGCGATTCCCGATACGGGTTATGCTTTTAAGACATGGGAGGTTATCCGTGGCGGCGTTGCCATTACCAATGATACTTTTATCATGCCTGCCAAGCCTGTGACCGTCAAGGCTGTTTTTCAGGAAAAAACTGCGGCTCCGGTGATCAGCCCTAACGGTGGCAGCTTCAATGATACGGAGACCGTTACACTTACTTGTGACACGGAGGGTGCATGGATATATTACACCATAAATGGTGTAAAGTCTCATTACAGGGATCCGTTCACGCTGACGGAATCGGCGAACATCACAGTCTGGGCTGAAAAGATGGGCAAAGCCGATAGCGATATCGTCACAGCTGCCTTTATTAAGATTGTCGATGGCGTTGCCGTTGATACGTTCAATTTCCCCGACAAGAACTTCCGCGATGTCGTGAAAACGTTTGATACTGACGATAACAATATCCTCAGCGATACTGAGATTGCCGCAGTAAAGGAAATCCACTGCAAAGGCAGAGCCATTACCAACTTGAAGGGCATCGAGTATTTTACTGCGCTTGAGTATCTGTACTGTTACGATAACGAGTTAACAGAACTCGATCTCAGCCGGAATACCAAGCTGAAAGAGCTGAATTGCAGTACAAATCGCTTGACGGTATTGGATCTCAGCCAAAATCCGAAGCTGAAAAGGGTGATTTGCTCCGATAACGCGCTGACCGCGCTCGATCTCAGTCATAATCCAGAGCTGGAAGATGTGAACTGCTCCGATAACGCGCTGACCGCGCTCAATCTCAGCAGTAACTCCAAGCTGACGAATCTGAATGCATCGGGTAATATTCGCGAGATTACACTGACAGGCAATACCTTTGATCTGTCGAGCCTGACCGGCTTTGATGTCTCAAAGGCCAGAAACTGGCAGGACGGCACAGTCAGCGGAAATACTCTTACAGTAGATGGCAATGCCGCTGTCGTGACCTATTCCTATGACCTCGGTTATACCGGTACGGAACTGGATGACGCGGAAAAGGACGTTATTTTCACACTGGCGATTGCAGGACGCGGCACGGATATTGATATCAACAAGACCAACTTCCCGGATAAGGACTTCCGAGAGCTTCTTCTTGATAAAGAAGCCAATATTGATCGGAATCAGGATGGTAAACTCAGCACATGGGAAATTGCGCTGGTGCAGGATATTGATGTCTACGATATGGAAATCGCTGATCTTACGGGTATTGAATATTTTACGGAGTTGAAATATCTGGATTGTGCCGGTAATCACCTCACAAGTCTGGACCTCAGCCGGAATACCAAGCTGGCCGAGCTGGATGCAGAGAACAACACATATACGATTACTCCGGTCAACGACAGATTTTATCTTGCCTCTCTGCCTGCGGGTTTTGATGTAGCAAAGACCAGCCACTGGCAGGGCGGCACGGTCAGCGGCAATATCCTGACGATAAACAGCGATGTCGATGAGGTTACTTACGACTATGACTGCGGAAAGGATTTTACGACAACATTTACACTGGAAATCCCGACGCAGTACACTGTCACGGCTCATGGGCTGTACGGCGGAGTCATGGGGATTACCCCGGGCGAGGATTATACCGCACGATACACGGTCGGCGCTCAGGTCGGTCTTCAGATCGGCAAACGCGACGGCTTCACCCTGCAGGGTCTGACGCTCGAGGGAATCAGCGAAGAGCAGCTGCAATGGCAGGCAAAGGACGCGGAAAGCACAACTCGAGGTATTTCCTTCGAGATGCCCGCGCATAATGTGACGGTGACGGTCAACTGGAAGGCGAACGGCTCGTCCTCGGGCGGCGGTTCTTCCGGCGGCGGTGGAGGAGGCGGCGGCGGAAGCGTCTCCATTCCCGACACCAAGATCCCGACCGGCATCTATGAGCACGGCACCGTCACCGTATCTCCCGAGTCTGCGTCCAAGGGCGACACCGTGACCATCACGGCAACCCCCGACAAGGGCTACACCCTCGAAAGCCTGACCGTGCTGGACAAGGACGGCAAGGCGCTCGAACTGACCGACAAGGGCGGCGGAAAGTACACCTTCGTCATGCCGGCGGGCAAGGTCACGGTGAAGGCGGTCTTTATAGACGACAACACCATGCTCAACTTCTTCACCGACGTTCACGCGGAGGATTACTACTATGACGCAGTCCTCTGGGCGGCGCAGAAGGGCATTACCGGCGGTATGAGCGACACGCTGTTCGCTCCGAACGCTGCCTGCACCCGAGCGCAGATCGTCACTTTCCTGTGGCGTACGGCGGGTTCGCCTGAACCGAGTGCGTTGAGCGACTTTACCGATGTGCCCGCTGACAAGTATTATGCCAAGGCGGTTGCATGGGCGGTCGAGAATGGCATTACCAACGGTACGACCGATACCACCTTTGGCCCGGATGAGACCTGTACGCGCGCACACGGCGTAACGTTCCTGTCTCGCGCAGCCAAGGCAAATACCGCTTCCGGCAACAGCAATTTCGCTGATGTAGACGCGAACGCATATTACGCAAGTGCGGTCAAGTGGGCGGTTGACAATGGCATTACCAACGGTATCAGCAGCAGCCTGTTCGGCCCGGACAGCAGCTGTACCCGTGCACAGATCGTCACGTTCCTGTACCGTATGTATCAGGGCAAGTAAGCAGTACAACACGGATATTAGGCTGTATCTGAAAAACAGGACTCTTCGGAGTCCTGTTTTTGTATTCGAGGTTAGGAAAACGAAGGAGAAACTATTGCCGCCATGGGTAAAATAACAGACCCTGCCGCTCAGGAGTATCCGAATGGCAGGGCCCGACTTATTGGGTAGTTGAACTAAATCAGAGAGCAGATTTTTATGGAGTTGTTGGAAGTTCAATAGGCATATTATCAAAAATCATCGAACATATTTTCAAAATTCAGATTTACATTTTGATAATTTGGCGTATAATATAAATAAAGGTGGTGATTTTCAAAATGCAGATGGAAGATTTGATTGAACTTGCAAAACGTGTGCAGGCACAACAGGCCGAGGCGCAAACCGTTGAAGTGAAAGCTGCACATCGCGGGTGTCCAAGCAAGCTGCGCGATACGCTTTCCAGCTTTTCCAACCAGAACAGCGGCGGTATTCTCCTGTTTGGATTGGATGAAAACGAACATTTCACAGCAGTCGGCGTGTATGATTTGCAGGATTTGCAGAAAAAAGTAACCGAGCAGTGCAATCAAATGCAGCCGCCGGTTCGTGCTCTGTTTACCACCGCCGAATACGAAGGCGTGTGGATCTGTTCGGCAGAGATTCCGTCCATTGCCTACGCTGAGCGTCCGTGTTACTACATCGGTGCCGGAATTCAAAACGGCTCTTATGTGCGTGTAGGCGATGCTGACCGCCATATGACCGATTACGAAATCTACTGTTTTGAGGCATACCGCAACCATATGCACGATGATGAGCGTGTTATCGAGCGCGCAACGGCAGATTTTCTTGACAAAGATCTGCTGAACGCTTTTCTGACCGAACGCCGCATATCACGCCCGCAGTTTGCACAGATGAACGATACGCAGGCTATGGAAATGCTGTCGATCACTCGCAACGGCATACCGACTATCGCTGGTCTGCTGAATTTCTGCGTTTATCCGCAAGGTTTTCTCCCTGAACTGGGTATTACCGGTATTGTCGTTCCGGGTACGGAAATCGGCGATACTGCCGACAGCGGAGCGCGTTTCCTCGATAACAAGCGTATGGAAGGCACCATTGCCAACATGTTTTCCGAGGCAATGGCATTCTGCATGCGCAACATGAAAACCGCCACGATCATTGACCCGGAAACCGGCAAGCGATGTGACAAAACCGAATATCCGGTCAGCGCGATACGCGAAGCTGTGCTGAATGCGCTCATTCACCGCGATTACAGTATTTACACCGAGGGCACGCCCATTCAGATTGACTTTTTCAGCGATCGGCTGGAAATTCACAGCCCAGGTTCCCTGTATGGCCGTATGTCGGTCGAAGATCTCGGTTTTGCACACCCCGATGCCCGCAATCCGGTCCTCGCCGTTATGACCGAAAGCCTGACAGATGCAGAGCACCGTTATTCCGGCATCCCGACTATGCGCCGCGCTATGCAGGAAGCAGGACTTCCTGCTCCGGTATTCATCAACCGACAGAATGAGTTTGTCGTTGTACTGTACAATCATCAGACTGAACCTGAAAATTCAGTTAATCCAGGACATGCGGCAGACAAAACAGCCGCACTTCTGCAATTCTGCCGCACACCGCGCACCCGCAAGGAAATTGCAGATTTCCTTGGCATTGGAACCGTGTACCACGCCAACAAGCGCTACATTCAGCCGCTGGTTGAGCAAGGCAGGCTGAAACTCAGCATTCCGGATAAACCGTCCAGCCGCAAGCAGACGTACACGACTGACGTTTAAAGGACTCCTGACTCTTTATGGGTCAGAAGTTTTTCTATCTCAAATTACGCAAAAAGGCGGCCGCAGTTTTTCAAATCCGACATATCGTGAAATATATACTATAAAAATGAAGGATGAAAAGAGAAAGTCGAAGGACAAGTGTCGATGTAGTTCTATTGATGTCATGCCATCCCTCCCGAAACAGTGCCGAAACGTTCCTGTACCGTATGTATCAGGGCAAGTAAGCAGTACAACACAGATATCAGGCTATAACTGAAAAAACAGGACTCCTCGGAGTCCTGTTTTTTTGAGGCTGTCGAAAAACTGTAGTTTTCGACAGTCTCCGTATTTTTCCGGTCTCATCATTTATTGAGATAGTGCAGACGGCGAAGGAATTCTTCATTATCCGTTTTTTTACAGATGGCATCGATGCCTGAGGAAATGATCCATACAGCCATGCCGCGCTGAGCACACAGTACGAGCAGATCAATGATCATCTTGTGATGTGTGGACTCCTGTCCGGCGAACGGGAAAAAACAGATAAGCAGGCGCGGATTAAGCAGATACCACCGATAATACGAAAAACGAAGCCGTTCGGGGTAGGGCCAGCTGCTCAGTGGCTGCAGCAGCATTTCCTTCGGAAACCAGCGCAAAGCCTCGGATAAAATACTGGATACAATCTTTTTGCGGATGATATGCTGTCCGGCCTTGGGGATAAGGCTGGTGCACAGATTGTCGAGCGCGGTCATGTTGTCGAACAGCACGCCGCCGGGGCGGTCGGGTCGCTCAATCTGAATGCCGATCTCGCTGCCGATGACGCGGCCGAGATCGCCGGGCTGGTACAGGCGGCCGTTGAGCCGGAAAAAGCCGCTCGTCCAGCCGCGATCGCCCAGAAAGCATTCATGCAGGCGGCGGCCAGTGTTGTAGTTTTCATCGCGCAGAAAAGCAATCTCGCCGCGCCTGATATCAAACGTCATCGGCGGCAATGCGGGAAAGTGCAGATCCCGAACAGAAAGCACGGGGGCGCCTTCTGTCATAGCAGTGTGCTCAAAACGTTTAACGCCTCTGCCTCCCTCCCAGCCGAGCAGCTCAAACAGACGAGGGCCATACTCCTCCGGATACAATCTAAAAAATGTACGCCGGTCGCGGATTACATCGATGCGGCTCGCGTATCGGAACATGAATGTTTCATCCATGTCAAACAGGAACACCGCTGTACCGTGGCGAAGCAGCAGCTGCACGCAGTCCATTAGCTTTGCAAGATCCTGGCGGCGCAGCGTCTCGGTCAGCCGGTCGAGCACAAGCAGCTTGTAGCCGTTGAACCATGCACGAAAAATTGACAGACGGTAGTAGTCAAGCATGGAAAGGTCGATAAGCCGCGTACTCCATGGCAGATTAAGTCCCATCCGGTGGAGCATGTCAGTCGCTGCGAGTGATGTCAGCCGTTCGGTGCTTGGGAAGCGCTGTCGAAGATGATTCGTACGAACAAGTGCGAGAACAAAATCGCGCATGGTCAGTTCCTTGCTCGCGAAACGAGATTTGTCCACCACAATGGCATTCTGACGAATCCAGCGCTCCAGACCGGTTGCGCCAATGCGTTGTTCGCAGCAGAATGCCCGACCGTCGGTAAACACCGTTTTCCCCTTGAAAATATCGAGATATGCAGTACCGGAGGTAAGGTGTTCATCAACATAAACACCGATACACTCACCGTGTGCGATGGAAACATCAAACTGGTACTGCCCGCTCTCGCTGTGAAAATAGCCATGCTCGATGCGAATAAGCTCTTCTTTCATGTCAGTCTCCCTGCATCAGCAGCGGCATCGTGACGCAGCACTCCGTACCGATGCCCGTTGCACTGAAAACGCGAAGACCGTAATTTTCGCCGAACATCAGCCGAATACGGCTGTTAACATTGCGCAGCGCGATTCCGCCGCGTTTTTTATCGCCGGAGGCTGGGCTGCCATGGACAAATTCCTCGTTAAGCAGCATGACCTGCTCCTCGGGCATGCCGACTCCGTTGTCCTTTACGCGCAGGAACAAGGTATTGGCACTGTTTTCAATGGAGATATATACGATACCATGTCCGATTTTGCCTTCCAAACCATGTACAACAGCGTTTTCTACGAGCGGCTGGAGAATGAGCTTCGGCATTCTCGCCTCAAGCAGATCTTCATTTTCCATTTCAAGCTCCATTTCGAGTTTGTCGCCGAAGCGGCAGCGCTGGATGGTGAAATAGTTTTCCGCATTGTCCAGTTCATCCGAAAATGTGACATATTCCTGTACATTTGATATGGTATAGCGAAAAAACGTAGCTAACGCTTCGGTGGTTTCCGCAATATCCGCACAATCCGCCAGCAGAGCGTCCGAACGGATAGCCTCGAGTGCATTATACAGAAAATGCGGGTTGATCTGGTTTTGCAATGCCAGATACTCGGCCTGCTTCTGCCGCAGGCGAGTGATCTCTTCACCGTGCAGACGATCTACGATTTCCCGGAAGAACGCAAAAATCTCGCGGGAGCGGCTCCAGTCTGCGCCGAGGACGGCATCCACATCGCCGTCTCTGCGATAGCGGCGGAGTGCCCGGCGCAGTTTCCATTGTGTTGTCAGCCACATAAGTGACACCTACCTGTAAAGCTTTTTGTATTCAGAAGGACTGATGCCTGTCGTTTTCTTGAACAGTCGCGAAAAATATTTCAAATCACGGTAGCCGATCTGATCAGCGACGTCCTGCACAGAGTTTTCATCACTGCATAGCAGCTCCTTGGCCTTGTTCATGCGCAGCTCAGTTAAATAATCCATAAAATTCTGGCCGGTCTCCTTTTTGAACATGGCGGAAAAATATGTTGCATTAAAGCCGACCGCATTGCTTACATCCTCAAGGCGCAGCGCCTCCTGATAGTGCTGCTGAATAAAGCGTTTGGCATCCGTAATCGGACGCGCCTCGCGCAGCATGCGCTCGTTGCGCAGACGATCTATTTCGCCACACATATCATCGTGCAACAAGCGGAACAGCTCCTGTGCGTTGATGGCCTGCCACAAGCCGTCCATCATGCGCTGATAGAAGCTGTTGTCGGTCTCGCCGTTCCGCTGCATTCCGTAACGCATCGCCGTGAGGATCTCAAGAAACCAGTCCTCCAGCATCTTTCCCCAAAGCGGCTGCCTGGACATAACATCGCGGTAGCTGTCCTCGAGTTCACCGATGTACTGCTCCTTGTTCAGATATTCGGCGGCTTCCTGAAAACGGCGCTTACAGCTGCTGTCCATCGTGTAATACGCGTGAAAATCAGGGATATCAGTCTCCGCATCGCGCCAGACCGGAGTATGACACAGACGATCGATACACAGCCAGAGCGCCTCGCGCATAGAAGCACCAAGCGCATCGGCAGCGGAGCATCGGCTGCCAAGGCAGATTGTCGCACGGATGCCCCAGAACAGGTCGCGCTGCTTTTCGATTTCCTTGCGTATTTTGGTGAAGCATTGCTTGACCTCGACCGGCTGGTACTCCGGCAGATAGACCGCAACAGCGACACCTTCTCTTCGAATGGCAGCGGCAAAGCCGCATTTGAGCTGTCCAAGCTCCTGCCGGACGATTTCAAGTGCGTGCTTCATCATGGCGTGCACGCCATCCGGGTTCTTCCATGCTGATGGAATATCCGGTTTGACAATAGCGGCAAAATAACAACCGTTGGATGGCAGACCGTATTCCAGATTGAACGACCGCACCGCACTGGAGGTACGGACATCGCCGTGTATCTCGCCTATCAGCGTGTCAATGATACGCTCCTGCTCACGCTCATCGCTTTTCTTCAAACGGTACTCAATCGTAGCCTGCTCGCTGAGCTTGCCCTTAAGTCGGGTGAGAAGATCGGTCATCTCCTGCACCTTGAGCGGCTTCAGCAGATAACCCTCTACACCGTATTTTAGTGCGTTCTGCGCATATTCAAACTGGGCATAACCGCTGACAACGATAAAATGCAGCCCCGGCTGTATCTGCTTTGCCTGACGGATGAGATCAATGCCGTCAAAGCCCGGCATCCGTATATCGGTTACGAGCAAATGCGGCTGTTTGTCGCGTATCATCTCAAGCGCATGCATACCGTCGCTTGCCATGCCGACAATCTCAAAGCCAAGACTTTCCCAGTCAATCAGCTTGCACATCAGCAGCAGGACCTTTTTTTCATCATCTGCCAGTACGACCCTTAACATACATATTCCCCTTTGAAGGTAATTTTAGGAAAACAGATTTTGCTTGTTGATAGGAAAAAGGGAAAACGTAACCGTTTTCCCTTTTTCTTATTCATAATAACACTGTTTGCAAGGATTTGCAAAGCATTTTCAAGAAATTACTCGTAATCCTTAACGTTGCTGGAGTCGATCCAGGTGTTGTCGGTTACGATCTCGGTGGTATCGAGGGTTTCGCCCTTGAGCAGTTTAACAGCAGCCTCGATGCCGTTTGCAGCCATAGCGCCGCCGTTCTGAGAAACCGTACCGGAGATACGGCCATCCTGAATAGCTTCGAAGCCGTCCGGCGTGCCGTCAACGCCTGCGATAACGATACCGGAGTTTGCACCTGCTGCGTTGCCGGCGCCTACTGCCATGCCGTCGTTCTCACAAACGATAGCGTCCAGATCGTAAGCGGACAGCCAGCTCTCAACGGTAGACTGAGCGCTTGCGGTGTCCCACTGGCAGTCAGCCGGTGCAACGACCTGCTTGATCTCGGGATAGTTCTTCAGAATGTTCTCATAGCCTTCCATGCGCTGCAGACCGCCTGCATCACCGGAGGGGCCGGTCAGGATAGCGATGTTGCCCTTGCCGTTGAGGAGCTTTGCAACCTGCTCCATCTCGGTTTCGCCGGCCTTTACGTTGTTGCCGTAGGAAACAGCGGAGATGCCGTTGTTCTGCCAGTCGGTGCAGGCAGAGATGATGTTGATCATAACAACGCCGGAATCAGCTGCGGACTTTGCAGCATCAGCAAGGCCGTCTGGATCAACAGGCTCGAACAGGATGGCATCATAGCCCTCGGATACGCACTGCTCAATCTGGCTGATCTGGGTAGCAGCGTCCTGATCAGCACTCAGGATGGTCAGGTCAACGCCCAGCTCGTCAGCCTTGGCCTCAGCAGCTTCGGATACGGCAATCTGGAATGCGTTGGTCTGGTGCTGCTGGATGAGGGCGATCTTGTAGGAATCGCTGCCGGAATCAGCACCGGAATCGGTGCCTGCATCCGAACCGGTGGAAGTACCGCCGCAGGCAGCCAGACTCAGAGTCATGGCACCGGTAAGCAGCATAGCGAGAAATCTCTTCTTTGTCATTTTCTTTTTCCTCCTTAGAGACGTTGTGAATATGATGAAGAGGAGAGGGGAGCGCGAAGCACTCCCGCTGCCTCTTTATCAGCAAAAATCAGTTTTTCTTGGTCTTTCCCTTTACGTCGATCAGGACAGCTACCACGATGATAACGCCCTTGACGATCTTCTGCCAGTGGGACGATACGCCCATAATATCCAGACCGTTTGCAATAACGGTGATGAGCAGACAGCCGATGACAACGCCCCACGGCTTGCCCACGCCGCCGGTCATGGATACGCCGCCGACAACGCACGCCGTGATGGCATCCATCTCGTAGCTCTCAGCTGCGGTCGGCTGGCCGATGGTAACGCGGGAGGTCATCAGGAAGCCGCACAGACCAGCCAGCAGGCCGGCAATGGCGAACGTGGAAATGCGGATGGCAGTGGTGTTGATGCCGGAAACGCGGGCCGCCTGAAGATTGCCGCCGCAGGCATAAACACGCCGTCCGTAAACCGTTTTGGACAGAACGAATGCACAGATGATGATAACGATTACAAGAAAGACGGACAGCATCGGGATGCCTGCGATAGAGGAGGCAGCGACCGCCTTGTATTCCTTGCTGATGCCGGTAATCGGCTTGCCGTTGGAGGTCAGCAGAGCCAGACCGCGAACTGCCGTCATCGAGCCGAGCGTCATAATAAACGGGGGCAAATCGCCAATGGCAACGCCGATGCCGTTTACCATGCCGACTGCCAGACCGGCCAGCATCGCAACAACGAGCGGCACGATGAGCGGCAGGTCGCCCTTGCCGAGCAGCGCGGCCAGAATGCCGGTGAATGCAACGGTGGAGCCGACCGACATATCAAAGCCGCCTGCGATGATGACGAACATCATGCCGAACGCCAGAATGCCGTTGATGGAAGCCTGTTTGAGGATGTTCACGAGGTTGGTCGGTGCGATGAAGCTGGGCTTCAGGCAGGTAAGCACAACGACCAGTGCAATGAAGATCAGGAAAATGAAGTATTCGCTGATCAATCCCTTGATATTTTTCTGTTTCATTTCTCTTTTCTCCTTATACTTCAATCGCGGAGGCCAGTGTCATGATACGTTCCTGCGAGAACGCATCGCGTTGTACCTCACCGGAGAGATTACCCTCGCACATTACCATGATGCGGTCGCAGACACCCATCAGCTCGGGAATCTCGGACGAGATCATGATAACGGCCTTGCCCTGCTGTACCAGCTTGCCGAGCAGCAGGTAAATATCGCGCTTGGCGCCGACATCGATGCCGCGGGTCGGCTCATCGAGGATGATGATATCCGGGTCGTTCAGCAGCCACTTGGCGATAACGATCTTCTGCTGGTTGCCGCCGGACAGGTTGCCCGTAATCTGGTCGCCGGAAGGAGTTTTGATGTTCAGCTTTTTGATGTACTCCATGGAAGCGGCGCGTGCCTTGTTCTTGTTGTAAAGGCCGTGGCTGAGCAGCTTTTTGATGGCTACCATGGCGATATTGTCGTTTACCGAGCCGCTGAGGTTCAGACCGGTGACTTTTCGGTCCTCGGTGATGAGGGCCACGCCCTCCTTGATGATGTCCTTCGGAGAATGGACCTTGACCTGCTTGCCCTTGACGAAGATCTCGCCGGAGGCCAACTCGTGCATACCGAAGATGCCCTCGACTAGCTCGCTGCGGCCCGCGCCTACCAGACCGCCGATGCCGAGGATTTCGCCGCGGCGGACGGAAAGGCTGACGCCCTTTACCTTGTTGTCCGCGCGGACGATGTTCTTCGCCTCAAAAACGACATCGCCGATTTCGGCCTCCAGCTTGGGGAATACATCGGTAATCTCGCGGCCGACCATCATTTTGATGAGCTGGGCCTCGTCGAGGTCCTTGGTGTCGCCCGAACCGATGTACTGACCGTCGCGGTAAACGCTGACACGGTCGCAGATGGAGAAGATCTCGTCCATACGGTGCGAAATATAGATAATGGCAACGCCCTTAGCGGTCAGGCTGCGGATATGCTCGAACAGCAGCTCGACCTCGCGGTCGGTGATGGCGGCTGTCGGCTCGTCCATGACGATGACCTTTGCGTTAATGGAAATTGCCTTGATGATTTCGATCAGCTGGCACTGGGCAACGGTTAGGTTGCGCAGCTTTTCTTTCGGAGAAACGTGCAGGCCGCACTCCTTGATGAGCTTTTCAGCCTCTGCGATCTCAGCCTTTGCATCGACCAGACCGTTTTTGCGGATCTCACGGCCGACGAAGATGTTTTCATACACGGACATATCCAGAATCGGATTGAGCTCCTGATGAATCATCGCAACACCGTGATCCATGGCTTCTTTCGGATTGGATACATGGTACGGCTGACCGTTAAAGATGATCTCACCGCCGTTGTCCTTTGTGTAAATACCCATCAGAATTTTCATCAGAGTGGATTTACCGGCACCATTCTCGCCCATTAAAGCGTGTACCTCGCCGGGCTTAACCTGAAGCTGCACATGATCCAACGCCTTCACGCCGGGGAAGGTCTTGCTGATATCTTTCATTTCCAGTACATACTCCATGCTGTTCTTCCCTCCTCATGTGTCATTTTATTGTCATTATTTTATCAAACTGCTGCACATAGGAAAACACACAATCTTCACATATGGGGGGACGATTTTTGGATTTTTCACAAATATAGCATTTTACTTAATTTACGCAGAAATATTTTGTGCTATATGCATAAAACGCTGCCGTCCAAATCTCCGAAAGCAAGCCTTTAGCGAAACGTTTTTCACTTTCGGTACGTTAACTCGAGCCGCTTTCTTGGCTTTCTCATAATATAATTTCCCGGAAATGATATGGTATATAAATGGCAGATGAACGTTTGCGTTGAACTGCTGTCTATAGCTTCAAACTATGGACGATGATGGGTTTATCGTATTTTACAAAGGGGTCGTCAGCCCCTATACTAATATCATAAAATAAACGAGCCACTGCTCATTGCATAGATCAGAAAGGACAACCCCCATGAAAAATCCCGCTCCTTATCGTTATGATATTGTCGGCAGCTTCCTGCGCACAAAGGCTATCCACGAAGCTCGCAGCAAGTTTGAAGCCGGCGAAATTTCCGCTGAAGAACTGACCAAGGTCGAAGATGCCGAGATCACCGGTCTGGTAAAGAAGGAAGAGAATGTCGGTCTGCACGCTGTCACCGACGGCGAGTATCGCCGTTCCTTCTGGCACATGGACTTCCTCTGGGGTCTGACTGGTACGCAGAAGGTCAAGTCCGAGCACTTCTCCGTCGCATTCAAGGGCTTCCAGCCGAAGGCTGAGACCGTAAAGATCGTGGACAAGCTGGATTTCCCGGATGATCATCCGTTCCTCAAGCATTTTGCATTCCTGCAGAGCGTGGCCTCCGACCTCGTACAGCCCAAGCAGTGCATTCCGTCTCCGTCCATGCTGCATTTGATCTGCTGTGTTCGTTCGACCGACTACCAGCCGATCGAGCGCTACAAGGACGAGCAGGTTCTGCTGGACGATCTGGCAGCTGCTTACCAGAAGGCGGTAAAGGCGTTCTACGCTGCCGGCTGCCGGTATCTGCAGCTCGATGATACCTCCTGGGGCGAATTCTGTTCGGCTGAGAAGCGCAAGGCATATGCAGAGCGCGGTATCGACGTAGATGAGGTCGGCCGCAAGTACGTTTATGTGCTCAACAAGATCCTCGAAGCAAAGCCGGAGGACATGGTTATCACCATGCACATCTGCCGCGGCAACTTCCGCTCGACCTGGTCGTCCGCCGGCGGCTATGAGCCGGTAGCGGAGATCCTGTTCGGCCACTGCAACGTGGACGGCTTCTTCCTCGAGTACGACAGCGACCGTGCCGGCGGTTTCGAGCCGCTGCGCTACATCGGCAAGCAGAAGGTTGTTCTGGGTCTGGTAACCTCCAAGGATGCCAAGCTGGAGAACAAGGAAGACGTTATCGCGCGTATCCGCGAGGCTTCCCAATATGTGCCGCTCGAGCAGCTGGCGCTCAGCCCGCAGTGCGGCTTCGCTTCCACCGAGGAAGGCAATCTTGTGACCGATGCGGATCAGTGGAGCAAGCTGGCGCTCGTCAAGGAGATTGCAGAAGAAGTCTGGGCCGATTAAACAGCAGGACAGTCTAAAAAGCAGGGAACACGGAAACCGGCAGGTCTCACCGCCGGTGTTTGGATAAGAAAAACATTCGCGCAGATAAAATCCCACTTGATGTCAGGTACGATATCAAGTGGGATTGTCTGTTTTCTGTTTCTGTTCGTTCTAACGGGAATACCGGTGAATGGTTATGATAATAGCGGATTATATGCGAAACACAGCGCTCAGCGCGCCGAAAAATGTATGGGTCTAAATTCACATCTTCGGGCGCCATCGCAGCCCCCATATTTGCCGCATCGGTCACGCCCATTTCGACCATCCGGCCGAACAGAACGTGCGTCACGCGCACATCGCACGGCTCCGCGCCGTTCGGCACCGGCTCACTGCCGAGCACTGCCGCGCCTGCCGCGGTGGCTGTCCACTGGGCCGTCGGTG
>OLNY01001927.1_pt1 | contig 15294 bp, 11 predicted proteins | sample 1671981 | NCBI WGS metagenome assembly OLNY01 (sample SAMEA3136632, study PRJEB25190) | human gut metagenome | biome: human gut; feature: human-associated habitat; material: faeces | place: Austria | collected 2013 | reverse complement strand
TCATCTATTGAAGGTGATGCACTTTCTACACCATTATTCATTATGGGAAAAGATAAAGCTTATGAATTTATGAAAAAAAATAATATTAGTGGAATAATGGTTACAGATAAGAATGAAATAATACTTACTAAAGATTTATTGGAAGGATTTAAATTATTTGAAAATTATAAAGTATTAGCTTTTTAAGAATAGTAAAAAATTAAAATAAGGGCTCTTATATCAAAGTCTGATATAAGAGTCTTTTCTTTATATTAAATTAAGATAGTTAAAAAATTCCAATTAAATTTAAATAGTATTATTCTTTTTTATAAAGTGAAATAATTATAAGTCATCTACATCTTGCTCTTCACCATATCTAACTGTACCTTCTGAACTAAAGCTATCATTAGGGTCTTTTTCTATAAAGTATCCATCATTAGGTTCTTTAGATTTTTTTGCACACTTTGTACAAGATTCCATTTGAACATTAGTTAAATCATTTATTTTTTTCATTTTACTCATTATTAGGACTCCTTTATAAGTATGATCATATACTTAGTATTACTAAAAATAATAATATATATGAAAATATATAATTACATTTTATGTATAAAAAGGTAAAATTAAATAAAGGGGTTTGAGGTAAGTAAATGGAGGGTACAATGAGATTAATAAGATTAAATGATATAAAGGAATATTTACAGTCTTATGCAGATGCTATTTCTAATATATTAAAAATAGATGTTGAAATAGTTGATGAGAATTTAAATAGGATTATTGGCACTGGAGTTTATGAAGAGAAAATAGGGATTAATATAAAAAAGAATGGATTAGTTTATTCAGAAACATTAAGAACAAGAAAAATGCAAGTTATTGAGAATCCAGGTAAAAATAAATTATGTAAGAAATGTATAGATAAAGATAATTGTTTAGAAAAAATGGAGATAAGCTATCCAATTTATTATGGGGAAGATACTTTTGGAGTTATAGGCTTAGTGTGTACAACTGATAAACAAAAACAAAGATTGAGGGAAAATTTTAACAGCATAATTGCTTTCATAGGACATATGTCAGAATTAATTTCTGCAAAAATTATTGAGCAAAATGAAGAAATGATGCAGAGAAAAAATTTAGTGTTTCTAAAACAAATAATTAATTCAGTAAATGATGGAGTAATTGTTATAAAAAATAATAACATAATAAGTAGTATAAATTTAAAAGGAGTAAAGGAATTAGCCATTAATACAAATATTGTTGGACAAAGCATTAAAATAGAGTTAACAGGAGATTACTTTCAAGAATCACAAATTTATATTATAGAAATAAATGAAAAGAAATATGAGGTTGTTGGAAGGTTAATACCAAGTACTACTAACTTGGAGGATTATAATAGTGTATTAATTTTTAATAAGTTAAAAAAGATAAAGGAAGAAGCAATTACATTAACTTATGGAATAAATAAAACAAATATATTTTCAATTTTAGGTGACTCTAAAGAAATGATGATTTTAAAGAGTAAAATAAAAAAAATTAGCAATTCGACTTCAACTGTTTTAATTACAGGTGAGAGTGGAACTGGAAAAGAATTGGTAGCAAGGGCTATTCATTGTGAAGGAAATAGAAAAGATAAACCTTTTATTGCAATTAATTGTGCTGCAATACCAGATACTTTATTAGAAAGTGAGCTTTTTGGATATGATAAGGGAGCTTTTTCAGGTGCAAATTCTAATGGTAGAATTGGAAAATTTGAATTAGCAAATAAGGGTGTTATTTTTTTAGATGAAATAGGAGATATGCCATTATATTTACAAGTAAAACTATTAAGAGTATTACAAGAAAAAACAATAGTAAGAATAGGTTCTAATAAATTAATTTCTTTAGATTTAAGAGTTATAGCGGCTACTAATAAGGATTTAAAGGAATTAGTTAGAAAGGGAAAATTCAGAGAAGATTTATATTACAGACTAAATGTTATACCAATAGAAATTCCGCCATTAAGAGAACGAAAGGGGGATTTAGAATTATTACTTAATTCATTAATAGATAAATATAATATTGAATTTAACAAATCAGTATATTTAATAGAAGATAATGTTTTAGAGATGTTTAAAAAGTATAAATGGTATGGAAATATAAGAGAGTTAGAAAATGTAGTTGAATTTATGGTAAATTTATGTGACGAAAGAGGTATAATTAATGATACCATGTTACCACAATCATTTATAGAAAGTTTTCATGAACAAATGGGATTAGAAGAAAAATATGATGATAGTATAAAAGATATAATTCCATTAAAAGATATTGAAAAAATATATATAAAAAAGGCTCTTGAAATATATGGTGATACAACTGAAGGTAAAAAATTAGCAGCAAAAAAATTAGGAATTGGTATTGCAACATTATATAGAAAATTAGAATAATAATAAAAGTTTATCAAAATGATAACTTTTTATTAGTTTAATAGAATTAATTAGGATAACACTATGTTTACCCCAATTATCAAAATGATAATTTATTATCATTTTGATAATTGGGGTAAATTTTAGCCTAAAATAAATAAAAAACTAATATAAATAGCATTGTTTTTAAATGTATTTTTTGGAAAAAGTAAAATTTATGCTTAAAATTAAAAATATTTTGGCATAGTTATTGCTATAAATATTAGTGTAATGATTTAGTACAAAATTTATTTGAAGTAGTGGGAGGGTATTATGGATTTTAAATCAATTAAGTTACAAGCAGAAGGGTATGAAAATAGTATGACTAAGTTCTTAAGGGACTTAATAGCAATACCAGGAGAAAGTTGTGGAGAAAAAGGTGTTATAAATAGAATTGCTGAAGAAATGGAAATGCTAGGTTTTGATAAGGTTGAAATTGATGGAATGGGTAATATATTAGGTTATATGGGTACTGGAAAAACATTAATAGGATATGATGCTCATATTGATACAGTTGGACTTGGAGAATTAAGTAATTGGAATTTTGACCCATATAAGGGGTATGAAACTGATGAAGAAATAGGAGGTCGTGGTGCATCAGACCAACTTGGAGGAATTGTATCAGCAACTTATGGAGCAAAAATAATGAAGGATTTAGGTCTTTTAAGTGATGAATATACTGTATTAGTAACAGGAACTGTTCAAGAGGAAGACTGTGATGGTCTATGTTGGCAATATATATATAATGAAGATAAGGTGAGACCAGAATTTGTAGTAATTACAGAACCTACTAATGGAAATATTTATAGAGGTCAACGTGGACGTATGGAAATAAGAGTTGAAGTTAAGGGAATATCTTGTCATGGATCTGCACCAGAACGTGGAGATAATGCAATTTATAAAATGGCAGATATACTTCAAGAAGTAAGAGTATTAAATGATAATCTTCATTATGATGAATTTTTAGGTAAAGGAACTGTTACTGTTTCTGAAATATTCTTTAATTCACCATCACGTTGTGCAGTAGCAGATATGTGTGCAATATCATTAGATAGGCGCTTAACAGACGGAGAAACATATCAATCAGCTTTAGAGGAAGTAAGAAATTTACCATTTGTAAAGAAATATAAGGCTGAAGTTTCAATGTATAAATATGAGAGACCAAGCTATACAGATCTTGTATATCCAACTGATTGTTATTTCCCAACTTGGGTAATACCAGCAGAAGCACCAGCAACTAAGGCTATGGTTGAAGCATATAAAGGAATGTATGGTGAACCAAAGGTTGATAAATGGACATTCTCAACTAATGGAGTTTCTATAATGGGTAGATTTGGAATACCATGTATAGGATTTGGACCAGGAAAAGAAGAGGAAGCTCATGCTCCTAACGAAAAGACTTGGAAGGCAGATTTAGTAAGATGTGCTGCAGTTTATGCTGCTATGCCAACTATTTATTGTAGAGAGAAATAGTTAAAATTTTAAATAATAGGAATAAAGGGAGAGATATAAAATGGGATTAATGGATAAATATATTAAAGAATTAAATGAATTAAGCTTTGAAAATATGTATAATGACGACTTTTTATTAACTTGGGAGAAGTCTGAAGATGAATTAAAGGCTGTATTTACAATTGCTGAAGCTTTAAGAGATTTAAGAAAAAATAATATTTCATCAAGAATTTTTGATAGTGGTTTAGGAATTTCATTATTTAGAGATAATTCAACTAGAACAAGATTTAGCTTTGCATCAGCTTGTAATTTACTTGGACTTGAAGTTCAAGATCTAGACGAAGGAAAATCTCAAATTGCTCATGGTGAAACTGTAAGAGAAACTGCAAATATGATTTCATTTATGGCAGATATAATTGGAATTAGAGATGACATGTATATAGGTAAAGGTAATACTTATATGAGAGAAGTATCAGAAGCTGTTAGAGAAGGTCATGAAGATGGATGTTTAGAGCAAGTTCCTACTTTAGTTAACTTGCAATGTGACATAGATCATCCTACTCAAGTAATGGCAGATACATTACACCTAATAAATGAATTTGGTGGAATAGAAAATTTAAAGGGAAAGAAAGTAGCCATGACTTGGGCATATTCTCCTTCTTATGGAAAACCATTATCAGTACCTCAAGGTGTAATAGGATTATTAACTAGATTTGGAATGGATGTTGTACTTGCTCATCCTGAGGGATATGAAGTAATGGGAGAAGTTGAAGAAATAGCAATGAAAAATGTAAAGGAGTCAGGTGGATCATTTACAAAAACAAATTCTATGGAAGAAGCATTTAAGGATGCGGATGTAGTATATCCAAAGAGTTGGGCTCCATTTAGTGCTATGGAAAAACGTACAGATTTATATGCTAAAGGTGATAGTGAAGGTATTAAAGCTCTAGAAAAAGAGCTATTAGCACAAAATGCAAATTATAAGGACTGGGAATGTACTGAAGAATTAATGAAGACAACAAAGGATGGAAAAGCAATATATTTACACTGCTTACCAGCAGATATAACAGGAGTAAGCTGTGAAGAAGGAGAAGTAGAAGCTTCAGTATTTGATAGATATAGAACATCATTATATAAAGAAGCTAGTTTTAAGCCATATGTTATTGCTGCAATGATTTTCCTAAGTAAAATTAAAAATCCACAAGAAACTTTAAAAAGTCTTGAGGAAAAGGGAAAGGAACGTCAAAGTAAATAAATTAAATAATCAATTTATAACTAGGAACTAAGAGTAAAAAATAATATTTTTACTTTTGGTTCTGGGTTTAATATTTAATTTGAGGTTAATTGATAATATTTGAAAAGGGAAGGGGTATAGGAATGAGAAAGAAAATAGTAATTGCTTTAGGTGGAAATGCCTTAGGTAATACTTTGGCAGAGCAGATGGTAGCTGTTAAATCAACAGCAAAGGCTATAGTTGATTTAATAGAAGAAGGTAACGATGTTATTATATCTCATGGAAATGGACCACAAGTAGGAATGATTAATAGTGCAATGACAGAATTTCATAAAACAAATAAAAAATACTCAATATGTCCTATGTCTGTGTGTGTAGCAATGAGTCAAGGATATATAGGATATGACTTGCAAAATGCTATAAGAGAAGAATTATTAAATAGAAATATAAATAAAGGTGTATCAACAATAATAACTCAAGTTGAGGTTGATCCAAATGATAGTGCATTTGATAATCCTACTAAACCTATAGGTGCTTTCATGACCAAAGAAGAAGCAGATAGCATAATAAAGGAAGGAAAAAAGGTAATAGAAGATAGTGGCAGAGGATATAGAAGAGTAGTTGCATCACCTAAGCCAATAGGAATAGTTGAAGTTGAAACTATAAAAACTTTAGTTGAAAGTGGACAGGTAGTTATAGCTTGTGGTGGGGGTGGAATTCCTGTAATCAGTGAGGGTAATCACTTAAGAGGTGTAGGAGCAGTTATTGATAAAGATTATGCTAGTTGTGTATTAGCTAAAGCTATAGATGCAGATTGCTTTATTATTTTAACCGCAGTAGAAAAGGTTGCTATAAATTTTGGAAAAGAAAATGAAAAATGGCTTAGTGAAGTTAGTACAGATGAAATGAAAGAATATGTTAAAGAAGGGCATTTTGCACCAGGGTCAATGAAACCTAAAGTAGAAGCTGGAATTGATTTTGCAGATTCTAAAGAGGGAAGATATGCATTAATTACATTACTAGAAAAAGCTAAATACGGCATAGCTGGTAAAACAGGAACGAAAATATATAAATAAGCTGTATTACAAAAGAGACCTTATGTAAACGTATTAAAAGAGTGGTGGAGGATTTATGGAAGAAAATAAAAAGTCACAACTTTTCAAATTTTATGGAAAGCTTAGTTTAAAGGAACTTGTACCATTAGGATTACAGCATGTTGTAGCTATGATTGTAGGATGTGTAACACCAGCTATAATTGTTGCATCAGCAGCAGGTTTAGATGCGACAGATAAAATTTTATTAGTACAATCATCACTTGTTTTTTCAGGAATTGCAACTTTGATTCAAATATTTGCAATAGGAAGGAAGATAGGATCAAAATTACCAATAATAATGGGGGTTAGTTTTGCTTATGTTCCAACTTTAACGGCTATAGCTGGTGAATTTAATATGGCCACAATATTTGGGGCACAAATTTGTGGTGGAGTAGTTGCTATAATTTTTGGGATGTTTTCTAAAAAACTAACTAAATTTTTTCCACCAATAGTAACAGGAACAGTAATTTTTGCTATTGGACTTTCATTATATTCAACTGCGGTTAAATATATTGCAGGAGGAGTTGGGAATGAAGGCTTTGGATCACCTTTAAATTGGCTTGTTGCAGTAATTACGTTATCAGTTGTAATTTTCTTAAATTTTTATACTAAGGGAACTTTAAAGTTAGCATCTATATTATGTGGAATAATAGTAGGGTATATTATTTCATTATTATTAGGTATGGTTTCTTTTGTAGAAGTAGGAGAGGCTAGTTGGTTTCAAATGCCTAAATTTATGCATTTTGGATTAAGCTTTAATGCTACGGCTATAATATCTATGGTTGTAATGCATATAGTAAATTCAGTACAAGCCATTGGAGATCTATCTGCGACTACAAATGGAGCTATGAATAGAGAAGCAACAGATGAAGAGATATCAGGTGGAATAGTTGGGAATGGTATATCAAGTATATTAGGTTCATTATTTGGTTGTATGCCAACTGCTACTTTTAGTCAAAATGTTGGAATAGTAACTATGAATAAAGTTATAAATAGAGGAATATTTATATTTGCATCAATAGTAATAATATTGTCTGGTTTAATACCTAAGTTTTCTTCTATATTAATAAGCATACCTCAATGTGTCTTAGGAGGAGCTACTATTACTGTTTTTGCAACAATTACAATGACTGGAATAAAAATGATTTCAGCTAGTAAGTTAACCACTAGAAATACAACTATAGTTGGACTTGCTATAGCTTTAGGAACTGGAATCGTACAAGTTGAATGTTCTTTAGGGTTATTTCCAGCTTGGGTAATTTCTATATTTGGAAAATCATCAATAGTTGTAACAACATTAGTTGCAATAATATTAAATTTAATTTTACCAAAAGAAAAAGAGCAAGAGGTTAAAGTAGAAGAAAAAATAAAGAATGTATTGTAGTTATAAATAAAGTTTAAAAAGGAGAGAGAAATAGTTATGAAAGAAAGAATAGAATGGAAAGAAAATACTTTGCCAAAGGTAAAGAGTGAAAATAGATTAGATTTTTTAAGTAAAGAGGAAATTGAGAAAACAAAACAATTTCATAGTAGCTTCCCACAATATAAAGAGACACCATTAGTTAACTTAGATAATTTAAGTAAAAAAATAGGGGTTGGAGGAATATATATCAAGGATGAATCCTATAGATTTGGATTAAATGCATTTAAAGTATTAGGTGGTTCTTTTGCAATGGCGAAATATTTAGCTCAAAAATTAGGGAAGGATATTTCAGAACTACCATATGAAAGGTTAATATCTGATGAAGTAAGGGATGAACTTGGAGATATAACATTTGTAACTGCTACAGATGGAAATCATGGAAGAGGAGTAGCGTGGACTGCTAATAAATTAAAACAAAAATCAGTAGTATATATGCCTAAGGGTTCTTCTCAAATAAGATTAGAAAATATAAGAAAAGAAGGTGCAGATGCATCAATAACTGATATGAATTATGATGAGGCTGTTAGATTAGCAGCTAAATATGCAAGTGAGCATAATGGAGTAGTTATCCAAGATACAGCATGGGAAGGATATGAAGATATTCCAGCTTGGATAATGCAAGGTTATGGAACTATGGGATTAGAAGCTCTAAATCAGCTTAAGGATTTTGGAGTTGAAAGACCTACACATATATTTATACAAGCAGGAGTTGGATCTTTAGCTGGTGCAATTCAAGGATTTTTTGCATCTGTCTATAAGGAAAATTGTCCTATAACTACTATTGTAGAGGCTAGTGAAGCAGCTTGTATTTATAAATCAGCTGTTGCTAATGATGGAAATTTAAGAATAGTAGATGGTGATATGCCTACAATTATGGCTGGATTAGCTTGTGGTGAAGCTAATATTATTGGATGGGATGTTCTTAAAAATTGTTCAAGTATGTTTGTTTCAGCACCAGATTATATTTCTGCTAATGGTATGAGGATTCTTGGAAATCCAATTAATGAAGATAAAAAGGTAGTTTCTGGTGAGTCAGGAGCAGTAACATTAGGATTACTATATGAAATAATGACTAATAATGAATATTTAGAGTTAAAAGAAAAGTTAGGATTAGATGAAAATTCAAAGATTCTTTTATTTAGTACAGAAGGGGATACTGATCCTGATAAATATAGAGAAATTGTTTGGAAAGGTGAATATTAAAAAAATTATAAAAGTAGCACCTAGTTGTTTAAAATTTAATTTTTTTAACGTAATTACTACATTATGGTTAATTGTAAAGGTAAAAATATTAAAAAGTAGGTGGAAGAATGATTTTAATTGGTAATGGAAGAGTAATTACTAACGATAGTAATAATAGATTTATAGATAATGGTTGTATAGCTATAGAGGGAAATATAATTAAAGATATTGGTGAAACATCTTTAATTAAGTTAAAGTATGAAGATAAATATGATGAGTTTATAGAGGCTAAGGGAAAGCTTATAATGCCAGGACTGATAAATACTCATCATCATATATATAGTGCTTTTGCCAGGGGATTAAATTTAAAAAATCCTCCAGCAGAAACATTTACTGATATTTTAAAAAATGTTTGGTGGAGAATTGATAAAAAACTCTCCTTAGAAGATATAAGGTATAGTGCTTATACAACTTTAATTGAATGTATAAAAAGTGGTGTAACTACTGTCTTTGATCATCATGCAAGTCCTATGGCTGTAGAGGGAAGTTTATTTGCTATATCTAATGTAGCAGATGAATTAGGAATAAGGGGATGTTATTGCTATGAAGTTTCTGATAGAGATGGACAAAGAATACTTAAACAAGGAATTAATGAAAATATAGATTTTATAAAATATGCAAATACAAAAGAGGATGATATGACTAAGGGTATGTTTGGAATGCATGCATCATTTACATTAAGTCATGAAAGTTTAGAAAAGTGTAAAGAAGCTATGAATGGAATAGATTCTGGATATCATATTCATGTGTCAGAAGGTATTGAGGATTTAAAGAATAGTTTAATGTATAGTGGCAAAAGAACAGTTGAAAGATTAATGAATTATGGAATATTAGGTGATAAGACTATTGCAGGGCATTGTATTCATGTTAATGAAGAGGAAATTGATATATTAAAAGCAACTAATACAAATGTTGTAAATAATCCAGAGTCTAATATGGCAAATGCTGTTGGAGTAGCTCCTGTTATTAAAATGATGGATAAGGGAATTAGAGTTGGCATTGGAACAGACGGATATACAAGTGATATGTTTGAATCAATGAAGGTTGAAAATATTATTCATAAACATAACTTATGTAATTCTAATGTTGGTTTTATGGAAACATCTAAAATGATATTTAATAACAATAAGGAAATTGCATCTAAATACTATAAAAATCCATTAGGTGTGTTAGAAGAAGGCGCTTATGCAGATATTATAGTTGTAGATTATAATCCTATAACTCCTATAGATAAGGAGAATTACTTTGGGCACATTTTATTTGGTGTTTGTGGTAGAAGTGTTGATACAGCTATTATTAATGGAAAAGTTGTAATGAAAGATAGGGTAATAGTTAACATTGATGAAGAGCTTATTTATAAAAAATCACGACAAGTAGCTGAAAGGTTATGGAAAAGGCTTTAAGAATTTTTAAGTTAATTATTTTTTAGATAAAAGAGAGGGGAGTATGATTATGGCAAATTTAAGTATTGATATATTAGGAATGAAATTTAATAATCCTATTTTTACAGCAGCTGGACCTGGTGCGAAAGATGGAGAGCTTTGTGTGAAAGCAGTTAATGGGGGAGCAGGAGGTATAGTAACTAAAACTATTTCAGAAAAGCCAGCATATGTACCAAGACCTTGTATGGCAAAAACTAATTCAGGATTTTTAAATACAGAGTTATGGTCAGAGCTACCAAAGGAACAATGGGTAGCAAAAGAATATAAAAGAGCTAAGGAAGCTGGAGTTCCTATGATAGTAAGCATGGGATATACAGCAGAACAAATTTCAAAGGTTGCTCCTTTAGTTAAGCCTTATGCAGATGCAGTAGAGCTTTCTACACATTATGTTGGAACAGATATTGAACCAATAGTTAACGCAATGAAAGCAGCAAAGGCAGTATTAGATTGTCCTGTTTTTATGAAAATGAGCCCACATACAGATATTCAAAATATAGCTAAGGCATTAGAGACAGCTGGAGCAGATGGATTAGTTATGATTAATTCTTTTGGACCTTGTATGGGAATTGATATTGAAACTGGATATCCAATTATGGGAAGTGAAAAAGGTTATGGATGGCTTTCAGGATCAGCAATTAGACCATTAGCTATAAGAAATATTTATGATGCTTCTAAAGTAGTTAAAATTCCTATTATAGGTGTCGGAGGAGTAAGCTCAGGAAGAGATGCGGCTGAAATGTTAATGGCTGGTGCTAGTGCCGTTCAAGTATGTACTGAAGCTATTTTACGAGGACCAACAGTATATGGAAAAATATCTAAAGAATTAAATGAATTTTTAGATAGTCATGGATATAAAGATGTTAATGAAATAATTGGCCTTTCACATAAAAAGGCAGAAGAAAGAAACTTTAGAACAAATGCTATTCCACCAAAGGTAGACTTAGATAAATGTATTAAATGTGGACAATGTAAAGTAAGTTGTGTATATGAAGCAATTGAAATAACAGACAAGCTACACATAGATGAATCAAAATGCTTTGGATGTGGACTTTGTGTAACAAAATGTCCCAAACACGCACTAACAATACAATATAAGTAAATTGAGAACCAATTTATTAAGTGAAGAGTGAAGAAGTAAGAGTGAAAAGTTAAGGGAATAATTCAGCTAAGCTGAATTAAAAAATATATATTTTAAGAAACTGCCATAGCAGTTTCAACATTCACTTTTCACTTTTAACTATTCACTCTTACCTTGAATAAAATTGTACATATTAATGTTGGGAGGAGTGGGTATATGGTTAATTTTTTGCTTAATGGAAAAGTATGTGGTATAGAAAAAAATGAATCTTTAATAAGATTTTTAAGGGATAAAGAAGAGTTAATATCAGTAAAAAATGGGTGTGGGGAAGGAGCTTGTGGAGCTTGTATGGTCTTAGTTGATGGAAAAGCAACTAGGGCGTGTATATTAAAAGGAGATAAAGTTAAAGACAAAGCTGTTATTACTGTTGAAGGATTAGATGAGAATTATAAAAGGGCATTTGCTTACTCTTTTACAAAGGTTGGTGCTGTTCAATGTGGTTTTTGCATACCTGGAATGGTTATAAGTGCTACAGGGTTATTTAATGAGACATTAACACCAACATTGGATGAGGTAAAGACGGCTCTTAAAGGAAATATATGTAGGTGTACAGGATATAAGAAAATTGAAGAGGCTATATTACTAGCGGCTGAAATTATAAGAGAGAATAAGGAAGTTCCATTAGTAAGATGTAAAGGATTGGTTGGAGATTCTTTAGGAAGAGTTGATGCAGAGGATAAGATATTAGCATTAGATGGATATTGTGATGATTTGAAAATCGAAGGAATGTTGTATGGTGTAGCGCTTAGAGCTGAATTTCCTAGAATGTTAGTAAAGAATATTGATTATAATGAGGCCTTAAAATTAAAAGGAGTAGTTAAAGTTATTACAGCTAATGATATACCTGGAAATAGATTTTGTGGACATTTGAAAAAGGACTGGCCAGCTTTAATTGCAATAGGAGAGGAAACTAGATATGTAGGTGATGCTATTGCTTTAGTTGCGGCAGAAAGTGAAGAGATAGCAAGAAGGGCTATAGATTTAATTAAAGTAGAGTATGATAAGTTAATACCTATGACTTCTCCAGAAGATTCACTTAAAGTAGGTGCACCAGAACTTCATAAGGGTGGCAATATACTAGCAAGAGAAGTTCTAAAAAGAGGCAATGTTGATGAAGTTATTAAAAATTCTAAGTATGTTGTAACTAATACTTATTCTGTTCCATTTACTGAGCATGCTTTTTTAGAACCTGAAAGCGCATTAGCAGTTCCGACAGATGAAGAGCTAGTAGTTTATACTGGAACTCAATCAGTTTATGATGATTTACATGAAATTACATCATTACTAGGTGTAGAAGAAAATAAAGTAAGAATAATATCTAAGTATGTTGGCGGAGGCTTCGGTGGCAAAGAAGATATGAGCTGTCAGCATCATACAGCATTACTTGCATTTTTAACTGGAAAGCCTATAAAGATGGCATTGAAAAGATCGGAGAGTATAAAAGTTCATCCAAAGAGACATGCAATGAAGATGGAATTTACAACTGCTTGTGATGAAAAAGGAAAATTAACAGCAATGAAAGCTAAGATTATTGCTGATACAGGAGCTTACGCATCTTTAGGAGGACCAGTATTACAAAGAGCATGTACTCATGCAGCAGGTCCTTATAATTATCAAAATTCTGAAGTTGAAGGTATAGCAGTTTATACAAATAATCCACCAGCAGGAGCCTTTAGAGGATTTGGAGTAACTCAATCAGCATTTGCAAATGAGGCTAATATAAATCAGTTAGCTGAACTTGTAGGTATATCACCTTGGGAGATACGATGGAGAAATGCAATTGAACCAGGTCAAGAATTACCAAATGGACAAATTGCAGATGCAGGAACAGCATTAAAAGATACTTTATTAGCTGTTAAAGAAGAATATGAAAAAAATGAATTTGTAGGAATAGCATGTGCATTTAAAAATGCAGGTATAGGAGTTGGCCTTCCCGATATAGGAAGAACTATATTGGAGGTTAAAGATGAAAATGTTATTATAAGAACCTCAGCAGCTTGCATGGGACAAGGTATAGGAACTACTATGACACAAATAGTATGTGAAACTTTAGATTTAGACGCAAGTGTTGTGAAATGGATAAAGCCAGACACTAAGTTAACTCCAAATGCAGGAACATCAACTGCATCAAGACAGACATTATTTACAGGAGAAGCTACAAGAGTTGCAGCTTTAAAATTAAAAGAAGCACTTAAAACAAAAACATTATCTGAGCTTAATGGGCAAGAGTTTTATGGTGAGTTTTATGGAAAAACTGATAAAATGGGAAGTGATAAGAAGAATCCAGTAAGTCATGTAGCTTATGGATTTGCCACTCAAGTTGTGGTTTTGAATAAGGATGGAAAGGTTGAAAAAGTTATTGCAGCTCATGATGTTGGAAGAGCAATAAATCCTTTAAATGTTGAAGGGCAAATTGAAGGTGGAGTAGTTATGGGACTAGGATATGCATTAACGGAAGATTATCCATTAAAAGATTCGATTCCAACTGTTAAATTTGGAACTTTAGGGCTTTTTAGAACAACTATGGTTCCAGAAATAGAAAGTATTATAGTTGAAAAAAATAATTCAGAATTAGCATATGGTGCTAAGGGGGTTGGTGAAATAACTTGTATACCAACAGCACCAGCAGTACAAGGGGCATATTATAAGTATGATGGTATTTTTAGAACTAAGTTACCTTTAGAAAATACTTATTATAAAAGAAAGAAAGTATAAATTAATTTTTAACCTTCAGTTTGAGAGAAATCTCTACTGAAGGTTAAAATCATTTATCTTAAAATCTTATAATAAATAGTTATTGAATTAAAAATATATAGAATTAACATAAGAATATAGATTAGGTACATATATATAAGAGTAATATAAATTTTTTGGAGTGATTGATGGCAGATAAAAGTAAGTGTAATGAACTTATATATAGTGATAATAGATATGAGTATTTAATAGAGTATATAGGTAATTTTTTAGAAGAAATAGAAAAATTAGATTATGCTTGTGTATATGTAATTACAGAAAAATTTGCAATAGCATATATTGATGGTGATAGGATTTATGAGTTAGTTAAAGAAGTACCATCTATTTTATTCGTAAATTACAGAAGTGTTTTTGTTTTAGAAGGAACATCATTTGAAGATGTAAGTAATATAAAGCCAATTAAGATAAATCCATATTTAGATTTAAAAGGGTCAGGAGTTATTGTTGGTATAGTAGATATTGGAATAGATTATATGAATAAAGAGTTTATAAGTTCTGTTGGAAGTAGTATAACTAGAGAGCTAGATGTCTCTAAAATTATGAAGACTTTAAGTTTTAAAATTTGGGTTAGAAGACCAAATATAATGTCCATTGATATTATATCTCCATCAGGAGAAAACTAAGGAAAAATACAAGCTTTTTTAGAGGGACAGAAGTAAATAAATTTATCTTTGAGGAAACTACAGTTAGTGTACAATATTTTTTGCCAGATGAGATAACGGGAGATGAGTTAATATTTATTGGATTTTTTAATTTGCAGCCAGGAGTGTGGAAAATTAGAATTTATGGAGATTATATTTTAGATGGAAAGTATAATTTATGGTTATTACTTAAGGTTGCATTACTTGGAGATACTAGATTTAGCGTCCCAGATAATTATGGAAAAATTACAAATCCTAGTGCTAGTAGATATATAATTTCTGTTGCTAATTATAATCAAACTAATTTCAATTTAGTAGCATCATCTGGTTTAGCTTTTTTAGAGCCTAAATATAATCAAATTGATATTGCAGCTGGGGGAATAAATGTTAAAACAACAGGAGTAAATAATATAGTAAAAATAATTTTGATAATTAATGTATATAGTATAAATTACAA
>OLNY01001919.1_pt1 | contig 15328 bp, 8 predicted proteins | sample 1671981 | NCBI WGS metagenome assembly OLNY01 (sample SAMEA3136632, study PRJEB25190) | human gut metagenome | biome: human gut; feature: human-associated habitat; material: faeces | place: Austria | collected 2013 | reverse complement strand
CCCGTATCGAGCGGGATAACTATAAAGAAATTGTCTATCCGCTGCCAGCATCCGATCTGCTCTATGTTGGTCCTGCCACAGAGCGCAAGCTGCGTGGTGTTGGGATTTATACCATCGGGCAGCTTGCCGAGGCGTCGCCGAAGCTTTTGGAATACAAGCTGGGGAAAATGGGGCTGGTGCTGCACACCTTTGCCAACGGGCTTGATGTATCGCCTGTGCAGCGCAGTGATCATATCCGCGCCATAAAATCGGTAGGCAACAGCGCCACCACGCCGCGCGATCTGGTGAGCGACGATGATGTGCGTCTCATGCTGTATCTGTTGGCGGAAAGCGTCGCCTGCAGAATGCGGGAGCTGGCATCAAAGTGTACGGTGGTCGAAGTTGCTGTCCGGGATACGGAGCTGCATTGGTACTGCCGGCAAAAGAAACTGGCAGTTCCCACCTGCTCCAGTGCGGAGATCGCAGAAGTGGCGTTCGGCCTGTTCCGTCGCAGCTATCCGTGGACGCTGCCGGTACGCAGCATCGGTGTGCGCGGCGCCGAACTGGTAGATGCGACTATTGGTATACAAACTTCGCTTTTTGATAACGATAGGCGTCGGAGCGCGTGGGAACAAATCGACGTAGCCGTGGACAGGCTGCGGCAGCGATATGGCTATATGAGTGTGCGCCGCGCCATCACCATGTCTGACCCGGCATTGGGCTGCATCAATCCCAAGGATGACCATACCGTGCATCCGATAGGCTACTTCGCAGGATAGGGGGAATATCCATGGAACTTGAAAAGAAGTATGTGCCGGTGACGGTGCATTTTGACGCCAACGGGAAGATGCGTCCTATCGAGATCGAGTTTGACGAAATACGCAGATATCATATCGACAAGATACTGGACGTGCGCCGCGCAGCCTGCCAAAGTGTAGGCGGCGTGGGAGAGAGATATACCTGCCGCATACGGGGCAGGGAGAGTTATCTCTGGTTTGAAAAAGGCCGCTGGTTCGTGGCTGCAAAGGATGGAAAATAAGAAGGAGGCTGCCGGCGTTGCCGACAGCCTCCCTTGCGTAGAGAAAACTACTTACCAATACTTGGGATACTTGCTGGTGCTTTGCTGATGCTTTGCATACTCCCACCAGGGAACTTGGGTGGCAAAGTCCGTCAGCTTGTCCCAGAACTGATCGGCCAGCGTTCCCTTGTCCACGTAGACCGTGACAGTATAGGTTTTGCTGCTGCCATCCTCCATGGCGGCGGTGTAGGTCACGGCATTGGTGAAGTCCACCGTTTCACCGCTGCCAGGTGTCAGGGACTTGACACCGTTTGTGGCGATAACCGGGGTCAGCTTCGTCACATCTGTGCCGCGGGGCAGTGTGATGGTAATGGTATTGGTGGTGTTGTTCACCGCACCGACCACACCGCTGACGGAGAAGCTGGTGATGCCCTTGGCCGTCGTGGTGGCCGTCTCCCACTTACAGGTGATAGACACATCGCCCGCAGGCATGGTAAAGCGTCCGTTGGTGATGGTTTTGGTTTCGCCGCCCGCTATTGCCAGCGTATAGGTCAGAGAACCAGACACCATCTGATAGCCGTTGTCGGGCGTTACGGTAACGATGATCTCGTCACCCGCATCCGCCTTGGTGCGGTTGGTGGTGATCGTACCACCCTTGGGTGCGCTTATCGAGATCTTATACGCGCCGGTTTCCGGCGTATCGGTGCCACTGCCATAGGCGGGGATCTCCACCTTCAGGGGCGCGCTCTTGCCACCGGCTGCGCTTACGACCACAATGTAAATGTCACGGGCGTCCTCGGTCAGATTGCTGAGGGTGATGGTGTTCTCGCCCTGAACGGCAGATGTGCCGTTTTTGCTGGTATCCACCGTGGGTACTGCCGCACCGTGATCCACCACCTTGTAGAAGTAGTTGCCTGCCTCGCTGGAGGTGAACTTCACGGTTGCACCGGTCTTGCTGGTGCGGGTAGCGGAGCCGTTGGACAGGGTGGGAGCGTTGGGGGCGGTGTACTTGATCTCAATCGTGTACTCCTTCGTACTGCCATCCTCGGCGGTAACGGTGAACTTGACCGGCGAGTTTATGGACATATTGCACATTACGTCGCCGTTGCTCCACCTGTACCCGCCATTCGTCGCATCATCATAACCATCCTTCATCTTCACGGTAGCCGATTCCGGATAAGTCAGCTTCAGGTATTTCATACCGATGCTGTTCAACACGGCCTTATCCGTATCAGAAGGCAGGGTAAAGGTGATTTCGGTTTCACTGATTTCCGCTCTTGCAAACGGCGTGGTGTCACCGGTCTGGTTCAGCAGAACAGCGGCGGTAATATCCTTCTCACTGCTCTTGGCCTTGGTAATGATAATCGTGTACGCCTGGGTGTTGCCCTTTTCCGCTGTTACCGTAAAGGTCGCAGCCTTATCCAGCTCCATACCGCAGGCGGCGCCTGCCGTCCAATCCTTGTCCGGGTCGCCTTCCTTGGTGACTGTGGCTAAATCGGAGATCGTCAGCTTCAGGATCTTCTCACTCAGCTTGCTGGTGTTTGTGCCAGCGGGCAGGGTAATGGTGAACGTGCTGCCCGACCGGGATACCGCAGCGCCGGGAACATCCAGTTCTACTGCGGTCAGGGCATTTTCCGTGCTGGCCTGCTCGGGATCGACCTTGAAGAATGCCTTGGCGGTGATGCTCTTGCCGGTGTCAGGCATGATGAAGGTGGCAACGTTGTTGACATCCTCTGCAACGGTGTATGTCACATCCTTGTTATCGGCATCCTTGACCTCCCAGCGATCCAGCATATAGCGTGAGCCGGGGGCAGCAGTGAGAATGACGCTCTGGCCCTCGTAAACGGGATATTGAGAGGTGTCGGTGTTCTCACCCACGGTGACTGTAGCTCTGCCCATAGTCGAGTCATTTACTTCGGCGGTCACACTGGCGAACTTCATCTCATGCAGGACTGCGGTAAACACATAGTCGCCGCCTGCCTCCAAAATAAGTTCCGCGCTGCCATCCTCGTTGCGTGTGATCTTACTCTCGTCAACAGCAGTACCGTTGCTGGTGATCTCCCACTTGTCCAGTTCATAACCAACCTTAATCTTAGAGGCTCTAAGTAGTACCTTCGTACCAGCAACAAGGCAGTCTTGTTTGTCACTGTAATAGCAGGCGCTGGCGGTACCGGTTTCAAGCGGGACAACACATCTAAGTGTCGCCTGCACATTGGGGTCGCTTGATTTAAGCTGGATCGGCACACCAGAAAGCTCGGTCTCCGCTTGGATGGTAACGTCATTTTCCGGCATGGTGAAAGTAAAACTTCTTTCTGTGGTTGTAATTCCATTCAAGCCCACAATGTTCCATTTTTTCAGGACATGCTGCCGGATACCCGTTTTGTTGCCAATAACACCAGTAGATTCATCGTAATAGATGCCATTATAAAGGGCCGCTGTATTGGTAGAAAATGCACCGAAATTCACGGTAACCTTTTCTCCTGGAACAGCCTTTGTAATTGTATTTCCAGAGGCATCTTTGAATTCCTCTGTATAAAGCCAGCCATCTAAAACGTTTTCGCTTCCGTCAATGACTGTAAAGCCTCGAAGTCCCTGCTTATCATGCTTGAGTTCAAAAGGAATACCCGGAATCACGATCTCCAGCGGGGCGCTGGCTGTTCCAGACGCATCAACACCCACAATATATAGATACTTGGTTTTACAATCCGTCATACCACTGATTGTGATCGTGTTGGTCTTAGCCATCGTACCCGTATTTGTGTTGGACGCAGTAACATCCACCACAACAGGTGCAGTTTGCCGCACATCATACAGCGCATAGTAATAGGTGCCCTCCGCAGAAGCACTGAACTTCACGGTAGCCGCTTCTTTAGATGTGCGTGTAGCAGAAGCATCGCTGAGCGTCAATTCCTCGCCAGCCTCGCCAGTGTACTGCACAACTTGCACGTCGTAGTCATAGGCGATTTTTTCAGCAGTCAGGATATAGTTTTCAAATCCGTCATGAAGCTTGAAATCATCGGACGCATATATAGAGTTCTCTCCGTAGAATCTTTCCGTATAGCCTTCGCCTACATTTTTCAGCGTCACCTTACTTTTACGCGCACTTCCGCTGCCTTCTGTGAGAATCTCGAATGTAAAGCCATAGGCATTTTTCGTCTTATCCGCATCTGTCGGTATATTGTCTACATAGAGATAGATTGTTCCCGCATGATACGTCGTAGTTGCTCCATATGCCGCTTCAGTGCATTCCGTCAAGCTGCTTGCCTGCTGAATTTCTATCTTCTTCAGATTGGCTGTAAAATCATCTCTCAAGCCGAACCATCCGAATTTGTACTCGTCAATGCTTTCCAAATACGGCCATGTGGGCTCCGTATTATCTTCGCCAGTGTACTGCACAACTTGCACGTCGTAGTCATAGGCGATTTTTTCAGCAGTCAGGATATAGTTTTCAAATCCGTCATGAAGCTTGAAATCATCGGACGCATATATAGAGTTCTCTCCGTAGAATCTTTCCGTATAGCCTTCGCCTACATTTTTCAGCGTCACCTTACTTTTACGCGCACTTCCGCTGCCTTCTGTGAGAATCTCGAATGTAAAGCCATAGGCATTTTTCGTCTTATCCGCATCTGTCGGTATATTGTCTACATAGAGATAGATTGTTCCCGCATGATACGTCGTAGTTGCTCCATATGCCGCTTCAGTGCATTCCGTCAAGCTGCTTGCCTGCTGAATTTCTATCTTCTTCAGATTGGCTGTAAAATCATCTCTCAAGCCGAACCATCCGAATTTGTACTCGTCAATGCTTTCCAAATACGGCCATGCGGGCTCTGCCGCATATGCCTCTGGCGTGGTTATTACAAAGAAGCTCATGGCCATGAGCAGGCAAAGGAGCAGGGATACTGTCCTTTGCCATTTTGCTGCTTTCATGGCTCTCTCCTTTCTACTTAAAATGGTGTCCGTAGCTGGTCTGATGATCTGCTACGTCGCTGTTCTCTGCCACCTTATCCCAAAGCTGTTGAGAAATGCTGCGCTCAAAGATAACGGTGACGGTATAATTTCTGCTCTCCGTACCCAGCGTTACGGTATAGGTCAGCGGGTTGGATAGATTTACGACCTCACCGGATACCGGACTGACCACAGCTCCCGCCGGAACGGTAACGACCGGCGCGACCGCCGTGACATTCGTTCCCACCGGCAGCTTGACCGTGATAGTTCCGGCACTCTGGTCGATCTCACCCTCCACCCCCAGGACGGAGAAGCCTGTGATTTTTGCTGTGCTGGTGGAGGGCGTATCATCATCGCCTCCGCTGCTCTTTGCAGAGATCGGCTGACCGCTCTTGTTCAGCACAGTGACGGTGTAGGTACGGCTTGCCAGATCATTGTCGCCGCCCAGCGTGAACGTGGCTGCATTGGCAAAGTCCACCGCAATACCGGAGGTCGGCGAGCAGCTTCTGCCGGTAAATTCGATGTCCGTGACCAGCTTGGTGCTGGTCAGCTTGGAATCGTCTACACCGGTAACGGTAATGGTGTTCTTGGCATTGTCAATGATGCCATCGTACCATTCGCCGGCCGCCTGAACACGGAAACTGGTGATCTCCGCCTGCGCCTTGGACACGACCTTGATCCGGTAGACATTTTTCACGGTCTCGTCACCGGAGGTCACAGTAAAGGTCTGCCAGTCGGAGAAGTTCATCGCATCCTTACCGTCCAAAGACGGATCAGAGGTTGCCTTGTACGAAATGCTGGCGCTGAGATACATCTTTGAGGTATCCACGCCGGCCCCCACCGTAAGCAGGATCTCCGTTGCGCCATCGGACGCCTTGGTGACCTTCTTTTCCAAAATGTCCGTCACATTCAACACGCTATTTTGCAGCTTGATGCTGTTGACATCCAGCTCGGCACCGGAAGCGCCCACATCACCGTGGGTAACGGTGACATTATAGGTTTTGGTGGTCTTACCATCCTCGGCCATCACGGTAAAGGGCTGCTTGATGCCCTCTACGAAAGTCACGGGCAGGCTCGGCGCAAGCAGCGTCGCACCTTCCGCCATCGTCACGGTCGGAGTCAGGTTCGTCAAGGGCATACCGTTGGGGACTGTGACAACGATGGTATTCTCGCCGCCTTCACCGCCCTCGGTGATAATGCCTTGCTTGCCTTCGATCTCAAAGCCGGTGATGGAAGCGTCCGTAGACAACTGCCGGGCAAAGTCAAAGCGCCGGTTATACAGCGAATACGGATGTCCAGTACCGCCCGCCTCCAGGAAGTTCAGATACCATTGACAGGCATAGCACCCCTGATAGGTCGCCATGGCGTTGTTTATGACGCTGGTGGTGTGGTGGAAGTAACCGCTGGGGTTTACAAAGCTGTCCACCCAGTTCTGGATCACGCTCTTCCCCTGTCCGTCGGAGAAGCGGGGATCGGTGTGGCAGTCGATGCCCATAGCGGAAAGCGCACAAATAACCTGAGCTGCCGTTTCGCTGTTGACAGCACCCCATGCCTTGAAGGAGTAGTCAGCATTCATCTTGGTGATGATAATGCTTACGCCTTCCTCCAGCTTTGCGCGCACCCGTTCACCATAAACCTCGTCATTGGCATACGGCGCGATGGACTGCATGAGCATAGCGACCATATCCGTGTCAAATCCATCAGACAGATAGACGTGGTTGAGGATCACATCCATAAAGGCGTCCCGCGTCCAGATCGCGTTGTCAGGGATCGTGTAATTACCCATATCCAACGAAATCAGACCGAAAATGGGGCCGTTTATGGTGTACGTTCCCGCGTAGTTATACATGGTCGCTGCAAGGTTGTCCACCTCGTTGCCCTTGCTGTCAGTAAACGGCTGACCGTCGTTGTACTGCGCAAGGTTAGAGCAGTCGAATCCTCGTGCTGTCAACATCATGATGGTGCGGGCAATGTTGGTCATTGCCACACTTGTGGTGGTGTCCAGATCGCTGATCTGCCCAGCAAGGTCATAACCACCATCGTAGTTTGCCAGCTTTCCCTGATAGAAGCCGAGGTTCATCCACTCCCAGTCATCATCCGCCGTACTGGAGTATCTGGTGATGATCTTATTGACAACGTTTTGCAGATCGTCCTTATACTCGTTTTCGGCTACCGCACCGGTAAAGGAAACATTGACATTGTAGGTGTTCGTATTCCCGTTTTCCGCCGTAACAACGTAGGTGACGGTCTTCGAGAAATCCTGCTTTACACCGGACGCGGGAGAAACCGTGGCAAACGGAGATACCTCAATCACAGGTGCGAAGGAGGTCGCTGTTCCCGCGGGCAGTTCCATGGTGATCTCGCCCGTATTGTTGTTGATAACGCCCTGCACCGAGCCATAGCGGAAGGACAGAATATTGTTGCCCTTTGCGGCAGGAGTGCGTGTGATCTTGACAGTCCACGTCCGATCGACGCCGTTCTGGGCCGCGATCACATACTCGTTGTCACCCTCGCTCAGTCTGTCGGGTACACTTTTCTGTTTCGCAAACTCCGAGATCACGATCTCCGGCTGCACAGAGGCAAGATCCGTTGCGTAGGGGATGGTGATCTCCACAACGCCGGTATCTGCATTGATCGTGCCGATCGCATCACCGATGCTGTAAGACTCGATGGCGTTCTGAGAAGACGCCTCTGCCGTTATGGTGACGGTATAGGATCTTTCAAGCTCATAGGTGCGGTTATAGACAGTAAGCGTTTGTGTTTTGCCGCCGCTGAAGTCAAACGTGCCGCTGTCCATATTGGTATGCGTACCCGTATGCGCAATAGTGGGGCTGATCGCCGTAAGGTCTGTTCCAACCGGCAGATTGAGGGTGATCGTTCCGGTTTCCTCGTCGATCTTGCCGTATCTGATCACACCGTCCGCTGTCGTCACCGAAAAGGCACTTGCGACCGTATAGGGATCGCCCTCTTCAACCACAACAGTCCAGTACGCAGACAGATCCGCGCCCATGTCAAAGCCGTATTCACTCGATTGAGAAACGCCGTCATAGACAATGCCGGCTGTTTTTTCCCACGGAGTGATGTTATATACAACTTTGCCGCTTTTCAATGAGCCTGCTACCTGCGAAACCTTGAGCCAATCGGACAGTTCAATGGTAGGTGCAGGCAAATTGGTCAAATCGGTGCCTTGCGGAAAACGAATGGTAACCGTCTTGCTCGCCGTATCCACTACGCCCACGGAATCCCCCACCGCGTACCGATCAATGGCCGGTTCCGTGATGCGGTTATTTTCTACAAAATCAAGATAGTACGGCGCGGCGACCTCAACCAGCGCCTGATAATAGGCTTTGCTGTATCTGCGCAGATTTCCACCGGTATATGTGTTATATGCATCATACTCCAGCACCTTGCGCATGACGTCTTCCGCGTCGGCGCTGTTCCAGTCATGGTACTCAAAAAGCACTACACCGCCGTCAGGGTAGTTCTCGGCACTGCTTGCAGTTGCAAGGCCAATGGCCCGTGCGGTCTGATAGAGCATGTTGAACTGCACAGGCTGATAGTCGCCCACAGCAAGAGAACCGCTGTTGCGAGCCTGATACATCGCCTCCAGCTTGGCGCTGTACGCTCTGAACAGGTTCGTCAGCGGCTCCACCAGATAGTCGATGATCTCATTGACCTCTTCATCTGTATTCTTGCTATTATTTTGGGCTGGCTCCGCGATAATATAGAATGGATATTCGCGTCCGTCCGCAGCTGTGGCCGTATACAGGACGGGAGAGGAATGATCTGCTGGTAGGATCTCTTGACAGGTAAACGTCGTGCTGGAGATCATGTTTTTCCCGGCATAGTCGCTATAAAAGCTGGCAGGGGAAAAAGTAGCGCTTCCGCCCTCCGGGATCGCCACTCGCACCAGGGGGCCGACACCGAAAGACATTGTTTCGCGCGAGTAAAGCCTGCCTTCGCTGTCCTTCAATGAAAAAAACTTGCCGTAATCGGCAGCCTTTCCGCCAGTCCACCCTATAAGATAGGGCCATGTTGTGCTGGTCAGATCATCCGTTGTCCATGCGTATGTATTTGTAGGGAGAAGTATCAGCAGCGTCAGGCACAGCGCCAACAGATGCTTGAATAATTTGTTGGTTTTCATCTTCATCTTGGTTGGTCTCCCAATTATGCTATTTGCCTGGGGGAGATCCAGACACATTCGGCCTGGATCTCCTCCGGGCGGGGCGGCAGGATCACTGCCGCCCCATAAGGTCAATTAGAAGTGGGGCGTGTAATCCACGGTCAGGAACCAGGTGAAGAGGGCGGCATTACCAAGGGGATAATCGGCCGCACCGATCATGGGCACACTGCAGGTGGGCGTATAGGCACCATCCATGTAGCACCAGCCGGACATGGAACCCGCAGAGAACTCACCCAGACCGTTCAGAGTCGCCAGATAGGTGTCGCTGCAGCTCGTGGTGGAGCCGAAGAGGCCTTTGCCTTCCGCAAAGGAAATAAAGGCCTTCATGACATCCATCACACTGTCGGAATTGGAGAACACAGGACCGGTCTTGTAATAGGCAGCCAGGGCTCTATTGATCTCGTATACATTTGTTGCAAAAGTAGAGGCGTACTCGCTACCATTCAGTTCGTCGAAATTGATTGCATAAGTGGATGCAGTGACCTCAAAGCTGGTCGTAGAGTCAACAACGGCGGTAACGAAATAGGAACGGGTCTGACCAGACTTGGTCACGGTCACAGTAGGACGAGTTACGGTCATGTCGATCACAGAGCCATCGTAATCGCCACCCAGAGTCGCACCATTAGTGGTAAAAGTTGCGTCGACAGAATCCTTGCTACCCGTGATGGTATAGTTGCCGGACACATAGTAAGCAACATTTGTGTCAGTCCAATTTGTACCATTGTTCACATAGTAGGTGTTGCCCATGTAGTTATTCTGAACAACGGAACCGTAAATGCTGAGGGAACTGGAGCTACCCATCGTAGCAGCCGTGATTGCGAGAGGATCGGTGCTGGAGATGGCAATGTTCTTCTCAAAGCCGGCAGCCAGATAGTAAGTGTTGCTGCCAACGGTAACGGCATAGCGGGTGTTCAGCAGATTCAGCGTGTAGATGTATTCATTCCCAGTGGAAGAGGTCGCGGTAGCACCGGCCACAGTAGGCACGGCACCGGTGGTCGTGATCGCCACGCGGGCAGACTGAAGGTTTTCCCAAGTCTTGGTCGCACCGAGCTTGGCGCGGATGTACTTCACGCTGGAACCGGTGTTGTCATCGTACTGGTAGTACGCATCCACGCCTTCCACGTTCACAGATGCGATCCCGTCGAGAGCGGTCACGGTCGTGCTGCTGGTAGGAGCAGTCGTTTCGGATGCGAACGCAACGACGCTGACAGAGAGCGCCATGGCAAGTGCCAGCACAAAAGCTAGCAGCTTATTGCAAGTTTTCTTCATAATAATTTCTCCTTAAATCTATTTTTCGAGCGTATCACTCGAAATTTATGATCTTGGCTGCTTCCTAGGGTTTTGCGTTTTGCCACTATATGCCCATTGGCATCACCTCCGTAAAATCAGAAAAGCAAACACTGAACTTCCTCTATTCTACAGTCAGATGGTAGCAGCGTGTCGTATCCATGGCGTCAGCCCTTACGATAATTACCGGCACTTCTTCACTCAAATTCACAATGACATTGCTGCCATCCATCTGTACTATACAATTACTGTCCTCTGAAATCGACCAACCAGAGCCAAGCTCCAGCGTCAGTGCGATGTTCGTCTCGTCCTGAACCGCCGATTCCGGGACAAAAATGCTGAACCGCAATCCCGTTTCCTGCCCGCCATAATTCTTCCGCACATCAACACGGCACGCCGTACCATTAGCGCTTACAGAAGTTATTGCGTCTGTCGATGTGCTATCCGCACCGGCAGGATCGTCCGCCTGCTTTCCGCAGGCCGTCAGCATTGATAACAGTGCCACAAGCACGATCAAAGCTATACAGGTCTTTTTCATTTTTCTGCCCTCATTCCAGCTCGATCTGGAAGCTATAGGTCTGGCTCAATTCACCGCTGGTGACTACCAGATCACGATTTTCCAGCGCCAGGTTCAAAATGAGCCGACCGCCCAGCTCGTTCACGATGCAGGGACTATCCATGTCCAGCGCCGCATCCGGGGCAAGCTCTACATTTGCGGCACAGTTTTTGAAATCCGTGTCCGTCGGCAGCGTAATGGCGATCACATAGCGCGTCTCGCCATCCTCTGTATGGGTCTGGATCTCCGCCGTGCTGTTGCCGATCACAAAACTACGGATCAGCGGCTCCTCATTGGCGGTATTCGCTTTCCCGCAGCCCGCCAGACACGGCAGGACGCAGAGTACGGCCAGCACTATGCAGCATATCTTCTTCATATCGTCACCTCACTCAGAGCGGATGGCTTCATTGGGGCTGATAAGCGTTGCCTTGCGGGCCGGCATCCACGCGGCGGCAATGGCAACCGCGCCCGCAAACAACACGCCGCAGACCGCCAGCCACCAGGGCAGTACGCACCGCAGCTCCTGCGACGCGAAGATTACCGGTATCAGCCACTTGGCGATAAAACTCAGTATCAGGCCCGCCGCGCCACCGATCACGCCTACGATCAGTGCTTCCGTCAGGAACATCTTGAAGATGTCGCCACGAACGGTGCCCAGCACCTTCAGCACGCCGATCTCGCGCGTCCGTTCCGTAATGGACATCATCATGGTGTTTGCCACGCAGATGGCGGAGATCAGGACAGCAATACCGCCCAGTGCGCCCAGCATCGCCTGGATCTGGCGGGACTGTGTGCGCACCGTCTCCAACATATCATTGAGGGAGTAGGTGTTCAGACCCGTGTCGCGGATCAGCTTGACGATTCTCTGCACGTCGTTGACGTTCTTGACCTTCACCCAAACGAGATCGTAGGTGGGGCCGTTGGCCTTTTCCTCCGCTGTTTTTGTCTGGGTAGTCGCGCCCATGTAATTGGCGTTGGCCTGCGTCATCTCCTGCAAGCGGTCAAAGGACATGAACGCGGCGGTGGCGAAGTTGTTATTCAGGGTGGAGCAGATGCCCGTCACCCGCAGGGTATAGAGATTGCTGGAGGGCAGCGCCCGTCCGTCGGTGTCGGCCTTCGGCTCACCGGTCAGGCTGGAGGAATCGAAGGTCATGCGGACAGGCACTTCCAGCAGGTCGATCAGGGCGTTGCCGTTCTCGTCCACCGCCAGTTCCCAATCCTTGGCCTTGTTGGCAAGACCAGCCGCCACGTCGTCGGTGAACAGTACCTCCGGATGCAGGCGCGTGCCGTCCTCGGCCATAACGCCCCGCTCCGGCGTCAGCATGAAGTTTTCCGCCGTGGTCATGTCGATGCCGTAGACGCGCACCATGTTGACATAGTTGCCGGACACGATGTAGGCGGACTGCTGATAGACCGGCGTTACCGCCTCCACACCGTCAATGCCCCGGAAGGCCTCCAGTGCCTTGTCGTTCAGCAGTGCCTTGCGCCCGTAATCGCCGGTGGCAGGCGTCACATCGATCTTTGTCAGGCTGCCCAATGCCTCGATGCTCTCACGGTACGCCTGCTCATAGCCCAGGCCCACGGAGATCAGCACCACGATACACATGACGCCCACCGCCATGGATAGGGCTGTCAGCGCCGTGCGGGTCTTTCGTCGGAACAGGTTGGTGCAGCCGTAGCGAAACAGGTCTTTTGGCTTCATACATTCCCGTCCTTATTGCTTCCGTCGTAGGTCAGCGGCTTCTCTCCCATATCCGGTGCGCCGCCGTCTGCGTCAAAGTCGTCGTCAAAATCGTCCAAGGCAGCGGTGTTTTCAGCACCGGGTCCAATCTCGCCCCGTTTATAGCGGATGATCACATAGACGATGATCGCAATGATGATCAGCACCAACAAAATCACCAGCAGCCACAGCCACCAGCGGCTGCCTGTGCCGTCTTTATTTGCGTTGACGCTGTTGGCATCTGTATCCGCAGAGCTTTCCGCCACGCTCAGGGGCACGGAGATGTCCTGAGAATACGTCTCGCCGTTGGCGTCCTCATACTGGAGGATCATCTTGCCCACAAACGCGCCGATCTTGGAGAAGCCCACCGTTACATCGGCGCTGGTGGAGCCGCCTGCCAGCAGGTCACCCACATAACAGGGGGTGGAGGCGGTCATGCCGTCCGTGGCCAGCACCCGGATATTCATAGCCTTGGCGCGGCCCATGTTGGTCAGCGGCACGGAGATGGTAGCTTCCTTATCCTTGCTGGGTGTGCCGTACACCTCCGGCGTACCGGCCAGAACATCCATCTTCTGGCTGACCGGCAGCATGATGTTCTGCGCCGCCTTACCGGCCACCGCCTCGGTGGTCTCATAGGTCAGATTGATGCCCAGCATGGCGGGGCCAACCTCCGCGTCCTGCTTGGCCATGATCTTGTATTTCAGGATCGTCGTACCGCCCGGCTTGATGGAATCGGCATAGGCGGTATCCGTGCCGCCTACGCACAGCGTCAGACCGGGGGAATTGGTGAATACCAGGCTGGAGATGATCTTCTTGGCCGTGTCATACTTGGAATTATTGATCAGGGTCAGGCGCAGCTCCGTCTCCTCGCCTGCCATCAGGCCGGACACCTCGGTATCGTCCACATACAGCTTATAGCTCTGCACCATCACCGACATGGCGGAGGCGTCATAGCCGTCGATCACGGTAAACTGCGTGGAGAAGGAGCCCTCCGCCGGGGCACTGTTCTCGAAATAATTTGCCTTGAATTTAATGGACTTGTTGCCGGAGGTGGCAAAGGGCGACACCGTGAAGGTGTAGTCCAGATACTTCACCTCGCCGCTTGGCCAGTAGTCAAAATACTTGCCCAAATTGGTGGAGTCGATCACGAAGGGGAACTCGTCCAGCGCGGCGGACACCACGGGATAGACCGTCACGCTGGTCAGGGTACCGCCCACATTGATCACGGGGATCCGCATGGAGATAGTCTGATTGGGTGTGCCGGTAGGCACGGTATAGGAGCCGCCCGCGTTGGTACCCGCCACCTGAAGGCTGCCGAAGGCGGTGGTAACGCCGGACATATTGCCGTTGTCGGTAACGGTCACATAGGCACTGACCTTGAAGGTCACGTCCTCGGTGATAGTGGTGCCGTTCACGGCATCCTCCCGCCACACGGTGGCGTTGATCTTAAAGGGCACGGCATAGCGTCCCTTGCTGGCGAACTCGCTGATCTTGAACTCGAACCACGCCTCCGCCGTGGAGTTGTAGGACATATCCTTTAAGTGCTGCACATCGCTGGCGTAGATCAGCTCAAAGGGCCAGTTGGACACGCTGGCGTCGGTAGGCACATCGGGATAGATGTTGATGTTGCGCAGCATGTATTTCTCGCTGGGCAGATACTCCTTGTTGACCGCCAGCGGCAGCACGATCTTCACCACCTGACCGGGAACGCCTTTGGGGGACTGTGCGCCGGTATCCATCAGGATCAGGGCGTTGGCGTCGCTGGGTATGACCTTGATATCCGTGTTGGGCTTTTCGTCCGTAACCGAGACCCCGCCGACGCCGGCATCCTCTCCATTTTCGTAAGACGTGTAAGCCTCAATGGTGCTGTCATCTATCACATCCTCCGTGACTTCTTCCGCCATAGCGACGGTGGGCAGCATGGATGCTGTCATTAATACGCAGATCAACAATGCCAATACCCGTTTTGCCGTTTCTCTCTTCACTGTGTGCGCTCCTCTCCGGTGTGGTGATTTTCTGTCTCTATCTTTCCGTCACTGAAATAGACGGTACGATCCGTATAACACTGCATCTGCGGGTCATGGGAGCTGAGGATGAAGGTGGTGTTCCTCTCCCGGAAGATCTCACACAGCAGCTCCATGACCTCCTGACCGGTGCGGCTGTCCAGATTGCCGGTGGGCTCGTCCGCCAGCACGATAGATGGCTCGGTGATGATGGCCCGCGCGATACTGACGCGCTGCTGCTGGCCGCCCGACAGCTCCGAGGGCCGGTGATCTACATACTCCCGCAGGCCCACACGACTCAGCGCCTGCCGCGCTTTCCAGTTCCGCTCGGCCTCCGATACACCACGAATAGCCAACGGCAGGGCTACATTCTCCAGTGCCGTATACTGGGGCAGGTTGTTGTAGCTCTGGAACACGAAGCCGATATAGCGGCGGCGGAACTTCGTCCGTTGCTCCTCGTCCATGGCTTCTAAATGGTGCTTCCCTCGAACAATGACTTCCCCCTCAGTGGGCGGCTCCAGTCCCGCCAGCATATTCAGCATGGTGGACTTACCGGAGCCGCTGCGTCCCGCAACGCAAACAAATTCGCCCTGCTGTACGGACATATCCACGCCATCCAAAGCACGGACAGTGTTGC
>OLNY01001915.1_pt1 | contig 15338 bp, 10 predicted proteins | sample 1671981 | NCBI WGS metagenome assembly OLNY01 (sample SAMEA3136632, study PRJEB25190) | human gut metagenome | biome: human gut; feature: human-associated habitat; material: faeces | place: Austria | collected 2013 | reverse complement strand
TATAAAACAAACTATTAATTTTATTTTATCTTTTATAATACATTGATTAAATCCTTTACATAATGTATTATAAAATTAGATATATATGGAAATTAGGAGGGGTTTTATGGGAAATATGTTCAATACAGATAGTGGATTTTCTAGGTTTATGAATAGAATTGCTGACTTATTTATTTTAAATATTCTATGGATATTTTGTAGTCTTCCAATAGTAACTATAGGCGCAGCAACTACAGCCTTATATTCTATAAATTTAAAAATTCTTAATAAAGAAGAAGAATCTTTAATAAAAACTTTTTTCAAAGCATTTAAGGAAAACTTTAAAAAATCAACAATAATATGGCTATTCATATTGATAATATCTATAGTCTTAGGATTCAACTTAATTTTTTGGCTAAAATGTGGCTTATCACTGTCATACTTTGCATTACCATTTATATTTTTTTCTTTACTTATTTTTTTATTAGTAACTCCATATATATTTCCAATACTAACAAAAACAAAATCTTCTATATTAAATATTGTTTTGTTATCGCATTAAAAAATCTTCCATACAGCTTGCTTATTACCATCTTTGGAGCCTCTGTAGCATTCGCAACTTTCTATTATCCAATTATATTTTTATTTATGGTTCTTTTAGGCATATCATTGCATAGTTATATGGTTTCTCGTATTTTTTTAATTGTATTTAATAAAGATATAAGCCTATTTAAGACTATTTATATATTATTTTCTTTTCTTTTTTAAATTAATTCCACCAATAGCAACACTTGTACCTCCTAAAACCAATGTAAATAATGCATCCATAGCACCTGTTTGTGGTAATTTTGATGTATTTGAATTATTTTCTGTTGGTTTCTTTCCAGAATCATCACTTCCATTAGAATCATTATCTGGTTTTTGAGGATTTTCTGGGTTTACTGGTTCTTCTGGATTTTCCGTCTCTTCATCTTTTTTAATTTCTTCATTATAAAGAGCTTCTACTTGTTTATCCGTTAATGCAACATTATATACTGCAACATTATCAAACTTAGCATTAGATATGTCCATATCACCCCATATATTCCCACTACCAACTCTTACATCAGTCATTAAGGCTAAAAAATTATCTTTAAAACAAGCTGCTATATCTTTATCTTGTCTACCAACCTCATTTCCATCTACATAAACTACTATTCCTTTAGGACTTACAGTATAAGTTACATATTCCCACTTGTTTCCCTCTAATGGTTTAGTTATTTCAGTAGCATCTGACCATGCACCATTTGCATTTATTCTTCCATAAAGATTAGCACTTATTCTTGTGATAGGATAATTAGGTGTACCATCTTCATTAGTCATACTTCCTTCAAATAATGCACTGTGTTCAAAGTAATTAGGATCATTTTTATCTATATTTACCCACATACTAATTGTATAACCTTCTTCAGTTATTCCTTCAAAAGTATCAGTTGGTAAAGCTAAATAATTTACCTTTTTAGCATCTTTCTCATTAATTATTTCTAAAACATTTCCTCTTTCATCATCATCTGTAACTATAGATGAACCCATTAACTTTGCACTAGTTCCTTTACTTCCTGAATTTATAATAGAATCATCTTCTATACTTTCAAAATCATATTTATATGTTGGTTCTTCCCCAACTTCTTGTAATACACCTTTAACAAGTACATTAAACTTCTTAGTTAAAGTTGATTCACCTTTAGTTATAGTAGCAATTAAAGCAACTGTTACATCCTCTTCAGAACGCTTTACCTTTCCGCTATTTATACTTTCTTCATTGCTTGAGCTCCATGTAATTGTTGTATCATATGCACCTATTTTAGGTAAAACTATATCTGTTTTAGTAACACTTAGAATTTTAGTTTCTAAATTTTTTCCCGCATACTCTACGGCTCCATCATTATCTAAATCTAATTTACTTCCCCAAACTGATTCATTATTATTTCCTGTGGCAGTAAATGTCATTACTTTATTTTCTTCATCAGACTCATCTTGTTGTTTAAAGAATACACCACTATACGTTACATTATTAGTTGTTATTGTCATATAATAAGTATCTTCTTTCATACTCCAAGTACCATCTATATCTCCACTAACTGTATAATCCTCATTTAATCTTATGTTTATTGTTTAAGCTACTGCTGAAGTATTTGCTGTTCCATGATTTATAAATTGATAATTTCCAACTACTTCATCTTTTTCATATCCATTTTCCGAAATTACATCTCCACTATTTTCATAAGGAGCTACAACAGGCCATCCTTCTTCATTAATAAACATTTGATGAACTCTAACTTCATGATATTCAGTTCCATCATCAAATCTTTGATGGTAAATTAAATACCTATCTCCGTCTTCCTCTAGAAGAACTGAATTATGTCCAGCTGCCTTAAGCGCCTTTTCTTGACAAGCAAATTTATAATTAGATATTAGCTTTATACCATAATTAGCATTATCAACATTTCCTCTTAAGGCTGCATTACGCCCAGCTGCATCTAAATATGGTCCATCTGGATTTTCTGACCTAAACAACCTCATATTATATCCTCCATCAGAAGTTAATCCACCATAAGTTACCGTCATATAATAATATCCTGTTTCATTATCATAAACTACATCTGCCCCTTCTCCTGATTTAGTATAACCTCCTGATATTCTCTTTCCAAAATATCTATCTGTAAAATTAAGAGTGTCTTTATCAGAATCTATACCTGGATATATAGGTTGTCCTGTTTTATCATCAATTTTTAAAATATATACTCCACCAGACCAAGAACCATACGTCATCCATAATTGTCCTTCTGTATCATAGAATAATTCTGGATCTATTGCATTAGGAGCATAACTTGTATTATATGCTCCTTTAGAATCAAACCAAGCATCATTTACCTCATCTATTATTCCTTCATCAATTAATTCATCAATATGTATATTTACATAATTAGTATTTTTAGTACTATTAGAGTCATATGCATCTACAGATGTAAAACCTGAATATATAATAGTATCTACATAAGTATAAGGCCCTTCAATATTCTTTGAAACTGCGTATCCTATAGCTGAACGCTTATAAGTTGAAGATGTACAATAATACATCATATATGCACCCTTAGTTCCATCATCGTTTACATAATTATCATTCCATATCACAGTTGGTGCCCAAACCGCAAAACCACCTTTGCTATCTGAATCATCTTCACCAGCCCAAGCAAATGAACCTGCTAAATTTTCTGATAAATCATCAAAAATAACATTATCTGGTGTTGTATATCCATTAGTAAACTTAGTCCAATTTTGCAAATCTGTAGATTTAGCTGCATCTATATGTGAACCAAATACATAATAATTATTTCCATTTTTAATTATTGAAAGATCATGCACTGAAACACGAGTTTTAGTAATAGTCTTATTATTTGCAAAAGTAATTTTAGTGACACCTAAAGATGATATTAAAATTCCAGTCATTATAAGTGCCATTATTTTTCTTATTTTTTTTGATTTCATAATATTTATTATCCCCTTTATACAATTTTGTTTTATTATTTTTTAATCTTTTTGTTTATTTCACTCTTTCCTTATTTTTTATGTAAATTTAGGCATATATCAAAACTTAGTTTTCAAGCTTTGATATATGCCTTTATCTTTTGTATAGGTATTATTTATTTTTATATTAATGAAATACTTTATTAAATCCTATCCCACTTTCTATCTATATCAGGACAATAATTCTTCTTAACAGCTGCTCTCATCTCAATAAAACATCCACATAACTTGCACATTCCATTAATAAGATTGTCACATTCCATACAAGTGTTTAATCTACTTTTATAATCATCTTCCTTAGTTTTAATCTCATTATCTATACTTTTAATATAATCTTGCATATGCTCGTATTCAGCCTCACTCATTACCTTATCTAACAAGCACTTTTTACAAAATCTATTACTCACTAAACTACTCTAAAATAAAGCTAATTACACTACAAGCTGGAATCTTAAAGTTAAATCCTTGTGCTGTTAAAGCAAAATCTTTAAACTCTTCTGGTTTAACTACTTCTGGATTATCAAATGTGTTGTATGCATTCATTTCATTAGATAAGATGGTAGCTTTAACAGATTTAATTTCTCTATCTACTAATATTCCTTCAACATTGTATCCTTCATCTACTGATAAGTTATTTATAGTTATATTAACCCTACCTTCAGAATCTATAGAAACTGATTCATGTAAATTAGGAACTTGATTTTCTTCATCAACACCTATCATTTTAGTTTCTATATAACTTTCAACTAAAGTTGACTCTTGATGGTTCTTATACATATTAAATATATGATAAGTAGGCGTTAATACCATCTTCTCACCTTCTGTTAAAATAACAGATTGAAGCACATTAACTACTTGAGCTAAGTTTGCCATTTTAACTCTATCACTATGCTTATTGAAAATATTTAAATTAATACCTGCTATAAGAGCATCTCTCATAGTATTTTGTTGATATAAGAATCCTGGATTTGTTCCAGGCTCAACATCATACCAACCACCCCACTCATCAATAATTAAATCAACCTTCTTTTCTGAATCGTATTTATTCATTATTTCTAAGTGTCTATTAATTAACTCTTCCATCTTTAAAGTTTTGTTCATACTAATATACCATGTTTCTTTATCAAATCCAGTTGCTGGCCCCTTATTCAACCATCCACCTGGATGAGTATAATAGTGCAATGTTAAAGCATCCATAAAGTTTGCAGCTACTTTCATTACTTCCTCAGTCCAATTATAATCATCTACATTAGGTCCACATGCAATTTTATAAAGCTTATTTTCTCCATAATTCCTGCAATATGTCTGATATCTTCTATACATATTTCCATAGAATTCCGGTGTCATATTTCCACCACAACCCCAATTTTCATTACCTACTCCAAAATATTTAACCTTCCAAGGCTCTTCATGTCCATTTTTCTTTCTTAATTCAGCCATTGGAGAAATACCATCAAAAGTTAAGTATTCAACCCATTCAGACATTTCTTGAACTGTTCCACTACCAACATTTCCATTTATATAAGGCTCACACTCAAGCTGTCTACATAATTCCATAAATTCATGGGTTCCAAAGCTATTATCTTCTACAACACCACCCCAATGAGTATTGACCATTTTCTTACGGGTTTCCTTTGGTCCAATTCCATCCATCCAATGATATTCATCAGCAAAACATCCTCCAGGCCAACGTAATACTGGTATCTTTATCTCCTTTAAAGCTTGTACAACATCTGTTCTCATACCTTTTACATTAGGTATTTTAGAATCTTCACCAACATATATACCTTCATATATACATCTTCCTAAATGCTCCGAAAAATGCCCATAAATTTCTTTGCTTATTTTTGACTTTTTGTTATGTGTATTGATTACTAATTTACCCATAATCCCTAACACCCCTATCTTCTTATTTGCCAGTATAAGTCATTCCATTTTAACTCTTTAGAAAACTCGTTTATATTAGTATCCTTATCAATAACAACTGCTTCAATTCCATACATATCAGCTAAATCAGTTAATTGTTCTGAATCTAATTCATAAGAGAATGAAGTATGATGTGCTCCACCAGCAAGTATCCAAGCCTTTGCTCCTACTTTTAACGATGGTTCTGGTCTCCATAATACTCTTGCTACAGGAAGTTCAGGAAGTTCTTTTTCAACTTCTTTAGCTTCAACAGCATTTATTATTAAACGCATTCTTCCACCTAAATCTATTAATGAAGCACAAACTGCATTTCCTGCTTGTCCGTTAAATATTAATCTTGCTGGAGCTGCCTTATCTCCAATTCCTAAGTGTTTAACTTCAATTAATGGCTTATTTGCTGCTACTGTAGGACAAACTTCTAACATGTGAGCTCCTAATATTAATTCATTTTGTGGATCAAAATTATATGTGTAATCTTCCATAAATGAAGTTCTAGTATTATTAGTCATTATTTTCATTAATCTAACTAATCCAGCAGTCTTCCAGTCACCTTCTCCACCGAATCCATATCCATCTTCCATAAGTCTTTGAACTGCTAAACCTGGTAATTGTTCCATTCCATGAAGTACTTGGAAGTTAGTTGTAAATGCAGTATATCCCCCTTTTTCTAAGAATCTTCTTAAAGCAATTTCAACCTTTGCTTGATACTTAATAGAGTTTCTTACAGCTCCTTCTGTTTTTCCAGCTTCACAAATTTCATATTTTTCTTCATATACTTTCATTAAATTTTCTATTTCTTCATCACTAACTTCATTAATTACTTCTACTAAATCTCCAATTCCGAAAGCATCACAAGTCCATCCTAATTTTAATGCTACTTCAACCTTATCTCCTTCAGTTACAGCAACATCTCTCATATTATCATCAAATCTAGCAATTTTAATATTTCTACCTTCAACATATCCAGCTGCAACGCTCATCCATTTATTTATTTCTAAATGTGCTTCTGGATCTTGCCAATGTCCAACAACAACTTTTCTATTATTACCCATTCTTGTATTTATAAATCCAAACTCTCTATCTCCATGAGCTGATTGATTTAAATTCATAAAATCCATATCCATTGTTTCCCATGGAATATCTCTATTAAATTGTGTATGGAAATGTAATTGTGGTTTATTTAAAATTGATAGTCCTCTTATCCACATTTTCGCTGGAGAAAAAGTATGCATCCAAGTTATGATACCTGCACAATTTTCATCATTGTTAGCAGCTAAACATATATCATATATTTCTTTAGCATTTCTTACTGTTGGTTTATAAACTATTTCATATTTAATTCCTTCAATATCATTTAATCCGTTTACCATTTCTCTTGAATCTAAAGCAACTTGCTTTAATGTATCTTCACCATATAAATCTTGACTTCCTGTTACAAACCAGAAATTATATTTTTTTGTTATATTAATCATCCCAATCTCTCCCTTTTACCCTTTTTTCAATCTTTTTTTGCCTCTGGAGTACCCCAGAGGCAATTTGTCATTTATTATTTTCCTACTTTACTATAATCACTTATAAATCTTTCAATCCCCGCTGTAGTTAATGGATGTTTTGCCATATCTTCAATTTGAGCATATGGTATTGTTGCAATATCCACTCCTGATAATATACATTGAAGTATGTGCTCTTTAGTTCTTATACTTGCTGCAATTATTTCTGTTTCAAATCCATAATTTTCTTTAGCAATTATCAAATCATTAATTAAATTCATTCCATCTAAACCTATATCATCTAATCTTCCAACAAATGGACTAATATAAGTTGCTCCAGCTTTAGCTGCTAACACCCCTTGATGAACACTAAATATTAATGTAACATTTGTTTTTATTCCTTCTTTAGATAAAACCCTAACTGCACTTAATCCCTCTAAAGTCATCGGAATTTTAACAACTATATTTTTACTTATTTTAACTAACTCTCTTGCTTCTCTAATCATCCCTTCAGTATCTAAGCTCATAACCTCTGCACTTATTGGTCCATCTACTATCTCACAAATTTCAGGAATTACTTCTGCCATTGTTTTATTTTCTTTTGAAACTAATGATGGATTTGTTGTAACTCCATCGATTAATCCCATAGAATTTGCCTTTTTAATTTGTTCAACATTCGCTGTATCTATAAATATTTTCATAACTCTCTTCCCCCTAATAATTTATACCATTGATATTTCTTTTATTTTAATTTTATTTTGCAAGTAGCTTACAGCTTCTTGTTCTACTGATAAACCCTTTTTATAGTTTTCTAAGAATTTTTCATATCCTTCAACAATATTTTCTTCAGGTTCAACCATTAACGATTCTGCAGCTCCAAATATTTCACTATTTAAAAAGTTTTCTAAAGTGCCAACTTGCACTTTTTTATCAAGATATAATGCTAATAATGCAATTCCCCATGCACCTCCATCTCCTGCTGTTTCCATTACAACTACAGGAACTTCTAAGGCTGCAGATAAAATATTTTGAGCAACTCCTTTAGTCTTAAATATACCGCCATGTCCAAGAATTTTATCAATTTTCACATTTTCTTCCTTAGTCAAGATATCCATTCCAAGCTTCATAGCTCCAAAACATGTATATAAATGAGTTCTCATAAAGTTCGCTAGATTAAATTTTGAATTTGCAGGGTGTAAGAATATTGGACATCCTTCTGATAAACCAACTCCGTGTTCCCCTGAATAGAAACAGTAAGATAATAGATCTCCACAATCATTATCACCTTCTAATGCTTTTTCAAATAAAGTCTTATATAACTCTCCAGCTGTAACCTTAATTCCAAATGCCCCCAAACATTGATTAAATATTTCCATCCAAGCATTAATATCTGAAGTACAATTATTCGAATGTGCCATTGCTACTAAATCTCCAGTTGGAGTTGTAACCATATCTAATTCTTTGTGAACTTTAGATAACTCTTTTTCAAGAACTACCATAGCGAATGCTGAAGTTCCTGCTGATACATTCCCTGTCTTTTTAGCTATACTATTAGTAGCTACCATTCCTGTTCCAGCATCTCCTTCTGGTGGACAGAATTTTGCTCCCGATTGTAAGTTTCCAGATGTATCTAAAAGTAATGCACCTTCTTCCGTTAAAATTCCAGCTTCTTCTCCTGCTACTAAAACCCTTGGAAGTATACCTTTTAAGTTCCATGGATATTCATTATTAGAAATTAATAAATCAAACTTCTCTATCATTTCTTGATTAAAGTCTCTTGTATTTAAATCTATAGGTAGCATTCCTGATGCTTCACCTACACCCATTACTTTTTCACCAGTAAGCTTCCAATGAACATAACCCGCCAAAGTTGTAAGATATTCTATATCTTTTACATGTTCTTCCTCATTTAAAATAGCTTGATATAAATGTGCAATACTCCATCTTTGAGGAATATTATATTGGAAAAGGTCTGTTAATTTATCTGCAGCTTCTCCAGTAAAGTTATTTCTCCATGTACGGAACTCCGTTAATTGATTTCCATACTTATCAAAAGGAAGATATCCATGCATCATTGCACTTATCCCCATTGCAGATAATTTATTTATTTTTACATCATATTTTTGTTTAACTCTATAACATAAATTCTTATAACATGCTTGAATTCCTGTCCATACTTCTTCTAAAGAATATGTCCAAATTCCATTAACTAGGCTATTTTCCCAATCAAAGCCTCCAGTTTCTATAACTGTTCCCATTTGATCAACAAGAACTGCTTTTATTCTAGTTGAACCAAGCTCAATACCTAAAACAGCTTTTCCTGATTCTATTGTCTTTCTCATCTCATCCAACTCCCCTTTTTAGTGACTAAGTAAGAATTTAAAATGAAGAGTTTCGGTTGAAAATATATTCATCAGAAACTCCAAAAGGAGTTTTCTCCTACACTTTTAGCTCTTCACTTTTACTTCTTCACTTAACCATCTCTTTCACTTTATTTACTACAGTTTCTTTATTAAACCCAAAGAAATTCATTACCTCATTACCATTACCTGATGCACCAAATGTATCTATACATAATGTTTCATCAACATATTTATGCCATCCATATGATGAAGCCATTTCTACACCTAATTTTTTAACTCCTGGCTTTAATACACTATTCTTATATGTTTCATCTTGAATATCAAATAACCTAAAGCAAGGCATTGATACAACATCAACAAATATTCCTTGTTTTTCTAATTCCTTTTGAGAGTTTATTGCTAAATCTACTTCTGACCCCGTTGCTACTATTTGAGCTGCTGGAGTTTGTGAAGCTTCTGAAATTATATATGCACCTTTTCTAACATTATCTACACAATTAAATTCAGCATTTATACTTATATTTTGTCTTGTTAATACTAATACTGAAGGTGTTTCTTTATCTTCTAAAGCTATTTGCCATGCTGCATTTGTCTCATGAGCATCTGCTGGTCTAATTACATTTACATTTGGTATAGCTCTAAGTCCAGCTAATTGTTCAATTGGCTCATGTGTTGGTCCATCTTCTCCTACAGCTATTGAATCATGAGTCAATACATATACTAATGGCATTTTCTCAATTGCTGACATTCTTATTGCTGGTTTTAAGTAATCACTAAATACAAAGAATGTTGAAACAAATGATTTTAATCCACCATGAAGCATTATTCCATTTCCGGCTGCTGACATTCCAAATTCTCTTACTCCAAACCAAATATTCTTTCCTTCTGGACTATCTTTTCTAAAATCACCTTGTTCCTTTAAATAAGTCATATTTGAATGTGCTAAATCTGCTGAACCACCAAATAATCCATCATAAGCTTTAGCAATTGCATTCATTGTGAATCCTGAAGCATTACGAGTTGCCACCCCTTGCCCCTTTTCATACTTAGGTAATACTTCTTCAAAATTAATATTTAATTCTCCATTAATTGAAGATATTAAACTATCATAAGCTTCTGGATAAGCTTCTTTATATTTATTTACTAACTCATTCCATTCTGATTCTTTTTCTTTTCCTCTTGCTATAACACCATTATTAAAATCTTCTTTTACTTCAGCTGGAACTGTGAAAGGTTCATAATTCCAATTTAAGCTTGTCTTTGTTTCTAAATATTCATCTGATCCTAAAGGCGCTCCATGAACCCCGTTTGTTCCTCCCTTATTAGGTGCTCCATATCCAATAGTTGTTTTAACTTCTATTAATGTAGGCTTATCTGTTACCTTTTTAGCTTCTTCTATTGCCGCTGAAATTGCTTCAATATTTATATCCCCATCTTCAATCCTAATAGTATGCCAATTCATAGCTTTTACCCTATCTAAAACATTTTCTGAAAATGAAGTTGAAAGCTTTCCATCTAAACAAATATCATTTGAATCATATAAAACTATTAATTTCCCTAATCCTAAATGCCCTGCTAAAGATATTGATTCATTAGCAACACCTTCCATTAAATCTCCGTCTCCAACTATTGCATAAGTATAATGATCAATTATATTTAATCCATCTTTGTTATATTTAGCTGCTAAGTGTTTTTCAGCCATTGCCATTCCTGTAGCTTGTGCAATTCCCTGACCTAAAGGACCACTAGTTGCCTCTACCCCATGAGTATGTCCTACTTCTGGATGACCTGGAGTTCTTGAATTTAATTGTCTAAATTGTTTTAAATCATCTATAGTCACATCAAATCCACATAAATGTAACATTGAATATAAAAGAGCTGAACCATGTCCCGCTGATAATATAAACCTATCTCTGTTAAACCATTTACTATTTTCAGGATTAATATTCATATGCTTATTAAATAATGTATATGTCATTGGTGCTGCACCCATACAAATTCCTGGATGACCTGACTTTGCCTTTTCTATTTGATCTACTGATAACATTCTTATTGTATTTATACTTTTTAACTCTAACTCTCTCATTTTACCCTCCAACTTTTATTATCTACTTTAACTATTACCAATCTTCATCTTTATTTTGTTACTACTTCTTTTGCTTTTACAGTATCTTGTCCATAATAAGCATTTGCTCCATGTTTTCTAAAGTAATGCTTATCTTGTAATTCTGACGGTATTGGAGTAATTTCTCTATTTAAATTTTCAGTTCTTATTGCCATCTTAGCTACTTCTTCTAAGACCACTGCATTTAATACTGATTTACTTGCAGTCTCTCCCCATGCAAAAGGTCCATGACTTGCAATTATTATTCCTGGTACACTTAATTCATCTATATTTCTTTCAGTTAATGTTTCTATTATTACTGAACCAGTATTTTTCTCATATTCACTTTTAATTTCTTCATTATTTAATGCTCTAGTACATGGAACTGGTCCATAAAATGTATCTGCATGAGTAGTTCCATATGAAGGAATATCTCTTTTAGCTTGTGCCCACGCAGTTGCAAATGATGAGTGTGTATGAACAACACCACCTATTTTAGGATATTTTTTATATAATTCAATGTGAGTCGGTGTATCTGAAGATGGTCTTAAGTCACCCTCTACTACATTTCCTTCTAAATCTACTACTACCATATCGCTAGCCTTCATTTCGTCATAACTTACACCACTTGGTTTAATTACTATAAGCCCTTTTTCTCTATCTATTCCACTTACGTTTCCCCAAGTTAATACAACCAAATTATGCTTTACTAAATCTAAGTTTGCTTTAAAAACCTCTTCTTTTAAATTCTCTAACACCTTAAATCCCTCCCATTTTTGTTTGCCATTAAAATATTAATCCACATTTTATATTTACTACTACTAAGAAAAATAACTTAAGTACATACAATTTTATACTCTCATAATTTATGTACCGTACAATTTAATATTATCAAATATATTTCCCTTTGTAAATGTTTTTATTTAAAATTTTTAGAAAATATTGATCGTACATTTTAAAGGTTTAACAACAAAAAAATAAGAGTTTTACATTTTGTTGTAAAACTCTTATTTTTATAAATTTTAAATATTTTTTGCACTATTTTTAACTACAATTTCAGGCTCAAATACATAAGAAACCCTTTTTTCTCCATCCCTTATTAACGATAATAACATTTCTGCTGCTTTTCTTCCTAATGCTTCTTTAGGATGTGATATTGTTGTAATTCCACAATCTAATGCAGCCGATATAGTTTCATCATTATCATATCCAACAACAGACAAGTCTTCAGGCACTCTAATTCCTAATTCTTTAGCTATCTTAACTACATTCATAGCTACTTTATCATTATAACAGAATATAGCTGTTGGTCTATCTTCCCTATTCAATAAACTTCTAGTAAATCCTTGAATATAAAAATCCTCTTCAAATGTTTTAAATCTTCCTATAATAGTATTATCAATATCTATATTGTTTTCTTCTAACGCTTTCAAATAACCTTTTTTACGTTCAACCCCTTGTACGTCATCCTCTTTAAATAATCCAGCTATTTTTTTATGTCCTAACTCAATCAAATACTTACAAACTGTGTATCCACCTTTTTCATCATCTATAGCTACATATGATTGCTTTTCTTTGTCATAAGCTGCATTAATCATTAAATACGGAATATTATTTTTTTCTATTTCTTTATAATATTCTATATTTGTATTACCTAAAGCACTAGCTGTAGGCTCTATTATTGCACCAACAACATCATACTCTAATAATTTTTTTAATTGTTCACGTTCTTTTTCTTTATCATTATTAGTGCTTAATAAAAGAATATCATATCCATTTTTGCTTAATACCTCTTCTATTCCCTTAATTAAAAATGGAAATATATACTCTGATACATATGTAGTAATAACTATAATCATTTTACTATTATTATTTTTTCTATCCTTGCCTAGCTTTTCAACAAACGCACCCTTGCTTTTTTCTCTATAAATATATCCTTGTTTTTCAAGCTCTAATATAGATTGTCTAACAGTGTGCCTACTTACTGAGAATATCTCTCCTATCTCTTGTTCTGTAGGCAATTTCTCACCATACTTCATCTCTCCATTTAATATTTTATCTCTATAAAATTCAAACATTATTAATGGATTGTTCTTAAATTCATTAATTCTATTTTTTATATCTTGCCTGTATTGTATATTTGCCTCATCAGTATCCACAAATGATTTTGACGCAGTTTCATATTTGTACCATCCTTGTCCTGCAAGCCCTTTTGTCATTCCCATATATAGATATCCAGACATCGGAAACACTTTGCTAGAATCAAGATTATACTTTTTTACGCAATAGTTTTTTACCATAGTTGCAGGCATAATTGCTATTATTGCAAATACTATTAACACAACTATTTTGCTTATGGTTTCTTTTACTGTAGTTTTTTCAAGTAAATCTAACAATAAATATATACATTCAGCAGTTATAAATATCAAACTATTCATTCTAAACATATATGCTAGAGCAATACATACTCCTGATATGCACGCATTATATTTTTTTCTATTTTCTCTATATTTCATTAAGAAATATACACTTAAATAGCCAAATGCTATAGCTGATAAATCTCCATATATAAAGATTGAAAGTAATGGTAATGCTATAAAGGTTCCAATAGTAAATAGTCCTTGAAACTTATTTACTTTGTACTTTTTAGATAGCTGTGTACATATTAAATATATTGCTATTATTGTAATTGCATTGCATATAGCATTAATATATTCAATCAATATATAATCTTCTGTTCCACATAGTCTAAATAATATGCTCCACACAAAGCTCAAAGTAAATTGATGACTATAACATTGCATATATATTCTATCAGAAATTTTGGAGCCATAAGTAGTTTGTGTATCTAGAAATTCATTAACATTATTATCTTTCATTGCAACTGCTAATTGATATGCTGTTTTTTGATCTACTGATGGGATTGCATCTCTTTGATTAATCCAGATAATCTGGCCAATAATATATATGAAAATTAAAAATATACATATTACTCTTTTAAGTATCTTCGACTTTTTATCATTAAAATCCTTTGCTCGATATTTATGATATAAGAGTTTTGTAATCATATATATGTCATACGCAAACATTATGTATATTAAAGATAACCAAATAATGTTTTTCAGAATTATTGCTGATTCATAGACATTTAGCTCTACATTATACATTAAATTTAATATAATTACCCCTATCCATGCAACAATCCTCTTTAATACTTTCTGCATTTTGTCCTCTTTTCCATTAATCAATATTTATAGTTTTCTCGATAACATATTGAGGTCTGCCTCGTACTTCATCATATATTCTGCCTATGTATTCTCCCATCATCCATAGTGAAATTAGTATTATTCCCCCCATAAATGTAAGTGTACACATAATTGATGTCCATCCAGGAGTTATGTTGTTCCATTTAAGTGCAAATGATAATATTGCATATATAAGTATAATAATTGATATTACAACAGAGAGTATTCCTAATCCTCCAACTAATTTCAGTGGTTTAATTGAAAAACTAAGTATTCCGTCTGTTGCAAGCTTAAGCATTTTCTTTAATGGATACTTTGTAGTTCCTGCAAATCTTTCTTTTCTTTCATATTCAAGAGGTTCCTGTTTAAATCCAGTCCAGCTAAATAAGCCTCTTAAGAACTTATTATGCTCTGGTAATGAATTGATTACATCTATAACTTTTCTATCAGCTAGTCTAAAATCTCCTGTATCTTTTGGAATCTCTATATCAGATAACTTATTTAAAGTTTGATAAAACGCTTTAGCTGTAAGTAATTTAAATGCTGATTCTCCATCTCTCTTTTTTCTCTTACCATATATTACATCATATCCTTTTTCCCATTCTTTAACCATATCTGGTATTAGCTCAGGGGGATCTTGCAGGTCAGCATCTATTATGACTGC
>OLNY01001895.1_pt1 | contig 15476 bp, 9 predicted proteins | sample 1671981 | NCBI WGS metagenome assembly OLNY01 (sample SAMEA3136632, study PRJEB25190) | human gut metagenome | biome: human gut; feature: human-associated habitat; material: faeces | place: Austria | collected 2013 | reverse complement strand
CGCCGCGCCAAGCGCCAGTGCGGCGGCGAGCGTCACGGACGGCCAGACGGCATGGACGACGACGCCGACCGCCACCATGGTGGCGATGGCCAGTCCGATTGCCAATGACAATGACAGTTTCAGCGATTTCAGCAATTCGGATTTGTCGATCTCGTGCGCTTCCAGATACAGCAGCGGCGCGATGAACAGCACCATGAACAGTTCGGGATTCAGGGAGGCGTTGGGGAATCCCGGCACCTGCGTGATGATCGCGCCCATCGCGATCTGAACCAGCGGAGTCGACACCTTGGGGATGAACCGGCTGATGAACGACGAGAATACGACGACGCCGATAATGCACAGTATCAGCTGAAAGACTTCCAAGGCTCGCTCCGGCTCTCCGTCGGTTGTGTGGGATTACTTCACAATATAAACCGACTCCGCACCCGACACGTTAACTTCGGCGTCCGGCTTAACGGCTGCGCGCGGGCAAAAAGAAACCCCGGCGGTGTTGCCCGCCGGGGAGAGAAAGGAGAGAGAAGAAGAAAGGGGTTCAGTTATTGAGAATCGTGCTGCCGATTCCCGGTCGGCTTGTGCTGACAATTAATAGTGAAACACCCGTTTCTTGGTGCAATGCTGAGATTGTCTGAAAGCTTCCTGTGAGTTGATGTCGCGGGCTGAATCCCATCACATGGTAATGGCTGTAGACTGTAGTGTGGCGCCGTGCGCCATACACGTGAGCGCGAAAAGGAGAATCCTCATGCTGCTGTCCGACCGCGACATTCTCGCCGCCCAGAAGGACGGTCATATTTCTCTTGACCCATGGACTCCGGAAATGGTGCAGCCCGCGTCGATTGACGTGCGCCTCGACCGTTTCTTCCGCCTGTTCAACAATCATGCCTACACATACGTGGATCCGGCCGAGAACCAGGGGGCGCTGACCGAGCAGTTCGACGTCGCTCCGGACGAGCCGTGGATCCTGCATCCGGGCGAGTTCGCGCTCGGCTCGACGTGGGAGTACGTCAAGCTCGACGCGACGGTGGCGGCACGCTTGGAGGGCAAAAGCTCGCTGGGCCGTCTGGGCATCCTCACACATTCGACGGCCGGCTTCATCGACCCCGGTTTCGAGGGGCATATCACGCTGGAGCTGAGCAACGTGTCGACGCTTCCGGTCAAGCTCTGGCCCGGCATGAAGATCGGGCAGATGTGCTTCTTCCAGCTCAGCTCTCCGGCCGAGCACCCTTACGGCTCCAAGGGCACCGGCTCCCATTATCAGGGCCAGCGCGGCCCGACCCCCAGCCGTTCCTACGTGAACTTCTACAAGGCCGACGTCAACGACTAGAGCCGATACCCAAGTTCTTTGACGCAATGTGCCGGCGACTCCATGACTGGGCCGCCGGCACATTGTTATGCTCCGTTCGATGCCGTCTGGCTTATTGGCGAATGGCGGTGAACAGCACCGACTGGGCCGGATGCAGCGATGGAGGGCGCAACCCGTAGGTCATCAGCGCCCGGCCCGTCATCAGCACGCCGTCTTTGGTCCACCAGCCCAACGGCGACTGGCCGCTGCCAAGACCAAGCCCGTCGAGATCGAGATCCAGCCACAGCGGCTGTATGCGGTACGTGCCATCGGGGTGAAGACCGGGCACGCGAATCGGCGCCGCAGGGAGAGTCTGGGACGTTGTCAGTTGCGTGAACCGGTAGAACGCCGCGGAACGATCCGGCTTGACCATGCCATCGACCCGGACGGCCGGATCGGCGATATCGGCGTGCACGCACGTGTCGATCGCGAACCATGCGCGGTGCCTCTTGTATTCGGCGACCCATTCGCCGAGCTTGTTCAACGCCTCGTCCGACTCCTTGAGCAGATTCCATTCGACGCCCATGTGCCCGAAGAACGCCATCGCCATGCGCATCTCCTGGCTCGTGGCGCGATGCGTGGAATGTGCAGGGCTCGCCCCCACATGCTCGCCCATCATGCAGGGCGGCACGAGCAGCGACGTGTACCGCTGAATATCGGCCCGCTCGACCGGGTCCACGCAGTCGGACGTCCACACGCGGCTGGCGAATTCGAGTATGCCCAGGTCGATACGGCCGCCGCCCGATGCGCAACTCTCAATCTCCAGTCCCGGATGCGCGACTTCGAGGTCACGGAACATCCGGTACACGGCGAGCGTCTGCCCGTGAACCGCCGGCCTGCCGGTACGTGGCGAGACCGCCTCGGTGACGAATTTGTTGTGGTCCCATTTGATGTAGTCGATGCCCAACTCGCCGACCAGCGCATCGATGGAATCATGGATGTATCGGTAGGCGTCGGGATTGGTCAGGTCGAGCACTTGCTGCGAGCGTCCCTGCATCGGCAGACGGTTCGCAGTCGGGCGCAGCACCCAGTCAGGGTGGGCGCGGGCCACGTCGGAATCCGGGTTGACCATCTCCGGTTCGAACCACAGGCCGAACTCCATGCCTTTTCCGTGCACGTAATCGGCGAGCGCCTTGAGGCTCTTCGGCCCGTCCGGCCACACATCCTGCGCTATTTGCCAGTCGCCGAGACCGGATGTGGAGTCTCGGCGGGAGCCGAACCAGCCGTCATCCACCACGAACCGTTCGACACCGGAATCCCCGGCCTTATCGGCCAGAGCCTTCAACGTGTCGTAGTCATGGTCGAAATACACGGCCTCCCACGTGTTGAGAATCACCGGACGCGGCTTGACGGCGAGATCCGGGTGACAGGAGCGCACGTAATCATGGAATCTCGCAGCCACCTCGTTGAGCCCGTCACCGTACGACCCATACAGCCACGGGGTGGTGTACGTTTCGCCGCGGGCGAGCGTGGCCTCGCCGCCGAGCAGCACCTCGCCGCCGCCAATCAGACCGGTCGTATACGGCTGACGCTCTGCCGACAGCATGGAATTGCCGCTCCAGCCCACATGCACCGAATAGACCTCGCCATGCTCGAACCCGAAGCCGGGCTCGCCCGCGGAAAGCAACAGAGAGGCGTCAAAACCTGGGCGCCCCGCCATCGAGACCTTCTCGAAGCGTCCTTCGGTCAGCGGCTGCCGCTGCGGGCTGCGTTCGCGCAGATGATGGCCGGTGGTGGTGAGTATCTCCGTGGCAAGTGCCGGGAGCGGGAAGCCGAGTTCGACTTTACCGACTTCCAAGTCACCGGTCGGAAGATTACCGGCTGGAAGATTACGCAGCGTGGTGCGCTGTCTGATCAGTCCGCCGGGCAACAGTTCGACCGTCCATGACAGTTCCACGCCCTGCTCGGTATCCGACGCGGTCACGGTGACGACCGGCACCTGTTGCGTGACGGTATGCGCGGCACCGTCCACGCCGTCGGACACGTCAACGCCTTGGCGTTCGTCCTGACGGATTACGATACCGGTCACCGTGAATGCACAGAACGGCGTTACGCCGGCGCGCCGGATATCCAGTCGCGGTGCCCCTATCCACGACTCGCTTTGCGTGGGCATGATGCTTGGCCAGGTGGTCTCGTCCAGCGCGCCGGACACGCGCTGCGGCCGCAGGGCGTCGTATGCGGCGAGTACGGTTCCCGGCGCCGCGAGCGGGCGGCCCCAGTGCACGAAGCGCGGAAGACCGTGACCGGCGAAGATCAGCGCGAACGCCACATCAGCAGCCGGCTGCTCAGCATAAATAGCGGTGAGTTCCGTTCCATCGGCGGCGGCGCCATGGAATTGTTCGATGAGTGACATTGCGAATCCCTTCGGAACGTGCCATTGATATATGGTTCGCCTCCGATGCTACGACATCGTTCCGTCATGTCACCGCATATTCAGCGATTCCGGGGTATGAGAAGGGCTCCCGTTTTCCGATGTGGAGAGCGGGAGCCCTGACTGCCGGTGGAGGCTTATGGCATTGTTATGCCATGATGCCGCGCTTGCGGTCGATGGCGCGCATGATCGCCTTGTAGATTTCCGAGGCGATCAGCACGATCGCAGCGAGGCAGATGCACTCGACCCATGCCCACGGTCCGAGCGGCGTGGTGCCGAACGCGGAGTTGAGGAACGGAACGTAGATCACCACGAGCTGCAGCACGACAGACAGGCCGATCGCCCCCCACAGCCACTTGTTGGAGAACAGGCCGACGAACGCGGACTGACGTGCGGAACGCGATGCGATCGCGTTGAACAGCTGCGCGAACACGAGAATCGTGAAGCCCATCGTACGGGCCTCGATCATCTGGAATTCGTGGGTGCCGCCGATGGAGCGGTCGGTGAACAGGCCACCTTCAAGGTGCATGTCCATGCCGATCAAGGTGACGGCCGCCATGATGATGCCGATGAACGCAATATCGATCCACATGTCCCTGTCGATCACGCGGTCGGTGAGCTTGCGCGGGCTGCGTGCCATCACGTCATCGGTCTGCGGGTCGACACCCATCGCGAGCGCCGGGGCGGCGTCGGTCAGCAGGTTGATCCACAGCAGCTGCGTGGCGAGCAGCGGCACGGCGACACCGGTGGTTCCCGGCTGCGTGATGCCAAGCACGCCGGCGAGCATGACGCCGCCGAACACGGTGAACACCTCGCCCACGTTGGAGCTCAGCAGGTAGCGCAGGAACTTGCGGATGTTGTCGAAGATCACACGGCCTTCGCGCACGGCGGCGACGATGGTGGAGAAGTTGTCGTCCGCGAGAATCATCTTCGCGGATTCCTTGGTCACCTCGGTGCCGGTGATGCCCATCGCCACGCCGATGTCGGCGGACTTGACGGCCGGGGCGTCGTTGACGCCGTCGCCGGTCATGGCGGCGATGTTGCCCTGGCGCTGCAGCGACTCCACGATCTTGAGCTTGTGCTCGGGGGCCACGCGGGCGTACACGGAGACCTCAGAAGTCGCCTTGTCGAACGCCGCCTCGTCGGGCATCGCGTCGAGCTGATCGCCGGTGAGGGCCTTGCCGCCCTTTTCGATGATGCCCAGATCGGAAGCGATGCGGGCCGCGGTGAGCGGGTGGTCGCCGGTGATCATCACCGTGCGGATGCCGGCGCGATGCGCTTCGGCCACGGAATCACGCACTTCGGTGCGCGGCGGGTCGATGATGCCGACCATGCCGGCCCAGATCAGGTCACGCTCGATGACGTCGCTCTGCTCGGAGATGTCGGTCACCTGGCCGGCTGCATTGGTCTTGATGCCGGGGATATCGGCCAGGGATGTGGTGCCGAGCGGGCGGTACGCCTCACCCAGCGTGCGGTATGCCTCGCCGGACAGACGCTCAACGGTCGCGAGAATCTCCTGGCGGTCGCCTTCGGTCATCGGGCGGACGGCGTCGCCAACCGCGATGCGCGTGCAGTAGCCGAGCAGCACATCGGGCGCGCCCTTTGCATAGACGCTCAGGTTGCCGTTGTCGCTGCTGTCCTTGCCGATCACGGCCATACGCTTGCGCTCGGACGTGAACGGAACCTCGGCCACACGGTCGAGCTTGCCGAGGGCGCGTTCGGCCTTGATCTTGCGGGAGGCGACGACGAGCGACACCTCGGTCGGGTCGCCGACGATCTCCCACTGGCCGGCATCGTTCTGACGCAAGTCACCGTCGTTGGCAAACGCTCCGACGGCGATGGTGCGCAGGGCTTCGGCGTTGACCGGGGCGCTCTCCTCGATGGCGTCGCCACCCATGCCCAGCATCTTGCCCTTGGGCTCGTAACCGGTGCCGGTGAGCTGCACTTCACCGCTCGGGGTGACGATGCGCTCGACGGTCATCTCGTTACGCGTGAGCGTACCGGTCTTGTCGGAGCAGATCACCGAAGCGGATCCCAGCGTCTCCACGGAGCTCAGCTTCTTGACGATGGCGTTGTGCTTGGCCATGCGCTGCACGCCGAGCGCGAGAACAACCGTCAGAATCGTCGCAAGACCTTCCGGCACTGCGGCGACGGCCAGCGAAACGGCCAGCAGCAGCGAGTCGATGAGATCGTCGGGCATCTTGTGGAAGCCCTGCGTGATGAACAGCGCGACGAGCACGACGGCCGCGATGATGCACACGGCAATGCCCAGGATCTTGGAGACGTGGGTCATCTCCTTCTGCAGCGGGGTATCCTCGTCATCGGTCTGCGACAGCATGTCGGCGATCTTGCCGACCTGCGTGTTCATGCCGGTCCCGGTCACGATCGCGCGGCCGGTGCCCTGAGTGACGGACGTGCCGTTGAAAATCATATTGGTGCGGTCGCCCAGCGCCTTGGCGGAGTCGAGCGTGTCGGGCTTCTTGCCCACCGGCACGGATTCGCCGGTCAGGCTCGCCTCGGCGATGCGCAGCGACGCGGCGGCGAACAGACGCCCGTCGGCGGAGACGGTATCGCCTTCGCCAAGCACCACGATGTCGCCGGGAACCACGTCGGCGGTGTTGATGTGCACGATTTTGCCGTCACGCAGCACGGAGGTCTGCGGTGCCGTCATTTGGGCGAGCGCCTCCACCGCCTGCTCGGCACGGGCCTCCTGAATATAGCCCAGCACCGCGTTGACGATCAGGATCAGGATGATGACGATGGCGTCAAACGGCAGCACTTCGCCGGCCGTTCCGTGCGAGCGCTCGATGAACCATGCGATCAGTGAGATGACAGTGGCGGCAAGCAACAGGTACACCAGCGGATCCTGGAACTGCGCCAGGAACTTCTTCCACTTGGGTACGGGCGGCGCGCTGGCCAACTGGTTCGGGCCGAATTTCTCCAACCGGCGCTGCGCCTCGGCGGAACTCAGGCCGGTATTGGTATCCACATCCAGCGCCTTGGCGACTTCGTTCGCCTCGGTCAAGCTGGGATCGACGTCGTGAAGCAGGCCTTCCTGCGACTGCACGCCTGTGGATTGATCATTTGTGTGATCAACCATAATGGTCTCCTTGATATAGCCGCGGAGTAGTCAGCCCTCACGATCACCGGGATCGTCCCCTCCCCCGGTCATCTCGATAAAGCTGCGCGGTTATGGGCACCGGCGCAACTGCTGCCGATGCATACTGTTGCCATTATTCCACAAACCCGTCATCGCTTGGCGAAACAGCCCTTTACGTGTTGTCCAAATATCCGCATTCCGCGAACGATTTCAGGCGACACGCTCACACAGTGCGAGCAGCCAGCGGAGCGTCGTCATGGTGTAATCGAACAGTTCGTCGTCCATGCCGAAATACCGCTCGCGGCACTCCCTGCTCACATCGACCATCGCAAGACCTTCTGGCTCTCCGGGTGTGAATGACGCCGCCCGATCCTGCATTCATCATACGTGCCAAGGCAAGGAACTCCGGCGGCTTCGGAACCGGACGAGCTGCGTTCCGTTCCTAAGTGCGCGCCGAAACGACAACTCTGCGCACTTAGGAACGCAAACTATGCGATCTGCGTTCCTATGTTCGCGCACTCGGCGTTCCGGCGCGCACTTAGGAACGCAAACCGAGTCTCTCAGGGGATTGGGGCGATTCGCGCGCCGCGAATGGCTGTTTGGCGTGGGGGTCTGGGACAATGGCACGTATGGCAATCAAGAAAGGTCCGACCAAGGGGTCGGGAGGAAAACACCGCAATGCGCTACGCGGCAAGGGGCCGACGCCCAAAGCCGAGGATCGCGTGTATCACAAGGCATACAAGGCCAAGCAGGCGACGAACCGTCGCAAGATGGCAGATCCACGACTGGCAGCCCGCCGTCGCGCCGCGAAGTTCGCGTCCGATTCGGACGATCTGGTCATCGGCCGCAATGCCGTGCTGGAGGCGCTGCGCGTCGGCGTCCCCAGCATGCAGCTGTATATCGCGACACGTATCGAGCATGATGACCGTACACGCGAGATCATCAAGCTCGCCGGCGCACAAAGCCTGCACCTGCTGGAGGCCGACCGTCTGGAAATGGATCGCATCGCCCGGTCGTCGAACCATCAGGGCGTCGTGCTCAAAGTGCAGCCGTACCAGTATTCGTCTCTCGCCGAGCTGGCGGATATCGCCGAGCGCAAGGCCAAGGCCATGGACGTGGTGAATTCGCCGAGTGCGCGCATCAACGCACGCCCACTGTTCATCGCGCTCGACGGCGTGACCGACCCGCAGAACCTGGGTGCGGTGATTCGTTCGGCCGCCGCCTTCGGTGCCAACGGCGTGATTCTGCCGGAGCGTCGTTCCGCTTCGGTCACCGCTGCCGCGTGGAAGGTATCGGCCGGTGCCGCGGCGCATATCCCGGTGGCTCGCGTGGTGAACCTCACCAAGGCCATCGAAAGCATGCGCGAACGTGGATATTACACGGTCGGCCTAGACGGCGGCGGCGATAAGCTGGTCGGCGAAACCGGTTTCGAGACAGATCCGCTGATCGTCGTGCTCGGTTCGGAAGGCAAGGGACTGAGCCGACTCGTGCGCGAGTCGTGCGACGCGATCGCCGGCATTCCGATCACGTCCATGGTGGAGTCTCTGAACGCCTCGGTCGCAGCCGGTATCAGCCTGTACGCGGTCGCCCGCGCCCGCCGCGAAGCAGCGGCAGCCGCCACGAAGTAATACCCATATCTCTCCCCTGCTGCCGGCGGGGTCATCGAGCGGAACGAAAATCGGGGTGGCCGCCGCAATCGGCGCACCACCCCGTCCGGTTTCGCTCAGCAGCTCCACATATCAGTGGCTCCACACCGCGGCATCAGGATCGTCGTCGGGATTGTAATCATCATCGTCGATGGGCTTTTCGTAATTCGCCTCATCGTCGACCACGCCGGAATCCGCTTCAGCGTTGAGCTCGTTCACGGCTTTGTCATCCAGCTTGTAGTTCGGTAGCACGGATTGGATGTAGCTTTCCACAGCCTCGCCCATCGGCACGTCGTGGCCGGCCTTCTCGGCAAGGAACCAGCGGTGATCCAGCACCTCATGGAAGAACTGTGCCGGCTCGATCTGCGAACGATATTCACGTGGAATCATACGCACGGTCGGCTCATACACCTCACGCATCCAATCGGTGGCGACGATCTCCAACTCCTCGCCTTCACGCCACGTGGAGGCACGGTACGCATCCAGATCGTTGAGCAGGCGCCGCGCCTGATTCTCCTGCACATCTAAACCGGTCAGTCGCAGAAGCTTGCGCGACGCATAGCCGGCATCGACCACGCGCGGGCGGACCAGCACACGTTTGCCGTCCTCCGCGGTCTTCATCTCCAGCTCGTCCACGTCGAAGCCCAGGTCGTTGAGCTTGTTGACGCGCTGCTCGATCTTCCACATCTCATCCGGGCCGAACTTGTCGGTGTCGGTCAGCGTGCTCCACAACGAGTGGTAGCGGTCGACCAGACGGTTGCCCACCTCGATCTCGTCCACGTCGCTCGGCAGCAGACGGCCAGAAGCCAAATCCATCAATTCACCGATGATGTTGGTGCGAGCCAAGTCGATATCGTATTCACGCTGGCCATCGGTAAGCTGCACCTGCAAATCACCGGTTTCGGCGTCCACCAGGAAGGCGGAAAACGCGTCGGCATCACGCAGGAACAGGACGTTCGACAGCGACACATCGCCCCAGTAGAAGCCGGCCAAGTGCAGGCGAACCAGCAGCACGGCAAGGGCGTCGATCAAACGCTCAGCAGTATCCGGCTGGAGATTGCGGGCGAACAGCGCGCGGTACGGCAGTGAGAACTTCAGGTGACGGGTGACCAGAATCGCTTCCAGCGGTTCGCCGTTGCGGTCATGACGACCGGTAACCACGGCAATCGGGATGACGGTCGGCAACTCGAGCTTCTGCAGTCGGCGCAGAATCTCATACTCGCGCTCGGCCACCTGACGGGTGATCTCTTTCATGGCGTAGACCTCGTCGCCCACGTGCACAAAACGCACCACGTGGCGGGAGATGCCTCGCGGCAGGTTGGCCAGCAGGTCCTCGGGCCAGGTGGCCAGGGGCTTATGCCAGGGCAGCGTGAACATCTTCGGGTTCGAGCTGGCGGCGGTGATCTTCAATGCTTGCGGCTCAGCTGAACTGGCATGTTCGTCTTCGGCTTTGACGGACGTGGCCTTCAGCGCGCGCGGATCCATCTGAGGCAAATCGTTCAACTCCATGTGTTCGATTCTACGTGGTGCTTGGGAAGTGCAGCGAGTAGCGGCGACTTCGGCGCGTTATTCTCGCATACGAATAAATCATCTGTATGGGATTTGCCGGCCGAATTGACGTCCCGTATGCGACGCCTCATGCGCAATCTGAACAAAATGAACGCAACAAGTAACATGAGCCCCGCTGCCGCGGCAATGCTGCCTACGGCGGCACCCGTACGACCGATAAGGCCAGGATTGCCCGGCTCCTCGCTCGGGTTATCTTCGGGCGGGACAACAGGAGTTCCAGTGCTAAATTTCGGCTCTACTGTGATGTTGAGATCAGCGGATGTGCCTCCACTGCCAGGAATCGAGATGAGGAACGGATCACAGTCGTATGCTTTGTTGGCTTTCGCCGAGCTCGTGCGGGAGACCAGATATAGGCCGAGCGGCAGATTCTGGAAAGTGAGCTGACCAGCTACGTTAGTGGTGCCGGAATGCTGGTACAGCTTGTTTTTCGCCGCGTGCGTAGCGAGCTTCTTGGCCGCATCGTGATATTCACTTGATGTCAGGCGTTCCCAATCGGCAGTGAGGCTGGAAAAATCGCCGACGGTTTTATATGAGGAGACACTACCATCATTGTTCGTTGTGACAGTGGCGACGCGCACGATGGCATAAGTATCGCCGGCAAGCAATTTGGGCGAAGCCGTGTCTCGGCCCCATACGGCATTGATGGTGAGAGCGCCGAAAGAATCAGCTTGCGCATACGGCACCATAGAGCCGAAGGCTGCAAGAACAGTGAGGACGATAGTAACGGCGGCGGCAATCATGGCAGCAATGCGCGCCGCACCATACTCGCTTCCGCTATGCAGGTCTAACATGTCTGCCCGGTCCTTTCCGCCATGATGAATGTGATTGGTTATTTGTACTGTCTGGCTGAGGAGGCAAGTCACCGTCCGGCTCGATGGCTGCGGAGCTAGAATCATCAGACGCGACCTTGGCGCTCCCACTCTGCCGGCGTCGCCGCTCATGGCGCTGCCATAAATGCCATGCGATGAGCAAGGCAATCAATGCGAGAGACGGCAACAAGTACTGCAGCGGGATGTCCACGTGGAATGTGGATTTGGCGTCATTCTGCTGCTGTGGTGTGTACGGGATGCGATGACCGCGCACCAGCAGCCGGTGCGTGTTGACCGCATACGGTGTGCAGGTGATGAGCGTGACCAAATCCTTGCCGGGCTCGATTGCCAGTTGTTTGGTATCGGTCGGCAGAACGGTAGTGATCTTATCGACCTGATACGCATATGTGTCTTTAAGTATTGTGATGTAGAACTTGTCGCCTTTTTTCATAAGGTTCAAGTCCGTGAACAGTTTTGCCGTGGGCAGCCCTCGGTGGCCAGACAGCGCCGCATGAGTGGACGCGCCGCCAACTGGCAGTGAGGTCTGTTCGAGATGTCCGATGCCGGATTGCAGCACTTTCTCGGAAGTGCCGTGATAGATCGGCAGGGTCTCCTTGAGCTTAGGCACGGTGATGTATCCCATCATGCCGTCACCGTCAATATTGAGCAGACTGTTGTATTCCTCGTCCGTGGATGCGGAATTGACGGCACTGGCAAGAGCGTCGGTCTCTCCCGCATCGTTCTGGGCGAGCTTTTCGTTATAGGCGTGCGCAGCATCCAGCACCTTCTGGTACTGTTCCTGGCTCAATGCTTCAACGCTGGCGTCGTAGTTATTTACGGCGCGGCTGGCGTTGCACATAATGAGGAAGTTGCTGATCGTCGGATAGAACAGAATGAGCATTCCACCGAGAATGACCAGTAAGGGCAGGATGTTGCGCAGTCGTTTCATCGAGCGTTCTTTTCGCGAGGAAACCGTGTTGCGGGCGTAGCGGGTGTGTGCCCTTCACGCCCAAAACACGGCCATGCTCGTCAGGCGTTCTTGCGCTTGAGAGTCCAGGCAACGCCGAGCGCGATGACCAGCACACCAATCACCGTGAAGGCGATGGTACCCATGCCACCAGTGCCAGGCAGGGTAACACCGGACTTGTTCCGGACCGGGATGACACCGTTCGATGCGGTCTGATCGTAGTTGCTGCCATTGTTGTCGTTGTTGTAGGTGATGGTGACGGTGGCATGCGTGGTGTCAGTGCCGTCGTTCTGGCCATTAACCTTCACGCCGATGGCGCTGGCGAGCTTGTTGTAGCCGGCCGGCGCTTCGGTCTCGGTGAGCGTGTACTCGCCGTTCTTCAGTCCCCGGAATTCAACCTTACCGTTTGCAGGAGTGATGATAGTCGTAGTAGCACCTGTCTCACCAGCATTAGCTACACGGTATTCAGCCTTCGCGGTACCACTACCGGCATTGACTTGCACGAAGCTCATAGGTTCGCCGTTCTTAGGTGCGAGTGTGAATTTAGCACCAGCAAGTCGAGTAGCGGCATCAGTATATTGGTCACCAGTGTACTTATCGACGGTGAAGCCATAAGTGAAGACACGAACCTTGCTGGGTTCAGAATCACCGGTGCCATTGGTGCTCGGGTTGTTGGAGTACTGAATCGTTGCGGAGTTGACGTTACCAGCACCGCCCACAACAGCATCCTTGTTCAGCGTGGCCGTGTAGGTGACGGTGATCTTCTTGCCGGCATTGGCCTGCTGCTTGGCCTTGAAGTCATTCATGGCGACAGTAAGCGTATTGTTGGGGGCCGTAGGAGGGGTGACGGTGTAGTCAGTGTTCACGGACAGTGTCTTATCTTCGACCTTAACAGATTTGACTTGTTCAAAGGTGAGGCCCTTAGACAACGTATCCTTGAAGTTGAAGGTGTAGGTGCTATAGGCGGACATGTCCGGAATGGTGGAAGTCAGGGTGAAGGTCAGGGTATCACCGATCTTCGCGTCGGTGGCGTTCTGACCAGTGCCGTTTACCTGTACCTTCTTGTCGACGGTAGGCAGGTCGCCCTTAATATCGACACCCACCGTGGTGCTATGAACGCGAACTAGCGCGGCGTATTGACCTTTGGCGTCGGCCAAGGTCGCACCCGGCACAGCGACCACGTAGTAGCCGTAGTCGAGACCAGTGAACGTCGCAGTGTACTTACCGTCCGTGGCAGCATTCTTAGATACCGTAGCGGTCGCGTCAGCCGTGATGTTGTTGGTCTTGGTCTGCGCCCAGTTCGATGCCTTGGCAGCGAAAGCAGTCAAGTCTTTTTCTTTTCCAGTCAGCTTGGATACGTACTCGTTTGCTTTATCGTTGACGTTCGCGTCGGTAACATCAGTTAGTCCGACGGAGTTCTTGAAGAACGGCTTCCACGCGTCATTCAACGTGTGGGAGACAGCCCCGCCGTCACTGCTCACGGTGGCGGAGAACATCTTGTAGGCGTTCACGGTCTTACCGGCGAACTTCGCGTCTTTAGTGCTGACCGTCAGCGTGGCATTACCACCCGCTGCGTTGGCCGTGGCGACTGTCGTCGCAGCCAATCCAAATACGGTGGCAATCGCCGCGGCGGCAGCGAAAACCTTTTTCATCAGTGATTTCATTACTGTTCCTTTCTCTAGAATGGAAATCTTTTCTGTTTGGCAGGTACGGTTTGTCTATGTGGTCGTCACGCGGCATGGGCACCTCGCTTTCGTATACGGCTGGAGCCCGAGCGGACTGTGCCGGATTGAACGCGTTGATTACGCACGTACCAGACCACGCCAGCTCCCATAAGCAGCAAGCCGAACATCAGGAACCACATCGTGCCCGCGCCTCCCGTATCCGGAAGCAACGCCGCATTGGTAACAATGGCCACGCGTTCCTTGGTGTTGTAGGAGACCGATACTTGGTATCCGGCCTCCGCGGGCTTGATGGTCTTGGTGGTATCGCCGTCCTTATAGGTCACGGCGGTTTCTTCCACGGTGTACGTGTAGTAACGCACGATGTCCTTGCCGTTGGCATCCTGTCCATCCACGAATGCGACCGGCAGTCCTTGAATCACCTTGCGCCAGGTGTTGCTCCAGGAAGAGGCATCGGAGGAGTCCAACGTCACCGTCCATGGATTCTTCTGCGTCACGGTTGTGCAATCCGCGCCGAAGCATTGAATCGTCTGCGGCGTCACCGTATTGCCACTGCCATCGGTATAGTGCGCGGCGATCTTCAGTTCGACCGACTGCGGCCGTTCGAGGTTGCCGTCCTTCCATACCTTCTGGACGGTCAGGTCAATGGTTCGGCAACCGTCCTTGCCGCACGGGTCCTGGCCGTCGTCCGGTTCGGGGGTGAGTCCGCCGTTGTTGTCGGTCACGGTCGCGTCGAGCATGAGCACGGCCTTGGCCGGGGACTGGTAAGCATCGAGCTTCGTCTTGGTGCTGCCGTCCGTGGAGTCGACCACGGCGTTCTTAATGCCGACCCAAGTGGTGCCGGCGTCGCCGGATGCGGAGCTGTGCACAGCGCTGCTGTCGTATGTGTTGACCACGTCGAACAGCTTCACTTCCCAACGATCGAGTCCGGTGTTCAGCGCATCGTCTGCCGTGTTCTTCTGCGAGAAGATCTTGTTGCCGTCCTGTGCGGAGGTGCGGGCCTCACTAGCGTTCGCGGCCGCCTTGCGGTAAATGCGATAGGTGTTGTATGCCTTGTCGCCGTTGCCGTCATCGACCGGTCCGAGGATGTCGCTCATGGTGTTGAAGTCCCATACGGACTTGAGTTTGGTGTTCGAGAACGGGTCGACCAGTCCGCTGGTGCCGCGGATCGTGTCGGCGTAGACCATGTGGTCGTCTGCCAGCACGCCCTCGTCGTTCAGTCCGGCGAAGCCGCCCGCGTAGCCGGTGGTGAGATCCTTCACACCGTCGGTATCCTGAGTTGCCCCTCCACCGAACACGTCATAGCCATTGGCGATGCCCGTTACGGTGGACTGTTCCACGCGAGTACGGTTGCCCTTGATGAGCTGGACGGTCAGGTTGCTGCCCGACCCATCCATATCAATGCCGTCTTTGCTGCAAGGCAGTTTGATGACGCTGTCGCCGATGGTGACAATCGCCACGTCGGTCTGCTGCTGGTTTTCATCATCAGCCTTGGACAGAGCAACGCTCACCTTCAGTCCGAACAGGTTCACGTACAGCACGTTGCCTTCCGAAAGCACCTTGAGATCGAATACCTTGCCGAAGATGGCCGGGAACCACTTGCCTAAATCGATGACGCCGACCTGTTCCGCCTTGTCGAGGTACAGGAGCTTGACCAGCGCGTTCACCACTTGCAGCAGCAGTTCCACAAGTACAGAGTTGACCTTCGCGTCAACCAAATAGGCACGGCTGGTTTCACCGACGAATCCGCCGGCAATCTCACCGCTAGTGACCTTCTTGAGATTGTCAGACGTGCAGCCCTTCACCCTGGCCAAATCCACGTATCCAACAAAACCGCCTGCGACCTCACGTCCGGTAGCCTTGTCGGTGGCTTTGCCGTAATTGTCGCCATGGTGTGTGGCGGTGACGGTATAACCGTCCGGGATGCCGGTGACGCGCGAATCGCCAACGTGCGAGCCCCAGATGTCAAGTACGCCGGCCGTGGCACCGAGCA
>OLNY01001885.1_pt1 | contig 15540 bp, 11 predicted proteins | sample 1671981 | NCBI WGS metagenome assembly OLNY01 (sample SAMEA3136632, study PRJEB25190) | human gut metagenome | biome: human gut; feature: human-associated habitat; material: faeces | place: Austria | collected 2013 | reverse complement strand
GCAAAGACCGTCAAACTTGATAGTTAATTATACAAAAATATGTTAAATTCACGTTATACAGCTTTTCATGTCAACCTTTTACGTTTACTTTTCCCTATAGTGGAGAAATGACTCTTCACAAAAGCGGTGAGAGGCCTGAGCAAGACCTCTCACCGGAACGCAAAATCAGCAAAATTGCCGTTAATAATCAAAGGGTAAGATCAGAGATTCATCGGTGTGGTGTGATCAGTTCCACTTACCACTTACGAAGGTTGGTGATGGTGTTGTTGAGGTTCTCAAGACGCTTGTTGTAGCAGTACTTGAGGTTGTCCATCACATCGTCGAACTCCATCTTCTCGTCACCGCACAGCCAATGCTCATCCAGATAATTACCGACCTTCCAAATCTTTCGGTTATACTCATCAGAAAGCCTGTTTGCGGTGCGCCTCTCCTCCACGACTCTGTTGGCGACATCAATCAAGTCTGTGTAGACATCCGCCCAGCGAGCCTTGACCCTATTGATGTAGTTCTGATCCTTCATCAACAGAGGCCACCACATATAGTACCTCCTTGGGGTCTCATTATATTTAATGGCCCTTTCGATGAGAAGTGAACTCCATGTGTGATAGTAGTACGCGTTCTTTTCCGTGTCCACATTCGTGAAGTTCTGGCTGTCAAAGTCCCACACTGGCCCGGCGCTGAGTTTTCCGTCCCCGTCCTTGTACATGTAGACACTCTTCGGATGCTGTATCTCGTCGTTCATCGCGATCTCGTAGACAAACCAGTAGTCGATCACTGAGTTGATGTCGAGACTCTTGTAGGCCTCTGGGTAATTACCATTAGTAAGGTTGCTCTCAATGGCGTTGATGTAGGTTTTCAGACTCTCGAAAATCGCGCTGCCATCATATGTGGTGCCATTCTTCGCTGTGACCGTGAAGTCATCCTTGAACAAGCAAGGCAATTCACGCATTGAGGTTTTGAATTTCCAGGTCTCGTCGTAATTATTGTCGAACTCGATAAGGTAGCTGCAATCCTTCACGGTAGGGCTGGTGTTTTTCTCGACAACATCCTCAAATATCGGGTTTGTCATTTTCAGCCTGTTATTATTAATCTTGATCTGCTCGCAGAAAAGATAGTTGCCGGCGTGGATGCCATTGATGACCAGCTCGACGTTCTGCCCTGAAGGATTCCAGACCAGTCCCTTACCTAAGGTGCTTCCGTCTGTAGGCCCGTTGATGAAATGGTTCTGGATGGTCTGGGCGATGTTGAACGCCAGATAGTTACGAATGAGTGACATGTCCGTCCACGGAGAGAGCAGAATCCATCTCTTGTGCTCCTTCATCCCAAGGATGCCCGCCTTTTTGTTCAGCTTGATAGCCATCGGCCTCTTATCGTAATTGGACGACGTGTTTCCCCTGAGCCTGATGCTGCAACCGGCCTTATTCAAGTCCGCCACACCGTTTTTGTAGACAGCGATGTCGTCGGCCTCGCTCCAGTTTGCACCCTTAGCGGGGATGGCGAAGTCAAGGAAGCTGACTGTTCCCGGAGTGTTGACGTTGACAACCACCACCGGCAGTCCGGTGTTCGTGACGGTAACGGTAAACACCTTTCTCTGCGTGCCGCTGACAAGGGTATATTCAACAGGAGTCCGGAAATCCTGGCCTGACACACCGCTTTCCTGAACCTCACCGTTGCAAAGAACCTTCACTCCCTCAGGTACCGTGAACGTCGGTACAAGCGTGAAGTTGTAAAGGTAAGGGATGCAGCAAGAGACCGTGCCGGCGTCCTTGTCGATCGCGCAGCTGAAATCCTCCGCGGCCTTGACTTCGGTCTTGGAGGTACTGGCGTTCAGAACCGCCGTCTTCTTCAGAAGGCTTGACTCGTTCTTGGCGATCTCGAACCCGAAACTCTTGAACTCCAGTGGAGTCGTGCTGATGTTTTCGACCGTGCAGTTGTTCTCCGGCTTCAGGTCATCAAGGTTCAGAGGGATGTCGTAACATGCTCCGGCCTGGAAATCAGCGAGTGCCTTGACCTCGAATGACACCTTGTGGGAGTCAGTTAATAATTGAATCTCGATCTCGTCACCTTTCTTGATGCCTGGCGCGATGGCGGCATACACGACAGCCTTTCTGCCAACCGAGATTCCACCTTCCTCATCCTTCGCCAGTTTCACAGTGATCTGGGATGAGGTCTTTCCGTCAACAGCGGCAAGACCCGAAGCCAGGTTGGTTAGATTCATCGTGAAATCACCGGTCCAGGCGCGAGGCGCCGCGATCCCTTCAACTTTCTGTCTGAATATGATGGACTGGAGTCTCTCCGAGCTTGCGACCTCGTCAAGCTTGCTTCCGAATGTCACCTCCGCCTTCAGGAAGGACACCAGAGGCTTGAATATGAACCCATAGCCTCCATCTTTTTTGACGGGAGCGTCGCTGGCCTTCACATCGTTGGCGGCGATAGAAGCTTCGTCCGTGTAGTACTGCACTGAGGCCACATTGACCGGGATCGCTCCGCTGTCCGTCGCCCCTTCCACGTAAGGATAGTAGGCGAACCGTGGCCGGTCGCTTGTGTACAGCGAGCCTTTGAACTCTCCGGAACTCACAGGAGTGGAGAATGTGCCGTCGAACGGGGCGTTGGGGGTGGTGTTTCCGAACACGCCGACTCTGTCTCCGACAGACCAGAGTATGCCTACCGATCCGTCTGCCGTCGGCTCGATGTCGATCTGGGTTCTTGTCACCGGAATCTGTCCTATTTCTCCGGTAAGGGAGATCGACTCCTGTCCCAGTACCTCCGTCTCGTTGTTGTCGGCGCAGGAGGCGGCCATCAGTGCCGCCAGCACCATCAGCACAGATGCTGAATATGTTCGCTTCATAACCTATGTGTTAAAGAGTTTAATCCATTTACCCATAGGTTAAGTCTTTAGGTAAGCCTCTACAGTCCGAATCCCTTTCCTCCGCTACTGTAGGAGGAGTCGTAGGATCTGGTACCCTGAGGCGCGTCACGGACGCATCGGATTGTAAAGTCCGCACCGGACTGTCCGTGACTGGTTGTTACGATCGGCGTACCTGACGATCCGTCTTTCTGAAGGTAGTAGATCATGAATGTATTACCTGGATTTGACGGGTCATGTATCAGGTTTCGATTGTATTTGGTTTTGGCTGCGTATCGCATGGTTCCTGTTTGGATTTCGGCTCCGGCAGAGTAACCGGCGAGATTGCCGGTAATCTCCTCACCACAGTACATTGGGATGAAGTAGAGCTCCTTCTCGTTCGGGATCCTCCACTTGCCCAGATCGTCGGTGCCTTCCTGGTAGTATTTCTCGCACCAGTCACCGCTCATGATCTCAGTGTACTTGAAGGTGTTTTTGGCTGGGGTACCACCAGTAACTATTGTTTGTTGAGGCGTAGACTTGCTGTATGTGTATGTGTAATATTTTCTTGGCCAAATAATGCTGCCTTCTGTTCTTGTGGTCAGTGTAACCGTTACATTGAAAGATGTGTAATTGCCGTTGTCGCTCTTTATTTTAATTGTTTTCGATGATGTCGTACCATTTGAAGTTGATGTATGGTTGATTGTAACACTGACATTGAACTTCGCTGACGTAACATTTACTTCGTTATCGGCTCCGATTTGATAGGTGTAGTTCTTAGACCCATCGTAATTAGTGATCGTTACCGGAACAGTTATATTATGAGGAGTCGTGTTGCTCTGACTCTCTGGTATTCCAGTAGGATTAAGCTCGCCAACTGTGATTTCAGGAGCATAGGTGTCCTCTCCGCTTGCCGGAATGTTCAGATCCGCACTGGCGATCTTGAAAGCCTTAGGCAATGTACTCGCCGCATCGAAATTCTCGTGCTCAGGATACTCTCCGATCTGCATGTTGGTTCTCAAGGTCTCGTCCTTGAGGCCGTTCACTGTCACGACATAGTTCTCCTGGTCCCAGCTTGTGATGTCCGAGACTTCACCCGAGGTTGAGTTTGTGCCAAGATTCCTGACGCATCGTATCATAGGATTTGTCTCCATATTAGCCCAGGAACTGATTGCGGTACCCTCCAAAGCCCACCAGATACGGAAGCCCAGGTTTGTACTTGTCGCATAGTTCGTCGTCTCGAATGATATCTCTGTAGGCAGAGACTTCTTACCGCACCAGGCGAAGATGCATTGGCGGACGCTAGGAAGGTACCACCTTACCTCGTCCTCGTCAATTTTGCCGTCACCGTTGAGGTCTCTGTTTCTTGAGAGACATTCGAACATCGGATTGGTTCCGGTAGTGGTCATTATGTTGGCCGAGGTAGGAGGAGTCGCCCCTGTGAAGCCGTTTTGGGCAATGTTCACATAGTCGGTCCACGTCTTGGTTGTTTTAGTGTTGATGATCTCCCAGGTGTTTTTCAATCCGTTCTGCAATTCCGTTCCCGGATAGTCGTCATCACCTGTGAAAGCGGCTGCCGGTGTCTCCTCCACAGATTCAAATCCGAATGGATTACCCACATTGTCTTTATAGAATGTCTTGATTGACTTCTGCTGGAGTGTAAAGCCACTGCCCTCAATGTAGGTGCTGTGTCCGTCGGCGCTGATCTGGGCTTTGCCGATGGTGAATGACAAGATCCTGTCATCCGTGTTGACGAAGTCCTTGTAAGGCTTATCATTGTAGAAGTACTCGTCCACGTAGGCCTGCGTGTAGACATCGTCTCCGCTTATTATGCAGTGTGTCGTGGTGCCGACCTTTATCTCATCAATCAAGTCGTAGATGTTCACCAAGTTGGCGTCTCCAGGATATTTTGCGAATTCCGTCTGACTGGCAGGTTTGCCGAACTTCACCCAGGCGATGTCCTCAAAGTGCGGATCAGTTGATCCTTCATGAACGGTGAAGGATGTCATCTTTCCGTCTCCCGCAGGTACAGTGCCGCTGACAATGCATTTCTCGATGTTTGTCTTCGAGAATGTCAGCAGCACATTCTCGAAGTGTGCGTCAAGGTTGACGATGACGTGCGGGGACGGCTTGATGATCTGTCCCTCGGCTCCCGGCTGATTGTCGCTCTCCTTTTTTGCCTCGGCGATGATGTTCTTCACTCCGTTGACCGTTATCGTGTAGGTGTACCTTGCGTTACGTGTCACGGAGAAGTTGCCGAATTTCCTGTTTGACGCATCTGTGCTGTTGCCGAAGTCTCCAAGGTGAATGGTGTACTTCACAGTTCCTGTCACGTCGTGGTCTGTCCCGCTCTCTCCCGGACCCTCGTAAGTACCCTCGATCACAACGTAGGTTGATTTGGCCGGAGCATAGGTGAATGTGCTGTAGTCACTCCCCCTTCTCTCGCGGTCGGCGTAAGACCACGAAGTCGGTGAGGCAGCCGGCTTCTGCACATTCTCAGGCATGTAGAACGAGAAAGAGTAATCGCCGCCTGCGGCCGGAGCCGCGATAGGAAGTTCCTCGAATTTGGTGAAGGTGTCGTCACCGGCATATTCATTCAGCTCATCCCTCTGGAGCAGGGTTGACGATGTGGAGTAGTTGTAGATGCTGTACTTCTTCGGAATGAAGGTCACCCCTGTCCCGCTCTTGAGTACGAAGACATTCTTGGAGACTATCCTCTTGAGGTGGAAGACCTTGTCGAAGGTGTTCTCGCCCGGCTGGAGAGTGATGGTGGTAGTGTTCTCTTTGTCGCCGTAGTGTCCCGACATCAGCACAGACGTGGAAGTGATGTCACGTCCAGAGGCTGTGATAGTGTGGCTCCTGAACTCGGCGAGCGTCTTCCCCGCCAGTTCATCCAGATTGACGACCGTGTACTTGTCGTAATTGGCGATCGGGTACATGTACCATTCGCCGCTGGTCACCTTCCTGTCGCCGACGGTGAGCTGGTCCTCATTCAGTTCGATCGTGTAGAGCCAGTTGGTGTTGCTGTTCCTTCTTGTTGGCTCGCCAAGATTCCTGACCTTCACGATGATCGGTGTCGAGTTGGGCTGATTGGCGTTGTAGAAGAGGATAGCCATCTTCTCGACTCTTGTCTCCTGCTCCTCTGTTGCCCTTGTGACGGTTATCTCGTCCATTTCAGGCACCTCCATATTGAACGAAAGGCTTACAGGAAGCCCCTCCTTCACTTTATTCATAGGTTCCTCGTTCTGGCACCCGGCAAGAACGATAGCCGCCATGAATGCGGCCGCGAGTGTTCTGCTTGCTTTTCTCATTGTTTTTTCAGATTAATCAAAGGTTACTCCATTCTGGAACGAATCCCATTTGTCCACCTCGACGTTCTCCTTGGTGGATTTAATTTTAGTTACTTCGCTGCCGGCGCAGACGGTACTTTCCATGACCACTCTTTCCCTCCTTGAGTCTGGAGAGACATAGAATCGTTTGATGTTTTTCATTTTATTCATAAAACTTTATTTCAATTAGAATTCTGACATTACCAAATGTCTTCTCTTAAAACTGACTGAGACGGTAGCCGGCACTCTTGAGGTGCCATGCCGCCGTCTTGGTCAGTCAATCAGGTAGAGGCGGAACTACAATGCTTTAGTGATTGCCGCGCGGCTCAGTGCAGGGTCATCGTAGAACATGTTCTCCACGCCACCCTTGTGGCCAATCTCAAGAAGTGACTCCGGAACTCCGAATTCCTTAGTGAGACATTCGTAGACGGCCACGGCGCGTTTCCGGCTGAGTTTGTCATTGATCTTCTTGTTTCCGGTCGCGGCGTCGGCGTAACCGGTCACGATGTACTTGATGTTGTTAGCCTTGATGATCTCGGCGAGCATTCCAAGGTTCACACGGGAATCCTTGCTGAGCTTGCTCTTGTTGATCTCGAAGATCACGAAGTAAGGAGCGGCGATCGTGGTCTGCTTCTCGACAATCTGAGGCTGGGCTCTGAGTTCGCCGAGTTCCTTCTCGAGTCTGATCCTTTCAGCTTCGGACTCGCTGAGAGCCTTCTGGAAGTCGGCTATGTTGTTATTGACAGTCTTGACAACGGTCTTGCTCTTGTTCCATCCGCGTGGCGCGATGTTGTAGGTCAGACCAATCGTGGCGCTCAGCACACCTTCGCCCCAGCGATGACCCATCTCTCCGTCAAAGCGGTCATTGACAAACATTCCGCGAACATCGAGGTTTATCGCCCATGCGTCGCTCAAGCGGAAGTCATTGCTTGTTCCTATGCTGGCGGAAACCTCGTGGGATCTGGACTTGCCGTTGCCTGGCTCATCGTATGTCCAGGCGAATCCCAGACCTGCGTAGAGGCTTGGATTCCAGAAGCGGCCTTCCGCCTTGTAGCCGCGGAACGCATTGCAAAGATTGAGCATGGCATCCATCCTGACATCACCGAACGAGAATTTCTGCTTGTTCAGCCAGTAACCGCTTCCGCCCTTTCCGGGAACCTCCTTTCCTGTTGAGAACGCTTCGTCCGGACCTTGCTGGGTGGCTCCTCTCATGCTGAGCCCATTGTAGGCGATTCTCGCTCCGACAGCCGGGGTGAACCATTTACCTACGCTTATGTTCAATGCGGGAGCAAGCCTGTCTCCGAATTTTGCCTGCTTGTCGTGGTCTCCGAAATAAATCTGGGCTCCTCCTCCGACGTTGATGAACCAGTCATATTTGAAACGATTGGTTTCCACTTTGAATTTGTCTGCGGAATAGATGACGTTGACCGTTGTGTCCGTTTTCACTGAGGGCTGGGCAAGTGCCGGGGTTACTGCCAGCACGACTATAGCCGCTGTAATCAGATGTTTTTTCATATTGTCTTCTTATTAGTATTTTCTTGAAAACTAATTTATTATCATTGTTATGTTAATGTCTTGCAATGCTCTAAACCAATCAAAAGCAAAGATATATATTATATTGGAAAAAATGCAACAAAATAAGTATAAAATTCTCGTTATCCGTGATTTAAAAACGTTTATTTAGTATTCAGGACTATCCCCGAGCAGGAAGATGTTTCTCCCTACAAGATCAGCGGCTACTTTTTCCGTTTCTTTTTCTTGCCATCCACATAGCCGTAGCCATAACCATAGCCGTACCCGTACCCGTAGCCGTAGCCATAGCCGTAGCCGTGATGGTGGTAGTCGGCGCCGTTGAGGATCAGCGACATGTTCGTGAGTTTCCGCTCCTGGTACATGGTCTCGATGTCAGGAAGTTGGCGACGGTCAAGGCGGCCGGCCCTCACCACGAAGAGCGTGATGTCGGCGACGCGGTTGGCGATCGTCGCGTCCGCCACAAGACCGACAGGGACGGAGTCTGTGATGATGATGTCGTAGCGGTTCCTCAACTCGGCGAACAGCTCATCCAGCCTCTCGTCCATCAGGAGTTCGGCGGGGTTCGGCGCGATGGAGCCTGACGGGATGAGGTCAAGGCCTTCCACACCGGTCTCGTGGGTGATGATGTCATCCAGCGCTATGTCGGAGTCGGCCAGGAAGTTTGTGATGCCTACGGTGTGGTGGTGGCTGTGCTTGCCGAACTGTGAGGTCAGGGTTCCCTTACGGATGTCAAGATCCACAAGGATCACCTTCTTCCTGGCGGAGATGAAGCTTTTAGCCAGGTTGGCGGAGACGAAAGTCTTTCCGTCCCCGGAACTGAACGAGGTGCACATTATCACCTTGATCTTCTCTTTTCTTGAAAGGAAGGACATGTTCGTGCGGACAATCTTGAACGCCTCCGAGGCGAAACCCTCATTGTCCTTGTCCTGTTCCGGAATCACTCCGAGGAACGGTGCGGTGACTTTGCCCTGGATGTCTTTCCTTGTGTGGATCCTCGTGTCCAGGAACATGATCATCAGGAAGATGACTCCCGGCACGGCCAGTCCGAGCAGTAGCCCCAGAAGCAGGATCTTGTTCCTGCTCGGGGCGATCGGATCGCCTGGCCCGGAGGCTCCGTCGATCACCCTCGCGTTGTTGTCCACCATCGCCTGGGAGAGGGCGTTCTCCTCGCGCTTGTTCAGGAGGAAGAGGTAAAGCGACTCCTTGATCTTCTGCTGGCGCTCGATCGAGAGCATCTGGCGTTCCTTGGTAGGGATGGACGAGACGCGGGACTGTGCCTGTGACTCACGCGACTGCGCGTCGTTGCGGCGGACATTGATGCTGACGATCATGTTGTCCACGGCCCTGATGATGGACTGTTTCATCGCCCTCAGCGAGGTGTTCAGCTCCTCCACGATCGGGTTCTTCTCGCTGCTGTCCTCGATGAGCTTGTCGCGGCGCAGCTTCACGGTGTTGTACTGGGCGATCTGGCTCTCGATGTTCATGTCGCTGATGCCCGTGTTGGCGGGGATCAGGTCGATCTCCCTTGTCGGATCCGTGAGGTAGTCCTTGATGTAGGTGGCCAGGCGGAGCTGGGTCTCAAGCTCCATCACGTTGGTGTTGTACTTCTGGGATTCACCGACATACATCCCGGCTGTCGTCGCGATGTCCACGATCCGGTTCTCGCGCTTGAAGGATTCCAGATGGGACTCCACGCCTCCCAGCTCGCTTTCGATGATGATGAGCCTCTCGTTGATGAACTCGGCGGTGTTGATGGCCACCTGGTTCTTGTCGTTGATGGCCTCCTCGTTGTAGACCGAGATCAGCATGTTCAGCACGTCTTCCGCCCTTGCGGAGGAGCGGTCCTTAAGGGAGAGGGTGAGAATCGAGGCCTCGTCCTCTTCCTGCCTGATGCCGAGACTGGAGACGAAGTAGCCGACCACCGACGAGAGGGGGTTCTTCGTCACTTGAATATGCTCGCCCATCCAGGAGGTCGTGTAGTAGTTGGTAGGGGCGATGATGAGCCGCACTCCCTCCACGCTGACCGTGTCCTTCATCCTGACCGACAATTTCTTGTCGCCGTCGACCGTACCGAAGTCGGAGACAATCACCTTGCCGCTGTCCACCGGGGTCACGACCATGCTCAGCCGCGTCTCGGGAGTCGTGTCCAGGAAGCGGACAGAGACCGGAGACTTCTTGTAGAGCTCCGTCATCTGGAGGCCGTCCTTGACTTTGTAGTCGATGTCGGCGTTGACGCGGCTCACAACCTCCCGCATCAGTTTCTTGGACCGGAACTGGAGGATCTCATTGGCGACGTTCACCTTGTTGATGTAGTTGTCGTAGCGGTCAAGTCCTGCCGAGGAGATCTTGTTGGACGGATCCTTGATGATCACGGTGGCGGAGCGGAAATAGGTCTTCGGAGTTCTGGCGTACTGGAACCAGGCCAGGCTGCCGAACACTATCACGGAAACGACGAACCATTTCCATTTGGAGAGCAGGAAGAGCAGGATGTCGATGATGTTGACATCCTGATCGTTTCTGCCGGTGGTATTGTTTGTCTGCATATTCGTTGATTATAGGTGTGACGGGAGGACTAGTCTTTTCTGAGTGTCGAGGTTGCCCAGATGACGGAGCTCGCGGCTGTGATGGCGCTCATGAACATTGTGGCGATCTGCATGCTCCTGTCCTCTCTGTCCTTCTTGCCGAACTTAGGCTGCACGTAGATGATGTCGTTCTGCTGCAGGAAGAAACAAGGCGACTGGAGGATGTTGCTGTTGCGGATGTCGTGGAAGTAGATCCGCTTGTCGCCGTTCTCCTCCCGGATGACGGCCACCCTGTCGAGCCTTGCCTTGTTGGTCAGGTCGCCCGCGTTGGCGATCGCCTCCAGCAAGGTGATCCTGCCGCTCTCCACGGTGAACGTTCCGTTCTTGCTCACGGCTCCCCAGACGGTGTACTTGAAGTTGAGGAACTCCATGCTCACTATGGGAGCCTTGATGTAGTCGCCGTCGATGATCAGATTCTTGATCCTGTCCGAGGCCTGGCTCAAGGTAAGTCCTTCAAGATGGATGTTTCCAAGGATAGGAAACTCGATGTTTCCCTTGGCGTCGACCTTGTAGCCCGGCTCGTTGGCCGCCGGGGATGACGAGGCTGTTCCGTCCGAGGACATCTTGAACGAGCCGCTCTGGATGTTGAACGGGATGGCGAGCTCCGGCTGCTTGCAGCTGACCGTGATGCTGAGCCTGTCGTTGGCTTGGATGACGGCCTCGTGGGCGGAATCAAAAGGATACCCTGTGCCCGGGGTCATGTCGTTGAGGTAGACGTACTGCTTCGCCGATCCGCAGGAAACGGCCATGCCCAGAAGCGGGATCAGAAGCAGTTGTGACAAGCTAGTCTTCATTTTATGATCGATTTTATATTCTTATGACAAACAATGGCGGACTCATCGTCCGGAAGGCAAGTGAGCTCTCCGACCGGAACCCGTTCCGAAAGTCTTGTGAGTGTGTCGTATAGCATCGACTGTAGGTTGGCGTCGCTGTGGATCACGGAGCAGCTCGGAAGCAGCGCGACGAAGGCGGCGACATCCTCTTTTTCCGTGAATATGTCGGCGTCTCCCTGCCTGAGGCGGACGAACCCTCCCACGGGGGCGGACTCGTCGCGGTAGCACGGGGTCTTCCCGCTCCAGGGGGTGCCGAACGCGACGGGCGATCCGTCGATCAGCCTGACGGCGGGATTGTCGTCGTTCAGCAGGTGTGATCCGGGAATATTCTTGAGCCACAGCCTTGCGTGGGTGCTTTTGCCCGTGCCGCTCTTCCCGAGGAAGAGATAAGCCTTTCCGTCCGACACGACGGCGGACGCATGGATCGACAGCCCCTCGCGGAGGATGACCGCCTGCGCGAACGCGATCCGGAGCATGGAGGAAAGGATGCTGCCGGCGGTGGCGGCATCAGTCCTGATAGATGCGTAAACACTTGAGAATGAGGCATCGGCTATGAATGTACCCAAGACCTTTCCGTCCCGGCTGCCGCTTAGTTCGACGCAGTAGCGTCCGTCCTCTGTCCTAAGAAGCCTGGTGTGTCCCATGTCGTTGTCATCCGTTTCGACTTCCTTGGCATCTGACGGAATCTCAATGGGATCCGCCTGTAGTGTGAGGCGGAGCAGCTCACGGTGCGGCTCCGGCGCGGACATCTCCGAAGTGGCGCGGAAGTCCTTGAACGACGGCAGAAGCGCCTCGATGTCAATTCCTACCGGAGCGATGACCGAAAAAGTCAGTCCCGCCACCTTGTATGAATATGTCCGTGTTTCCTCCATCATTTATCTTCTGAATCGGCCTTTGCTCAAGTCCATGACTGTACAAAAGTCGTTATTATTTTCTGAATTGTCCCTTGGCAAGGTCAAAAACTGTCCAAAACGCCTCTTTCGGAGCGAACCGCAAAGAGAATCCTGCCCTCCGCAGAAACATTCCCGCCGTCCCCAGCTTTCTCTTGAGCACACCGCTCTTTCCGCTCGCCGGGCCTGCCGAGACAACCGTACCTGCCGAGGCTCCCGCCCCCCGGTGCTGCCCGAAATTCCCGCCTTCCTCCACGATCCTCCAGAGCGCCCCGTAAGGCACAATTTTCTCTGAATATGGCAGTTCCGCCTCCGGCAGTCCAATTACTCCGACCAGGAACGAATGCAGCAACCTGCTCCATTTCACAATCCCGACACGGCGGTAGAACGCGAGGATCCGCCCGCCATATTCATCGATCTTTCCCTCCTCGCTGATCCTGTGGTATGCCATCGCGAGGTCGCACATCTGACGTAGTCCGATTCCTCTGCCGAGCGCGTGTTTAAGAATATGCGAGTTCAGCATCAAGGCGTTGAGGGCAGGGGAAGGCACCCTCAGGCCGTCCGCGATGTCCGTCGGGACGAATTCCCGTGTCTCGTCCAGCTCGCCGGACAGCCTGATGGCGGCAGGGGAGCGCAGGTCGATGATCGCAGAATGATGCTCGACATCGATGCCGTGCCATTCGTAGGTCTGGCTCCCGTCCGGCATCCGCGTCACCGTCACGCCGTGTCTCCTCACCAGCTCCACCGCCTTGTCATCCATTGTTTCCCCTGTCACCTTGGCGGGATCAGCGACTGAAGGAGGTGATTCTTTTCCCGGTCGCGGAGCCTGTCGAAGCGGCTGCCTTTCCGGAAAATAAAAATCAATGTCCCCGCACTCACGGTGCGAAGGATCAGGATAAAGCGCCGCGACCCCCTGGCCTTTCTGCAGCACCGGCCTAAGCCCTTCACTGACAAACAGTCCGGTGAGATCCTTAAGCGCGGCGTTCATCCGCCCGCTGAACTTCTCGATGGCATCCGCGATGACAATCCATTTGGCGAAAACCGCCGGTGAAGGCTGAAGCGTCTCGGGAAGAAGACAGATCCCGTCAAAGACCATTCCGGAGACCGACTGTCTTCTGGACATGGCGAAAACCCGCTCCCATTCCTCCTCTTCCAGCGGAAACAGTTCCCGGTTCTCAGGAAACTTTCCCCACAGACCCGCCCTCAGCAGGACGAGGAAAGCATCCCGCACTCTTTCCATTTCGACAAAAGATTATGCACATCCTTCCTCGCCGTCTGGATGTCAACCTCATACTCTCCGCAGAGACATTCCGCCATCTCCTCCTCCGTGAAGTCCATGTCTGAGAATCTCTCCCAGAGCAGGGCGGCCGTCTCGTTCAGGGTGATCACGTCGGTCATGTTGGCCTTGCCGCCGACAGCCTTGACAATCATGTACTTGCCGCCGATCCGGCGCAGGTTTAATGTGGAATCCAATCTCATTGTCTTAGAAGATCTTACCGCTAAGAATGGAGGTGACGGTCTTGAATATGATCTGTGTGTCACTCCACAGCGACCTGTTCTCAAGGTAGTCCAGATCCATCTCAAGTCTTGTCAGCATTTTCTCAAGTGTGCCGGTGTAGCCGTTCGTAAGCGTGGCCTCGGAAAACAGCCCCGGACGAAGCTCGTAGAGACGCTCGTAGTCAGGGTTGACCTCCATTATCTTGTCGATGTAGTATTTTCTTTCCGGCCTCGGCCCGACGAAACTCATGTCCCCCCTGGCGATGCATCAAAGCTGAGGAAGCTCGTCCAGATGGTGATCCCTGAGGAACTTACCGACCTTGGTCAGCCGCTCGTCGTTCTCCTGGCAGAGTTTCGGCTTGCCGTCCGCCTCTGAAGAGTTGTTCATTGTCCTGAACTTGTACAGCATGAAAGGCTTGCCTTCCTTCCCGATCCGTTCCTGCGAGAAAATCACAGGCCCCTTGCTGTCGCATTTGATGAGGATCATGATGATAAGGAAAAGCGGGGAGAAGACAATCATTCCGCATATGCTTGCAATGAAGTCAAAAAATCTTTTCAGGTTTTCGTCAATAGTACTCACACTTGTTCTGGGCAATGTCGCGGACATTTCGTTTCTTGTTGACATAGTATTTTCACTCAATTTGTCTGTTATAGCTCTTGGTGGGAGCTACTGCTTAGTGCAAAGATAATGTTTCCGCGTAAATATTCAAGCATCTTGAGATCATTTTTTCTTTTGTGAAGTTCTCCGCGAAGCGTTTTGCCGCCCCCGCGCTGAACTTTTTCCACGTCGCCTCGTTGTCTGTGATGGTGAGGATCGCCTTTGCGATGGCTTTGCTGTCCCGTGGTGCGACGTTTATTCCCGAGACCCCGTCCTCGTTTACCCAGGAGACTCCTGATTCCGGAATCTTTGTGGCGACCACCGGTCTTCCCGCAGACATCGCCTCGATCTGGACTATTCCGAAAGCCTCCGTCTTCATAACGCTGCTCATGCAGAACAGTTCGCAGGCTCCGTAGTAGGATGCCAGGTCTTCCTGCGGAACCTTGCCCAGCAGTTTGACCCGTCTTCCGACGCCAAACTCGTCGATCTCTCGCTGGAGGCTCTCCCGCAGCGGGCCTCCACCTCCTATTAGGATCATGAAACTGTCATCGAGGTACTTTGCCGCCTCGATCAGATAGCGGTACCCCTTGTATTCCACAAGCCTCCCGAGCGAGAAGATGATCCGCCGCCCGGAATATTCATTTCTGATCTCCTGCTCCCTCGCGCTGTCGCTGATGACCGGCTCGATTCCGATAGGGATGCAGCGGCATTTCTCCTGTACTCCCTGAAGGTAAGGTGATTCCGCAAGGTAGACAGGAGTCGTCCCCACGATGGTGTCGGCTCTTTTGATGAGCCAATTCTGAATCGGCAGATAGAATCTCAAAAGCGCTTTTTGCGAGAGTATGTCGCTGTGCCAGTGAAGCACCACCTTCCCTTTGTAGCCCGACAGCCTGAGCGCCATCGCCGCCATCGGGTCCGGATGATGGATGTGGATGATGTTATAGTCCTTGGCGATCCGCCTGAGCCGCGTGACCATCGACGGCGCGATCGTGGTTTTGGCCGCCTCGATCAAAGTCCTGTGGCAGAGTATCCTCCCGTGCGGATTAAGCCGGATGACCTCCGTCCCCCTCCCGTCGCTTCCCGCGCACATCATATCGCACTCCACCACCTCCTCCGAAAGCCCCTCCTCCGAGAGCCCCGCTTCCGAGAACCCCACCTCCGAAAGACCTTTCTTCGAGAGCCCCTCCTCCGAGAGTCCCACAGTCAGATCAAACATCACCTTCTCCACTCCGCCCAGTACAGGGTAGAACTTCCCCAATTGTAGTATTTTCATTTCCGGTTCTATGTACTATTGAATAATCACTTCAGCCCCAAAGCCCCTAAACCCCTTCTTTGGCCGCAAACCCCTTTGGGGGTCTCCCTGCCTCTCCTTCGGTTGCCCTGCCTCTCCTTCGGTTGCCCTGCCTCTCCTTCGGTTGCCCTGCCTCTCCTTC
>OLNY01001882.1_pt1 | contig 15556 bp, 12 predicted proteins | sample 1671981 | NCBI WGS metagenome assembly OLNY01 (sample SAMEA3136632, study PRJEB25190) | human gut metagenome | biome: human gut; feature: human-associated habitat; material: faeces | place: Austria | collected 2013 | reverse complement strand
GTCGCCGCGCCCCCCGGCACGAGCGACCATCAGACCGGCCTCGGCGCGGACATTGTCGACCAGTACTATTCCTCGCTGAGCGTGGACACGGTCAACGCGCGCTTTCTGAGCTGGCTTGCCGACAACTGCGCGGACTACGGCTTCGTCATCCGCTACCCGTCGGACAAGGTCAGCATCACCGGGCGCAACGAGCCGTGGCACGTGCGCTATGTCGGCGATGCGGCGGCGCGGTTCATGACCGAGCACAACCTCTGCCTGGAGGAATTCGTGGCGCTGTACCAGTAAGTGTTCGCCAGCGCAAAAAAAGGCTTGCATTGTCCGGCATGGGATGGTATGATATTGCCGTACGAAGGAAGCAGGATTTGACAGAGTGGGCACCCGCCCACTCTTTTTCTTGAGGTCTTTCAAAGTGTCAGAAAATGGAATGGTGATCTATGAGTAAATTGACAGACGCCGTCCTGGCGCTGGCTGAGCCTGTGGCCGCGCAGCAGGGGTGCGAGATTTGGGACGTGGAGTACGTCAAGGAAGCGGGCAGCCGCTACCTGCGTGTGTATATCGACAAGCCGGACGGTGTGTCGATCCAGGACTGCGAGGATTTCAGCCGCGCGCTCGATCCGATCCTCGACGAGGCTGACCCCATTCCCGACAGCTATATTTTCGAGGTGTCGTCCGCGGGGGCGGAGCGGCAGCTCAAGCGCCCGGGCGATTTCGCGCGCTTTCTCGGCGCGCAGGTCGAGGTGCGGCTCTATCAGCCGGTCGACGGCAGCAAGGTGCACATTGGCACGCTCGAGCAGTATGACAACGGGGACGTGACCGTCTCCGACGGCAAGACCCGCCGTGTCTTTCAAAAATCCGCCATCGCACAGGTGCGCCTGCACCTGACCATATAAGGAAAGGGAATTCGACCATGAACGCAGAATTTTTTGACGCAGTTGCAGATATCGAAAAAGAAAAAGGTATTCCGCGCGAATATATGTATGAGAAGATCCGCCAGGCCATGCTGACGGCGTTCCGCAAGGACACGCCCGACTGCGAGGACAACGTGGAGGTCATTCTCGACGAGGACAAGAAGAAGATCGAGATGGTCGTCAAGAAGACGGTCGTCGCGCGCGTCATCGACCCGTATGTCGAGATCAGCGAGGAAGCGGCGCACCGCATCAGCAAGCGCGCCAAGATCGGTGACGTGGTCAGCGTCCCGGTCGAGACCAAGCAGTTCGGCCGCATCGCGGCGCAGGCTGCAAAGCAGGTCATCATTCAGGGCATCCGCGAGGCGGAGCGCGGCATGATCTATGAGGAGTTCAACTCCAAGGAGCACGAGATCCTCACCGGCGTCGTCAATAAGATCGACCCGCGCACCGGCTGCGCGTTTTTGAAGATCAGCTCCAACTCGGACTATACCGAGGCCATGCTCGCCCCGGCGGAGTGCATCCGCGGCGAGGTGCTGCATGAGGGCGACCGCATCAAGGTCTACGTGGTCGAGGTGCGCAACAGCACGCGCGGCCCGCAGGTGCTCATCTCCCGCACGCACCCCGGCCTTGTCAAGCGTCTGTTCGAGCTTGAGTGCCCCGAGATCTACGATGGAACTGTTGAGATCAAGGCTGTCAGCCGTGCGGCTGGTTCGCGCTCCAAGATCGCGGTCATCAGCAACGACCCCAACGTTGACGCAGTGGGCGCGTGCATAGGTACTCAGAAGTCACGTATCAACGCCGTTACCAAGGAACTGAAGGGCGAGAAGGTCGACGTTGTTCTGTGGAGCGAGGATCTCGAGGAGTTCATCAAGCAGGCGCTCAAGCCCGCTGAGGTACTCCGCGTGGTTATTACCAACCCCGACCCCAAGAAGAAGGAGTGCAAGGCTATCGTTCCTGATAATCAGCTCTCCCTCGCGATCGGCAACAAGGGTCAGAACGCGCTGCTCGCCGCTAAGCTCACAAACTGCAAGATCGACATCAAGGCTGAGAGTAAGGTAACTCCCGAGGATCTCATCGTGACCGAGTACGTTCCCGAGGAGCCCGCAGAGGAAGCGCCCGCAGAGGCTGAGGCTCCCGCCGGGTCCTCCGCTGAGGAATAAGGAGCCGCCATGCAGGAAAAGCACGTTCCGATGCGTAAGTGCATAGGCTGCGGTGAAATGATAGGAAAAAAAGGCGCGGTGAGGATAGTCCGCAGCAAGGAGGGCGAGCTCTCCGTAGACCTCACCGGAAAGAAACCGGGACGCGGCGCGTACCTCTGCCGGAGCAGGGAATGTCTTGAGCTGGCTAGGAAGGGCAGAAAGCTGGAACGCGGTCTGAAATGCGCTATTCCCGATGATATATATGAAATTCTCGAAAAGGAGCTGACCTCGGATAAATAAGGAACTTTCGACGATCTGCCTTTGCCGCCGTGCCGGAAAGCTCGTTATGGGCTTTGACGCGGCTGTGCAGGAAATGAATGCGCCTAAGTCAAAGGCAGCGGGCATTATTCTGGCTTCGGACGTGTCGCTGAAAACAGAAAAGGAGATCTGCTTTCATGCAGAGAAGCGCGGCACACCGGTCGCCCACGGAGATTTCACGATGGACGACGCGAAGGAAGCTGTCGGAAAGCGCACGGGTATCTTTCTGGTGCTCGACGCGGGTCTTTACGGCTCTATCACAAGACATATAAGTGAATAGTATGGAGGAAAGTTACATTGCCAAATAACAAAAAGTATCGTGTACAGGATATAGCGGCTGATATCGGCGCAGACCGCAGCGCAGTCATTGAGCTGCTCGAGGGTGCGTTCGAGGGAACTAAGAAGGCGCAGACATCCCTTACGGATCAGGAGGTTAGCTACGTTCTCGAGGTGTTCTCGAAGAAGGGTGAAGTCAAGGACTTTGACGAATATTTCAAGGCTACCGCTGACAAGAAAACCGAGAAGCCTAAGGCAGAGGAGAAGAAGCCTGCCGCAAGAAAGAAGCCTGCCGCAAAGAAGGAAGAAGCTCCCGCAGAGGAGCCTAAGGCTGAAGCAAAGACAGAGGCAAAGCCCGAAGTAAAGTCCGAGACCAAGCCGGAAGCAAAGACCGCTCCCAAGGCAGAAGCAAAGACCGAAGCGAAGCCGGAGCCTAAGCCTGAAGTCAAGGCAGAGCCCAAGTCCGAGGCAAATCCGGAGGTCAAGGCAGAAGCAAAGCCCGAAACCAAGCCGGAAACCAAGCCGGAAACCAAGCCGGAAGAAAAGCCCGAGCCGAAGCCGGAAGCAAAGGTGGAGTCCAAGCCCGAGCAGAAGTCTGCTCAGCAGGAGCGTCAGGACAGACCCGCTCCCAGAGCCAACGGCGACCGCCAGCAGTTCAATAACAACAACCGCGGCGACAGACCGTTCAACAATAATCGCAGCGGCGACCGCCCCGGATTTAACCGCGACGGAAATAACGGCGACAGACCGCAGTTCAACAACAACCGCGGCGATCGTCCCGGATTTAACCGCGACAATAACAACGGAGACCGTCCCGCATTCAACAATAACAGAAACGGAGACCGCCCTGCATTCAACGGGAATAGAAACGGCGACCGTCCGGCGTTCAATAACAACCGCAGCGGCGACCGCCCCGCGTTCAACAATAACAGAAACGGCGGCTTCAACCGCGACAACCGCGGCGAGGTCCGCAAGGAAGCAGTTAACCCGCTGGCTGATTCTGCAAAGCAGAACATCAAGAAGCCCGCTATCGACTCCTCCAAGATCAAGGTGAACACTCCGCCCATGCAGAAGCAGAAGGGCGAGGCTGTTCAGCGCGGCGAGCAGGTCACAAAGATGGTCGACACCCGCGGCAGCTATGTTGAGCTTGACAAGTACAACGAGCGCTACGAGACCATCGCTCCCGCTTCCCGCATGAGCAACGAGAGCTTCCAGCGCAAGCAGAAGATACAGCAGAAGTCTCAGCAGAAGGGCAAACCCTACAACAGCAAGCGCGAGACCGAGGCTCAGAAGCTCAAGCGTCTGGAGCTTGAGCGTGCAAGAAAGCAGCAGCTCAAGGTGCAGATCCCGGACGAGATCGTTGTTTCCGAGCTGGCTTCCCGCCTGAAGGTAACAGCTACCGAGGTCATCAAGAAGCTGTTCAACCTCGGCGTTATGGCTAACCTCAACGAGACAATCGACTTCGATACCGCTTCCCTCGTTGCCGAGGAACTCGGCGCAAAGGTCGAGAAGGAAGTTGTCGTTACCATCGAGGAGCGTCTGTTCGAGGATACTCCCGACGATCCCGAGAGCCTTCAGCCGCGTGATCCGGTCGTTGTTGTAATGGGTCACGTTGACCACGGCAAGACCTCGCTGCTCGACTATATCAGACACGCAAGCGTTACCACCACCGAGGCTGGCGGTATCACACAGCACATCGGCGCGTACAGAGTGCATATCAACGACCGCGACATCACATTCCTGGATACCCCGGGTCACGAGGCGTTTACCTCAATGAGAGCGCGCGGCGCGAGCGTTACCGATATCGCTATCCTGGTAGTTGCAGCGGACGACGGCATCATGCCGCAGACCGTTGAGGCTATCAACCACGCGAAGGCAGCCGGAGTTTCTATCATCGTTGCCATCAACAAGATGGATAAGGAAGGCGCAAACCCCGACAAGATAAAGGAAGAGCTGACCAAGTATGACCTCGTTTGCGAGGAGTGGGGCGGCGACGTTATCTGCGTTCCTGTTTCCGCTAAGACCGGCGAGGGCATCAACACCCTGCTTGAGATGGTATGCCTTACCGCAGACGTACTCGAGCTCAAGGCTAACCCCGACAGACTCGCTACTGGTGCGGTCATCGAGGCACGTCTGGATAAGGGCAGAGGTCCTATCGCTACCGTGCTGGTTCAGAACGGTACTCTCCACGCAGGCGACGTGCTCATCGCGGGTATGTCCGTCGGCAGAGTGCGCGTAATGCGCGACGACAAGGGCAGAACCGTCAAGGAAGCTGGCCCGTCCGTTCCTGTTGAGATCATGGGTCTCGCGGACGTTCCCTCCGCAGGCGATACATTCGCCGCTGTAGAGGACGAGAAGCTCGCAAGGGAACTCGTTGAGAAGCGCCGCCAGGAAGCTAAGGAAGAGCAGTTCAAGGCTTACCACCAGGTAACTCTTGACAACCTGTTCTCCTCCATCGAGGAAGGCACCGTCAAGGAGCTTCCGATCATCGTCAAGGCGGACGTACAGGGCTCCGTCGAGGCTGTCAAGCAGTCCCTTGAGAAGCTCTCCAACGAGGAAGTGCGCGTACGCGTTATCCACGGCGCGGTCGGCGCTGTAAGCGAGAGCGACGTTATGCTCGCTGCGGCTTCCGGAGCTATCATCGTTGGCTTCAACGTAAGACCTCACCCGTCCGCTCAGGACAATGCAAAGCGCGACGGCATCGAGATCCGCCTTTACCGCGTAATTTACGACGCTATCGAGGATATCACCGCCGCAATGAAGGGCATGCTTGCTCCGAAGTTCAGAGAGGTCGACCTCGGCAGAGTTGAGGTACGCCAGGTCTACAAGATCACCAACGTTGGTATCGTTGCTGGTTCCTACGTCCTCGACGGCAAGGTCACCAGAAACGGTCAGGTTCGTATCGTGCGCGACGGTATCATCGTCGGCGACGACAAGATCGCAGGTCTCCAGCGCTTCAAGGATTCCGTCAAGGAAGTCGCTGCGGGCTACGAGTGCGGTATCAGCCTTGAGAAGTTCACCGATATTAAGGTCGGCGATATCTTCGAGGCGTATACAATGGAAGAATACAGAGACTGATAACGCCGGCTGCGGGTGCGGAGCGTTCCGCGCCCCGGCGGTGTTTTCCGACGCGGCGTGAGCCGCACACAGGGAGGTTTTATGGCTAATTTCAACTTAAAAAGACTTTCCGAGGATATAAAGAGGGAGCTTTCCGCGTCTGTGAGCGGCGTGAAGGACCCGAGAGTATCAAAGAATTTTGTAACGGTAACTCACTGTGAGCTTACCAGCGACCTTTCCTACTGCAAGGTACACATCGCGTGCCTAGGCGGCGAGGGGAGGACCGCAAAGGCCGTGGAGGGCATGACCGCCGCTTCCGGCTACTTCAAGAGAGAGATCGCGGCAAGGATCCGCATGAGAAAAATGCCGGAGTTCATATTCCTGCCGGATAATTCCCTTGAGTACAGCGAACACATTGAAAAGATAATCGCAGGACTTCCCAAGCCTGTAGAGGATACGGCGAACGAAGAAGCGGAGGAGCCTGATGAGGAGAATTGACCTTAACGAAGCGGCGAATTTCCTTCGTGAGCACGACCGCTTCCTTATCCTTATGCACGGCAGCCCCGACGGAGATACGGTCGGCTGCGGAACTGCGCTCTGCGGCGCGCTCCAGCAGATAGGCAAGCTAGCCAGGACCGCGTGCCCCGACCCGTTACCGAAGAAGTTCGGGTATATGTTCCGCGAACTGAAGGAGCAGGAGTTCGAGCCGGAGACCATCGTGGCCGTGGACGTCGCAGACACCAAGCTGCTTTACGGAATGCGCGAGGTCGGCGAGAAAACCCAGCTCTGCATAGATCACCACGTCAGCAATACCGAGTACGCCGAGCGGCTGCTGCTTGCTCCGGAGTACGCGGCGGCTGCCGAGCTGATGTTCGAGCTGCTCAGCTCTATGAAGGAAGTAAGGATAACAAGCTCCATCGCGGACAGCCTTTACACAGGAATCGCGACGGACAGCGGCTGTTTCAAGTACAGCAACACCTCGCCGCAGACCCATGTCTACGCCGCAGAGCTGATAAAGCTCGGTGCCGACATCGTGCCGATAAACTACGCGATGTTCGACATGAAGAGCCAGGGCAGACTGAAGCTCGAGCAACTCGCACTCAGCAGAATACGCTACTACGTGGGAGGCAGGATAGCCGTGATAGACGTTACGCAGTCGCTCATCGACTCCATCGAGGGCATAGACAGCGAGGACGTTGGCGCGCTTTCCGCGATACCGCGCCAGATAGAGGGCGTGGATATCGGTATCTGCATCAAGGAGAAAACTCCGGGATTCTACAAGGTTTCCCTGCGCTCGAGCGAGAACGCGGACGTTTCCGCTATCGCTCAGCAGTTCGGCGGCGGAGGTCATGCAAGAGCCGCAGGCTGCGCGTTCGAAACCACGCTTGAGGACGCGGAGAAGAAAATAGTATGGGCATGCGCGAAGGCGCTCGGTAACCAGATATGACCGGAATAATCTGCATAAACAAGCCCCAGGAGTTCACCTCGTTCGACGTGGTGGCTTCCATGAGAAGGGCTTTCGGGACTAAGAAAATCGGGCATGGGGGGACCCTCGACCCGATGGCTACCGGGGTGCTCCCGGTGTTCGTAGGCGGCGCTACGAAGGCGGTCGACCTGGTTCCGGACGACAGCAAGAGCTACCGGGCCGGGTTCCGGCTGGGATTCGTTTCGGATACCCAGGACATCTGGGGGAAGCTCCGCTCGCGCTGTGAGAACGGCATTTCCGAGGACGAGATGAGGTTCGCCCTGGACGATTTCCGGGGCGACATCATGCAGGTGCCTCCGATGTACTCCGCGCTGAAGGTCAACGGGCAGAAGCTCTGCGACCTGGCGCGCCGCGGTATCGAAGTGGAACGCAAACCGCGCCCCGCGACGATATCCCGCCTGGAGCTGGTCAGCTTTGACGGGACAGACGGAGTGCTCGACGTGGACTGCTCCGGCGGCACCTATATCCGCACGCTGATAAACGACATCGGCGAGAGCGTCTGCACCGGCGCGGTCATGACAAGCCTGTGCAGGACGAAAAGCTGCGGCTTCACTCTGGAACAGTGCCACGAGCTGGACGAGGTGCGGAATGCTTCCCCAGAGAGGCTCGAAAAGTGGCTGCTTCCGGTTTCGGAGCTGTTCGCGCCGCTTCCTGAGATACCCCTGGATGAGGTGCAGACAAGAATGTACCTCAACGGCGTACGTCTGGACGCTGAAAGGCTGCTGAAGCGCGCCCCCGTGGACGAGCTGGCTAGAGTTACCGCCGGCGGGGAGTTCCTCGGAGTAGGAAAGATCAATGCTGAAGGGGAACTGGTTTCGATCAAGCAGTTCCGCTCGGAATAAAAATACCGGGTATCCGGTATGAATGGTGGATTTAATTTGATAGACATAACTAACAGCAGCCTGCGCCCGGAGGAAAAGACCGCCGTCGCGCTGGGTTACTTTGACGGGCTTCACCTGGGACACGTCGGCGTTATACGCACGGCGCTGGCTCAGGAGGGTCTCAAACCGGCGGTGTTCACGTTCAACTGCGACACCACGCTGCCGAAGTTCCGCGGGCCGGAGGATATAATCTCGTTCGAAAATAAGTGCGAACTTATGCAGAAGATCGGCGTGAAGTACATCTACGCGCCGGATTTTGCGGAGGTCTGCGCGCTGTCCGACGAGGACTTCGTGAAGAAAATACTTATCGATCGGCTGAACGCGGGCTTCGCCTGCTGCGGAAGCAATTTCCGGTTCGGAAAGGGCGGCAGCGGCACTCCGGAGAGGCTCGGGGAGATCGGCGCGAAGTATGGAATGCGCGTCGAGGTGGTGAAGGACGTCTGCCTTGACGGCAAGATGATAAGCTCCACGCGTATCCGCGAGCATATACGCCGGGGAGAAATAGAAGAAGCTAACCGGCTGCTGGGCTATGAGCTGTGGTACAGGCTGCCGGTTATCCGGGGAAACGAGATCGGACGGACTATTGATTTCCCGACGATAAACCAGGTTATTCCGGACACGAACATTATCCCGCGCTACGGAGTTTACAAGAGCTACGTAGAGGTGGCGGGGAAGCAGTACCACGGGGTCACGAACATCGGCGTGAAGCCCACCGTCCAGCACAGGCGGGACGGCTCCGGCGCAGTGATGGAGACCTACATCATCGGCTTTGACGGCGACCTTTACGGTCAGGACATAGCGGTCGCACTGGTGCGCTTTATACGCCCGGAGGCCAAGTTCGCCGGACTTGACGAGCTGAAAGCACAGATAGCGCGCGACAAGGAAGAAGCGCTTAAATAATGCGCCTCTGAAACTGTGAATCCGGTTTTAAGAAGCTGCCACAAAACGCCGGGAGACCGGCAGGAAAGGAATACAGAAATGGAAGTCAGGACAAGATTTGCGCCCAGCCCTACTGGGTACATGCATATAGGCAATCTGCGCACCGCGCTGTATACTTACCTCATCGCGAGAAAGAACCACGGAAAGTTCATTCTCCGTATTGAGGACACGGATCAGGGACGCTACGTTGAGGGCGCAACTGATGTTATATACAGAACCCTCAAGACATGCGGTCTGAACTGGGACGAGGGTCCGGATATCGGCGGCCCCTGCGGCCCGTATATTCAGAGCCAGCGCATGGGTATGTTCAAGGAATACGCGGAGAAGCTGGTCGAGAGCGGCCATGCTTACTACTGCTTCTGCACCAAGAGCGAGGACAGCAGCGAGGATACCGCGAACGGTCTTGCCTCCGCTAACCGCTGCCCCTGCCGCGACCTCGACCCCGCAGAGGCTAAGAAGCGCCACGACGCGGGCGAATCCTGCGTTATCCGCCAGAAGATCCCGAACGAGGGTACCACCACGTTCCACGATGAGATATACGGCGATATCACGGTCGAGAATACCGACCTGGATGACCAGGTGCTGCTCAAGTCCGACGGAATGCCGACCTACAACTTCGCAAACGTGGTCGACGACCACACTATGGGCATTACCCACGTTGTAAGAGGCAACGAGTATCTTTCCTCCGCTCCGAAGTACAATCTGCTCTACTCCGCATTCGGCTGGGAGCCTCCGGTTTATATTCACGTTGAGCATATCATGCGCGACGCTACTCACAAGCTGTCCAAGCGCGACGGCGACGCTTCCTTTGAGGATTTCCGCGCAAAGGGCTACCTCACCGAAGCTATACTGAACTACATTCTGCTGCTGGGCTGGGCTCCGAAGGGCGAGCAGGAGATCTTCACACTGGACGAGATGATCGAGGCGTTCGACCTTTCCGGTATCTCCAAGTCCCCGGCGATATTCGACCCGCTGAAGCTCACTGCGATAAACGCTGTTTATATCCGCAACCTGCCGCTCGAGAAGTTCATCGAGTACGCAGAGCCGTGGATCCGCCAGACCTGCAGGCGCACCGATATCGACATGCCGCTCCTCTGCGCAGGACTTCAGCCCAGAACCGAGGTTTTCAACGATATCCCCGAGCGCGTTGACTTCATCGACCAGATGCCGGAATATTCCATCGACATGTACGTCAGCAAGAAGATGAAAACCACTCCGCAGACCTCCCTTGAGGCTCTTAAGAAGCTCATTCCCGTTATCGAGGGTATTCAGGATTTCACCACCGAAAATATCCACGACGCGCTCTTCAAGCAGATCGAGGCAGACGGTGTGAAGAACGGTCTGTACCTCTATCCGCTGCGCGTTGCGCTGAGCGGCAAGGCTGTCACCCCCGGCGGCGGCGTAGAACTTGCGAAGATACTCGGCAAGCAGGATACCCTCGACCGCATGCACAAGGCTGTCGGGAAGCTCACAGCCGAGATCGGCTGACAAACGCCGCGGGCGCGTCAATTTTAACTGTATAATCATGCCTGATTCACACTTTCATCACTTTAGTGTGTTAAGCTGATATATGACCGGGTATATGTCAGGTATGCTATGGATATATACCCTAACTAATCAGCCGTATGAACAACATGCGGAAAAGGACATAATATGATCGAAGTAAAAAATCTAAGCAAAAGCTACGGCAGCAAATTAGCCGTGGACGGTATCAGCTTCACCGCCGGTGAAAGCGAGATACTCGGCTTCCTGGGGCCTAACGGCGCGGGAAAGTCCACCACGATGAACATGCTTACCGGCTACCTCTCCTCCTCGGGCGGACAGGCGCTCATCAACGGCGTCGATATCCTGGAGGATCCAGTGCGCGCAAAGAAGGACATCGGCTATCTGCCGGAGCTTCCCCCGCTGTACCTTGACATGACCGTCATGGAGTACCTTAATTTCGTGTACGACCTGAAAAAGTGCAGGCTTCCGAAGCGCTCCCATCTCGATGAGATATGCCGCCTCGTGAAGATCACCGACGTGCAGAAACGCGTTATCCGCAACCTTTCCAAGGGCTACAAGCAGCGTGTGGGTCTGGCTCAGGCGCTGGTCGGGAATCCCAAGGTGCTGATACTCGACGAGCCGACCGTAGGTCTTGACCCGAAGCAGATAATCGAGATACGCACGCTCATCAAGAAGCTCGGAAAGAACCACACCGTAATTCTTTCCTCGCATATCCTGTCCGAGGTGCAGGCGGTCTGCGACAAGATAGTCGTTATCGACAAGGGAAAGCTCGTTGCAAACGACACCGCCGAGAACCTTTCGCACAACCTCTCAGCCGACCACAAGCTGACCGTGCAGATAGAGGGTCCGACGAAGGAAGTAAAGTCGCTGCTTGAGCAGATCCCCCAGATGGTGGAGGTACACCTCAACCGCACTATAGATAAGACCATCGGCGAGTATGAACTCAACGCCCAGGAGGGCTGCGACATTCGCCGCGAGGTATTCAAGCGCATGGCGGCGAGAAACTATCCGATACTGCTCATGAGAAGCAGCGAGCTTACCCTCGAGGAGATCTTCCTCAAGCTCACCACCGGTGATTTCTACGGCAATATTGACAACGGAGGTGCGGCAAGATGACGGCTATTCTGAAGCGCGAGTTCGCTTCCTATTTCACTTCGCCGCTTGGCTATGTTTACCTTGCGGTGTTCTACGGATTTTCCGGGCTGTTCCTGTGGATAACCTGCCTTTCCAGCGGTTCCGCAGACATGCAGTACGTTTTTCTGTGGATGTTCTTTATAATGATGATACTCATTCCGATACTCACCATGAGGACCATGGCGGACGACAAGCGCCAGAAAACGGATCAGCTCACGCTGACATCCCCGGTGAGCCTGTTCGGTCTGGTTGCGGGAAAATTCCTCGCGGCGTTCTTCATCTTCCTTATCGGCGCGGCAGTTATGTTTGTCTACGCACTTGGTCTGGCTGCGGCTGTCAACGGTTCCGGTACGGGTACTGAGTTCGGCTGGGCAGGGTTCTTCGGGAACTTCGCAGGCATCGTGCTGATGGGCGCGGTGTTTATCTCCGTGGGCATCTTCATTTCCAGCCTTACCGAGAACCAGATGATCGCGGCTATCGGCAGCATCGGCGTAAATATCCTGCTGTGCCTGTTCGATGTCATTTCAAACTTCGTTTCGGTGACGTTCCTCAAGGACATCATCAACGCGCTTGCGGTGCTCTATAAGTATCAGGAGTTCACCGCCGGCATTTTCAGCCTGAAGAATATCCTGTTCTTCCTGAGTCTGATAGTAGTTTTCAACTTCCTGACGATGCGCGTTATCGAACGCCGCCGCTGGAGCTGAGAAAGGGGGAGCAGACATGAACGAATCAAATAACGAAAACATCGAGCAGGAGCAGACTGCGCCTGCCGCTGAAAACGTTTCCCCCGCAGAGGAAACCAAGCCGGAGGAAACTGCAAAGCCCGCTAAGAAGCAGGCTGAGATACAGAACGGAAATCCTGCCGCACGCAAGCACACCTTCAACAAGCGCAACCTCAAGCATGGCACAATGGCAGTCGTGCTGACGGTGCTTTTCATCGCCGCAGTCGTAGTGCTGAACGTTATCGTCAGCATAATCTCCGACCGTATCGACACCACCGCCGACCTCACCGACACGGGTATCTACACCCTCGACGAGGCCACCACAAACTACCTCGCCGGGCTTGACAAGGACGTTACCGTCTCCGTCATGAACACCGAATCCAGCTTCGAGGGCGGCAGCTCCTTCTATAAGAGTGTCAACGAGCTTCTCAAAAAGATGGCTATGGAGAACGAACATTTCAAGCTCCAGTACCTCAAGATAGACCAGAATCCGGATTTCACCTCCAGATTCAACGGCGAGACGCTTTCCGAGAATTATATAGTGGTGGAGTCCAAGGACACCAACCGCCACCGCATAATCACTCCCGGCGAGTACTTCTCCTGCCCGACGTTCCGAGATAACCTGTCGCAGTACGGCTATCCCGAGACCTACATCGAACAGTACGTAAACCAGTACGTCAACAGCTCCTACGCTTCTCAGATAATCGAGGGCAGCAACGTGGAGCAGGCGGCTATTTCCGCGATAATGTACGTCACCAACACCGATCCGGTGCGCGTTGCGTTTACCGAGGGCTTCGGCGAGGCCGACAGCAGTTCGCTTTCTTCGCTGCTCAGCAAGAACGGCTACGATATCGAGACAATCAACCTCCAGCAGGTGGCTGAGATTGACGGCGATATCGACTACATCGTGATGTACGCGCCTTCTATGGACTACGACAACGACAGCCTTACAAAGCTGTCCGCGTTCCTTGACAACGGCGGCGCGTTCGGCAAGAACCTCATCTACTTCGCTTCCTACAGCCAGCCTGACTACGCGCCGGAGAACCCCGAGGATTCCTCCATGAAGAACCTTGCGTCCTTCCTTGCGGAGTGGGGTATATCCATCGGCGACAGCCTTGTGCTCCAGAGCAACACCGAGTATTCCTACGGAAACATGGAGTATGTACATCTCCAGCAGATCCAGGATACCGACTACGCCGGCAGCGCTTACGGCAGCAGCCTCATCACCTACGACGCGTATATACGACCGGTTCAGCAGCTCTGGGAGGGCGGAACAAAGGGCAGCATTGAGCAGAAGGTTCTGATAAAGAGCTACGACGGAGCTTACCTCCGCCCGATAAGCACCCTTTCCGACGATGAATTCGACAAGTCCGGCGCAGAATCCGGCTCCTTCAACGACGCTGTTGCAGCGTACAAGGTTCACAGCAATACTCAGGAAGTCACCAGAGTTGTGGCGTTCGGTTCCGACATGATATGCAACAGCATGTTCATGAGCTATGCGAACTCCAACAACCAGGACTTCATGATAAACATGTTTAACTATATCTCCGGCAAGACCGAGGGTATCACTATCACGGCAAAGTCGTTCAGCAGCGTCGGCTTTGAGGTGAACCAGGGCAACGCGAATATCCTTGCTGTAGTTCTGTGTATCATCGTGCCGGTAGTAGTTATCGTAGCCGGTGTAGTTATCTGGGTGCGCAGGAGGCACAGATAAATGGCGAAGCTTTCTAAAACCACAAAGACCGTTATCATTGCGGCGGCTGTACTCCTCGTGCTGGGCGCGGTGCTTCTGGTGCTGGTCATGACCAGCCCGAAGGACAGCGGCAGTTCCGGGGACGCCTCCGCTGTTTCCGGGGAGTCAGGGACCTCCGAGTCCTCGGCGGCCGCTGACGACGGCAGCTCAGCTTCTTCCGGAGCCGACGAAAAAATTGTTATAAACAGCTGCGAGCAGGAGGATGTGCTGAAGCTGGAGGTCTCCAACCAGACCGGCAGCTTCTCGTTCGACCGCGCTTCCAGGGAGGTTTCTTCCACGGACGACGACGGAAACGTCAGCACCGCCACGCAGTACTACTGGACAAGCCCGGAGCTTGACGGCATAAGCCGCAACGATTCCACTATAGGCGCGTTCGTGCGCAGCATGGCGGGGCTTTCCGCTTCCTCGATGGTAGAGGAGAGCGCTTCCGATCTTGAGAAGTACGGGCTTGCAGAGCCGCTTTCCACCGTTAAGGTAACGTTCGACGACGGGACCTCTAACGAGATCTGCTTCGGTATCCGGAACCCGGCGGCTTCCAACTATGTATACTGCTGCGTTAAGGGCAGCAGCGATGTTATGGAGGTAAGCTACTACAGCACCGGCAGTGCGTTCTATGATATCAAGGATTTCGTGAGCCTGGTTCTTACCGACGCTTACGATTCCAACAACCCGCAGGAGCTTGAGTACCTTACCATCGAGCGCAAGGACCTCAGCGAGCCGGTTGAGATCGAATATATGTTCGATGTTGCGGCGGAGGCGGAGGACGAGGATTCCGTTGTGACCACGTTCAACTCCCACCGCATAACCTCCCCGATAACCGCGGAGCTTGACACGACCAGCGGGCAGACGATCTGCTACGGGCTGTACGCACTCAGCGCGGCTTCCTGCCAGTATATCGACCCCACCGACGAGGAGCTTGCAGCGACAGGTCTTGACGATCCCTACTGCCGCGTCAGCTTCAAGTACGGCGGCAAGGCGCGCGTACTGCTTCTCGGCAATGAGATAAGGGAGTCCAGCGACGATTCCGACGAGGGAAGCCTTTCTTCCGTGACCGGATACTACGCTATGTTCGAGGGCGACAGACTTATTTATGCTATCAGCACCTCGAATGCGCCGTGGTACACCTTCAGCGTTCAGGATATCATGTCCCGCAGACCTATCTCGCCGTACATCTATACGGTAGACAAGCTGACCGTGTCAACTCCGGACGGTGAATACGCATTCACCATTGAAGGCGACGCTGACAACCATACTTTCCGTTACAACGGGGAGGCGCTGGACGATACCAGGTTCAAGAGCTTCTATCAGCACCTTATAACCTCGATGGGCGAGGAGCTGTTCTTCGATGAAGCGGACTACGAGCCTTACATCAAGGTGCAGTTCGACTACCGCGCGGAGCTGCTGCCGGAGGACAAAGTAAGCGCGCTCGAAGGCTTG
>OLNY01001875.1_pt1 | contig 15600 bp, 10 predicted proteins | sample 1671981 | NCBI WGS metagenome assembly OLNY01 (sample SAMEA3136632, study PRJEB25190) | human gut metagenome | biome: human gut; feature: human-associated habitat; material: faeces | place: Austria | collected 2013 | reverse complement strand
CATTTCAGGGCTTATGGCGCTGCTGATCTGCTTCACAACCATTCTCGGCGGCGGTGTCACCGCCTTTGCCACTTCTTCTTCCGGTGAGGTGGCAAAATCTTATTCCATTGGTTTTCCTCGAAGCGGGGATGCCAACCTCGATTATAGCGGCACTTGGGGGCATGATGAGCTGCATTATATGAACGGCTGGACATCCGGTGAGGCAACCTGGATGACCACACTGCACACCATCGGTTCCTTCGATGGCTCTGCCTGCTACTGCATCGAGCCGGGGGTTCCCCGTCTGCTGGAGAAAAGCTATACAAGATACGGCGAGGATTATTGGAAGAACTATCCGTCTGATTACAACAGCACGATTGATGCCGATACCATCAAGACACTGCTGGGCAGAATCATGCAGTATGATAGTAATGGGGATTCAACTCCAATGCCCGTGTCGCATAGGTAATTACATTTTGGAATGAACCGAGATGAACATAAACCGCTGCCAGATTGGAATGGGCTATTGCGTTATTCCCGTCGCTTTGGATGGCCTCTTCAAAGCTATTGATCGCATCCTTATAAAATCCCTCCTGCCGAAATTGCTCCCCAAGATTGGACCAAGCCACGCTATGATGAGGGTCAACTTTCAGCAGTTCCTGATAGACTGCAATGGCCGTGTGCCGATCGCCCATTCTGGAGTAGCTCAAAGCAGCAAAGAATAATACAGCGCGTCGATCTGCGGCGGATTCACATCGCTTCCACAGCCGCTTTAGTACAGTCAGCGTATTGTGGTAGCGCTTTTCGTGATATAACTGTGTAGCATATACCAGAAATTTCCGCTGGGGTATATTGTCTGAAAAGGCGTTCCCCAAATAGTCTGCATAGAGAGACTCATAGAAATCCACACCCCGTCTTGGGTGAGATTCTCTATGCTCGGAGAGTGCATGGTACAGTTTTGAAAGTAGCATAACCGTTCCTTTCGTTCTGTCTCCGCAGGGGAAAATCCCCTGCGGAGACATGTCCATAGGATTCCGCGCATCACATCATGTGCCGCTTTTCGGAATATAATTTATGGAATAGCCATCCCACCCGTTGATGCAATGGATCAAAGCTGCATTCGATGCAATTGCAATCTGACAAAGTTCCGGTCCCCCCAGAAACGCAGAAAGATCGTGATTGGAAATTTTCATGATCAGCGAATCAACATCCGATGCATCTGCAAAGAACGCAAGGGAATAGGCGTACTGCGGAAACATCTGAAAGGCTGTCTGCGCTGTATGCTGCGGGAGCAAAAACAGGCCGATTCGTTTTTCCCTGCTGTGTGCGTCAAATTCATAAACACACGCTGCATCAAGCCAGCCGTATAAGCGCCTCACAACAGAAGCGAGGGGAAGCCGCATATACAATGCAGACACACTGACAGAGAGCAGACAATATACTGGTGCAATTTGCGGAAGAACTTCAACTTTAACTGGTTCTCCTGTTCCAAAGAGAAAAGTCTGGCAATCGGCAGATCGATCTTCAACCCCATAGTAGGCGAGGATGGAGGCGTTATTGCGTTCTATTTCCATTTTCATGATTAATCCTTACGATCTTTTCGCATTCATAGCGATACGCTTTCTTCAGCTTCAATTGCTATTCTGACATGCAACAAAGTTTAGATGGTGCGTCCATAAGTTTTTGCCAACTTATCTGGTGAGTAGGGCGCAAAGCTGATCTCCTGATGGCGTGTTTTCTGTTGTTAATACGATCATCCACGAGATATCCTCGCAAATCAAATATAGTGGTTCAACAGAAAATGCGTTATATCCATCTTCATCTAAAATGCCGACTGGGTACAGTGAGCTTTCACGACCTTCTTTTGTACATAAAATGGAATAGCTGGGTTCTGCTCCCAGGTATAGGGCCGGAAGCGGCTCAGGAAATGCGTACACAAAAGGTGTTTTCTGCAACAACTGCATCATATCACGCTGTGTTATCAAGTTTGCATCAGAAGCGCTGATTGCTTCCCACAGCATTTGATTAGGGCAGCAATTCCAAAGATTCTGAATATCGCGTTGTGAACTAATGTGCGGGAAGAAATGGCTGAGAATCTGCCTGCCAGATGTCAAATACTCCATCAGTAATTTCCCTCCAAATATTAATACTCACTCAAGACATGTATAGCACTCCGCCTTCCTGATGCTGTACGATAGTGAATATGGTTGTAGGTATGCGTGCTGATTCCACCAGGTGCATGTGCCGGATGGTAACGTCCAATTGTGCCGCCTGCCTCATCAATAAGTTCCCTAGCCTGAGTTCCTGTAGGTACACCACCATTCAGCTCCAATATGTCTCCGCCTTCTGCAACTGTGTTGACATTTTCTTTCCAGGTTTTATCTCCCTTCCATCCTTTTCCGCCAACTCCACGTTCAACTCCACGTTTGCAAGTATTGTGAACCAAAACACCAGAACCGACGTAGTATGTGTGATAGTCCTCAACTTGGAAATTATAGACCTTGACCGGGCTTTCGAGTAGCTCGTGTTGGATTTTTTCCACAACGACGTACTCGCCGTTGACAAGGACGAGAATGTCACCCGCGTGGAGGTGCGCCGCATCCGTCCAGCCCTTGACAGGAGAATAGAACGGATGTCCCGGCGTTGCAACGATTTCTTCGCCGTTTGCCCAGATATGAACCAGTTGGTCCGCCTCGTTGACGTAGGTTTCGACAACCTTTTTCAGCGAAACATCCCCGGTATCTTCATCCCATGCCCAGACCAGATCGCCAACTTGGATGTCTTCGATAGCTTGATTGCCATTTTCCGTCAACACCAATGTGCCGGCAACAAAGCATTGCCCACTGGCAATACACCTATCCAAATCAAGCTTGCTTGCATCTTTTGCGGCGCCGAGGGAGTCCCCGATGCCGTCTGCGGCTTTCATGGCATCGTAGACATCGTCAGCATTATCCAGTGCTCTCGCTGTGTCGTGGACGTCATCAATGACATTTGCAGCATCCGCAACAGCACCTGCGGCTTTGGTTAGTTCTCCGACACCGGTAACAAACGGGACAAGGTCAACAACATCGCCGACCAGTCCGGCCCAGGCCCAGGGGTCAGACGGATTCTGGATGACATCCGCAATACTGAAGCCCAGAGAAACAATATCAAAAACCGTATCCCAGAACTCGCCATCGGCATCGGTGCGGTTTACGGGATCATTTCCGCAGTAGGCAAAGGTGTTGTAGCCAAGGTAGCTCTGTCCGGTAGAGGCGTAGCTGTCCGCATTGATGAAGCGGCAGATCTCCGGGTCGTAATACCGGGACTGGAGGTAGTAGAACCCTGTTTCGGAATCGTGGTAATAGCCGCGATACTGCAAGGGATTGACCGCAGCCATTTCGCCGGTTGCGGTGAGGACCTTACCATAGGGATCGTAAGTGTAGGCAGCAGCCTCTGCACCATTTGCATCTACCAGATACGTCACATCGCCCTGAAGGTTCGTGACATAATAGTAAACGGACGTGTTGGAGCCGTCATTGTAAATCAGCGCATAGGGTGCTCCGGCGTTGTCATAGCGGAAATCCAGCGTCTTGCTTGTCCCATTCGTCTCAATGGTTTCCCGCAGCAGTTTTCCGCCGGCATAGATGTAGCTATGCGTCTCGGTGACGGTTTCCTTCAGAATACGCTGCGTTGTGCAGCCGCTGGACACCGGTGCAGCTCCGTCTCTCAAACTATACTCCGAAATAGGCGGCTTCGGGTCTGTGATTTCTATGATGGGAGAGCTGTAGGTATCGCCGCAGCGAGTGCATCTGAAGTAAGCTATGCCTGCCCGCTGGAATGTTTGCGTGAAATCTCCTCCAAGTAGGTTTCCTACTGGAGGAGATCATAAACTCACGTCATTCTCCTCGATCAATCTTCTGCATAGCTTTGAGACTCTTTTTTGCACTTGCAGCAAGGTCAAAGTCTCCACAGTTGGTGCATTCATTCAACAGAGCCAAACTCGTTGATGAAGGATAGTATTGAAGACTTCTGATAACCTCGAATTTTATCTGCCTCCTAAAGTACGAAACTGGAGGATAATATGTGGCATTATCATCGGGTAACCCAATATCCGCAGATGTTATTGTATCTGCGTTATTATACCACTTGAACAGGTTCTCTGGTGTAATTACATTTCGTCTTGATAGATAATCGACAGTTAATGGCAAGTAGCAAATATCTCTAGGAGTCCGTAATAGTTCCGCGATACCCAATAAGTAAGATTGCTGCTTTACTTTGCGAAAAGCATTATCATATCGCGTGTAAATGTGCGATGGAGCAGGCATTCCGGCACCAGAAATATATTCCGCAGAATTCTGGAAATGGTGGTATAGTTCGATAATAAGCGCAGTATTTTCACGCTTATTTATATCCAATTTTCCAACCAGATATCCTCGTGGGCCTTCCCGAAGAAAACGATTGATAAAACGTTCTATCACGCGTGCTGCTTTATCATCAATCTTGTAATTAACAAGTTCGGCTAAGTACTGGAAGGAATAGCCAAAAGCATTGATTTTTTGCAGCATCTCTTTTAGAACTGCGTCATCTTCATCACATGTAATAAACGCTGTTCTATTTTTCTCACGCATGATTTCGGCTTGCAAGATAGTTCTATTATCCACCATATTTGCATTCCCTACCATAGATATCTGATGTTCCAGCCTGCATCAAGAACGGTTTTTGCGACCCTGGTTGTTGGACGAACCCATAGCTCCAGGGACCTTCCGGTTAATTCTGCATAATCTGCAAAATCCCGCAGTTGACGAGTATTGGATATATATATTTGACGTTCTTTACCTCTGTCAATGTATAATCGTCTAACGCATCCGGAATACGCCTTCGGTTATTCATCTCATCCCATTTTTCGTTCTCAACGTGTTTGTGGTGCGTGTAAGAGACTAGAGCTGCCGCCCGAGACGGCAGCCCTGTCTGGTACGCAGCAGTTTCAGGGAAGAGATTTCTTCAGCGTATTATAAGCAAATATAATAGCATATATCAGATAGAACCCCTACTGATGCTATCTGTTCAGAAAATGACTTGAATGGCAGTGTTCCGATTATCGGTGTCCTGGGTGCGGGCCACATTTCGCCGACGCATAGGAATAATATTTGATTGATGGGGGAGCTTTGCAGCAGCCACAGCAGAAATGCCGTAAAGTCATCCCTGTATTCCGGTTTTACCTTGATCGTACAGCAAACATCAGCGCTGTTTTCTTCTCCAAGCCAGCCCGGATAAAAGTTTTGCGTCGGATGCTTCTTGGAATATGTAAATTCGAACAGATCGTCGCAGCATTGATAATCGGAAAAGTCGCCGGACGAAGCAAAAAAATGATACAGATAACCATTTAGATTATTTATAACAGGCCATTTTTCAAAGTAAAATTTCCTTTGCTTCGCTGCAAAGAAGTTGCGCCTCACACAGTTAACCATCCCAAAATTTTTTTGTTTCTTCGGCGGAACCACATCAAATGCGGTTAGGCAAAGGACAAGACCGTCATACATAAAGCACCACCCAATCAAGATATCATTGCCCAAATTGTCTTTTGGAGAACATAGCCAACACCTTTCGTTACCGTAGATGCAACCTTGACTGCCCCATCTGCGGTTCTTAGAAGGATATCTGGATTTCTTCCGACTTTAGCTAGCTGCCCTTTCGTTAATTCGTTTCGCATTTCAGTCAAAATCTTCGGCTTAATACTTCTGTGGAAGTCATTCACGGAAGTGTCCAAATAGTCTGCTATTTTTTCTGGCGTGTACTTTTTAAAGTCATTGCCACATTTATTGTGCACTAACACCCCGTCAGAACTAACATAATAGGTATGATAGTCCTCTACCTGGAAATTGTAGACCTTGACCGGATTCTCCAGCAACTCATGCTGAACCTGCTCCACAACGACGTACTCGCCGTTGACCAGAACGAGAATATCCCCCGCTCGGAGTTCGTAGGCCTCTGTCCAGCCCTTGACAGGAGAATAGAATGGATGCCCCGGCGTTGCAACGATTTCTTCGCCGTTTGCCCAGATATGAACCAGTTGGTCCGCCTCGTTGACGTAGGTTTCGACAACCTTTTTCAGCGAAACATCCCCGGTATCTTCATCCCATGCCCAGACCAGATCGCCAACTTGGATGTCTTCGATAGCTTGATTGCCATTTTCCGTCAACACCAATGTGCCGGCAACAAAGCATTGCCCACTGGCAATACACCTATCCAAATCAAGCTTGCTTGCATCTTTTGCGGCGCCGAGGGAGTCCCCGATGCCGTCTGCGGCTTTCATGGCATCGTAGACATCGTCAGCATTATCCAGTGCTCTCGCTGTGTCGTGGACGTCATCAATGACATTTGCAGCATCCGCAACAGCACCTGCGGCTTTGGTTAGTTCTCCGACACCGGTAACAAACGGGACAAGGTCAACAACATCGCCGACCAGTCCGGCCCAGGCCCAGGGGTCAGACGGATTCTGGATGACATCCGCAATACTGAAGCCCAGAGAAACAATATCAAAAACCGTATCCCAGAACTCGCCATCGGCATCGGTGCGGTTTACGGGATCATTTCCGCAGTAGGCAAAGGTGTTGTAGCCAAGGTAGCTCTGTCCGGTAGAGGCGTAGCTGTCCGCATTGATGAAGCGGCAGATCTCCGGGTCGTAATACCGGGACTGGAGGTAGTAGAACCCTGTTTCGGAATCGTGGTAATAGCCGCGATACTGCAAGGGATTGACCGCAGCCATTTCGCCGGTTGCGGTGAGGACCTTACCATAGGGATCGTAAGTGTAGGCAGCAGCCTCTGCACCATTTGCATCTACCAGATACGTCACATCGCCCTGAAGGTTCGTGACATAATAGTAAACGGACGTGTTGGAGCCGTCATTGTAAATCAGCGCATAGGGTGCTCCGGCGTTGTCATAGCGGAAATCCAGCGTCTTGCTTGTCCCATTCGTCTCAATGGTTTCCCGCAGCAGTTTTCCGCCGGCATAGATGTAGCTATGCGTCTCGGTGACGGTTTCCTTCAGAATACGCTGCGTTGTGCAGCCGCTGGACACCGGTGCAGCTCCGTCTCTCAAACTATACTCCGAAACAGGCGGCTTCGGGTCTGTGATTTCTATGATGGGAGAGTTGTAGGTGTGGCCGCAGCGAGTGCATCTGAAGTAGGCTATACCTGCCCGCTCACCGATTAGTTTATAGTCGTGCTTCAGTTTGTTTACGATATTATCCCGGTAGCTATGGCCGCAAGGACATTCGTGGAGGGTATAGCCGTCTGTTGTGCAAGTAGGATCAACTACAGTTTCCGTGTAACGATGTGTATGATCGCTATAAGTATCACCGCAGCGTGTGCAGGTATAAGTATCGAGTCCGCTTTCCTCATAATTATGACCCAGCGCTGCAATAACTTCGGTGCGATAGCTGTCACCGCATTCACATTCGTGAAGTGTGTAGCCCTCTTCCGTGCAGGTCGGAGCAATAACACTTACCTCGTAATCGTGATTTCTGACCGTGTCATAGGTCTTGGTGACGACTGTTTTCTTTGTTCGCAGGCCGTTGGCATCATAGGAATAGGATAAACTGGTATCCGCATCCTCGGTAGAAGCTGTTGCCGTGGACAGATTTCTTCCTTCGCTCCAACCCAGATTCCACCGGACACCGTTGTAGTAGCCGATCGGGTTGCCGCTGACCGGAGAACCACTGACCGAACCATCGGAAAGACTCTGGCCTTCATAGGCAATTGCTTCACCATTGAATCCAGTCAGCAGATCCTGCCAGCCACTATTACCGTATGTATAGGTGTTGGTCTGGGTCCCGTTACTCGCAGTCAGCAGGTTGCCTGAGCCGTCGTAGGTATAGGCATAAGACGTGCTACCGATTTTTGCACTCGTCAGCTGCCCCAGATTGTCGTAAACATAAGACTCTGCATTGCCAACACTGGGCGTAATCGAAGCAATACTTCCAAGCGGATTATAGGCATACTGATAAGACAGCCCACTTAGAGAACCTGTCAAGCCGGTATAAGCCAGCTTCTCCAGCTGTGTGGTCGTTTGCGTCCCGCTGATGTCACGGTAACTATAGCTGCGGGTATAAACACCGTTGGAGACAGAGGAGAGACGCTGCAATGGATCATAGGTGAATTGCAGAGCCTTGCCTCCGCCGTCAGTGGTTATTCCCGTGAGACTGCCATCCTTTTCGCTGTAGGAATAGCGTTCCTTATAGCTTTGGCCACCCACCTGCCAGGACTGAGAAGAAATCCTGTTGTAGGAATCATACTCCCAGTGAATCTGGAGAAGGACCTGGATACTTTGTGTTACTTGGCAACGGATGGCCCGGCCAAGCGTGTCATAGGTATAAGAATAGGTAGTATCATCGGCAGAATCTGTCGTTCCGTTGTTATCCGTGACAGAATAAAGCTGCCCATCTCCAGTGTAACTGTAGTGAAGAATGCGGCCATCGGAATAAGTGGAGGTCTGTACACGCCCTAAATTATCATAGGTGAACGAAACAGTAGCGCCGTTTCCATACCGCTGGGTCAACAGACTGCCATTCTTTGCACCATATTCGTAACTGGTTAGAGGAATACCTCCCACTGAAACGCCGGTAAGGTTTCCAAAGCTGTCATGGTTGAAAAGATACTCCTGTGTTGTACCCGCAGCGTTTTTGCGAGTGACCCCGCTGAGAATTCCCTCTGTGTAAGTATACACGAGACTTCCCTTATTTGCAAAGTCTTTTTTCGTTACCCGGCCCTTGGAGTCGTAAGTGGTTGTCGTTGTGTTGCCCTTGGCATCGCTTACAGCCGTAGCCTGCCCGGTCATAACGCTCTGCTTGGTTCCGTAGACATAGGACTCTTTCTGGTTTGCCGTATCCGTCACAGATGCTACCAGATTATTGTTGGAAGTATAGGCTGCGGACGACTTGAGCGTTTTGGCAAAACTTCCGGTGTCACTCTTTAATGTTGTGGAAGTCACATTTCCGGAAGCATCATACCCCATGGACTGTGTAACCATGCCATTGGACACAGCAGTCAGCCGGTGCTTGTAAGTGCTGTCATAAGTGTAGGTATAAGTTCCGTTTCCACCTGTAACGCTTTTGATCAGGTTGCCATTTTTGTAGGTATCCGCATCAGCCTTCAGTCCGGTGGTTGTGACGGAGATTAGGTTGCCCTTCTCATCATAGCGCATAGACTGCGCGGCTTCTTTCACTAGGGAGAGGTCATCAAACCAGGCGGTATTGGCATTCTTTTCATATGCACACTCCACCCGAATAGAAGCTACCGTCTTTCCGGACTGCTTGGGAACGATTGTCAGAGAGGTAAACTGCCAGCCCGGCAAATCCGGATTGAACGGCGCGTAATAATATTCCGTCCCTCCATTGTTGGCGTAGGTCAGAACGGCTCGTAGGCCAAACTGTTTGTTTTTATCCTTTGCGGCGGCTTCATTGTCCTTCTTCGGATCGCCATCCATTTTATTGTCCGGCACAGAGTTTGCTTTTGCCCAACCGGATAACACATAAGTTTGCGTGCCTGGCTGATTGACGGTCACCGTCTGAGAGGCATAATTATTGGCCCTTGGGCTACCATTTACCTTTATAGAATATGCAGCCGACGACGTTGAGTGTACACCGATGCCCGAAGCGTAACTTGCCCCTGCATTCATCGTCCAGCCATAGCCCCAATGCTGCAAGCTGCCATTTTCTAACAGGTTAACGTTAGAAATGGCTTCTGTATCTTGGGATACGGTAGCATTTACAAGCTGCAATTGGAAGTCATCTGCAAATACAGCCCCGCCAACACTGTCATTGTAGAGGGCAACCGTGTGGTTTCCCTTGACCTTCGTCTTGAAAGTCAACGAAATCTGGACCCACCCATCATCTACTAATGCTGAGGTTTTGTAATTCGTGTAGGAACTCTTCCATGTATTCCCGGAGGCGTCTTTTACCTGAAGATATATTCCCTTACCAGAGAACGACTGTGCTTGACTGGTATTGATATAGGCGGAAAGTGTATAAGTTGTATTGGCTTGTAGGAGATTGGATGCCTTTGAGGCACTAACCAGCCCGGTTTTTCCGGTGGAAACCCACGTCTTGAGTGATTTCGCTCCCGTTCTGGCCTTATCGCCGTTTACTACTGCATTTACGTCGGCGGTAGCATCACTGCTGGTTTTGTGCATTGTCCATGCAACATCAGAAGCAGAAGATTCGAATCCGAAGTTACGCAGTTCCTGTTGTGCAGCGATTCCAATCGAAGCAGTCCGAAGTGTGCGATTGTTGGTTCGCTCTGTACTGCCATTCCCTGAATAGGCAACGTTCGAAGCCCCCAAGATATCTCCGGCCGCATTTGTTGTATATGCGTTGACAGTCCGGCCGGCATAATCAAAGCCGTAATACGTTAGGATATCATCAGAGTTACCGATAATACGATCCTTGCCAGAGTCACGGTACACGGTATTGCGGTCATTTGTGCGACTGATTTCGATTTTTACACCAGTCCCGCTGCTGGAAGACTCCTCAGCAGAAGATACCCTGTGATTGGAGTAGGAAAAGTTCAGCGAGTATCCTGCCTCGACATCTGTCATGCGAGTCAACTCATTTTGTAGCCAACCATTGCTGGAACGCATGCCATACTGAACAATCTCACCACCGTTGTAGCGGATGGAAATCAGTTTCCCGTGCTTATAATCAAAGGAATATGTGTTTCCGGCATAGTCTGTGATGGTATCTACATAATTCGCTACAGCAGAATTGCTTGGTGTGTGGCTTTTGTAACGGAAGGTAGCAATCGTGACCTCAGTGCCGCCTACATTTTTCTGCGTAATTTTTTCAATCCGGTCCTTGCTTCCGGTGGGATAACTGCTTGTGGTTGCCGTACCGTTTTTAGTATAGTAAATTCGGATCATATTGCCGTCATGATCCTTTACCCACAATAGCGGCCCATTGACAAAGACCCACTCATTTCCTTGGTCATCCGTCATGGAAAAATAGCCAGAAGCATATTCATTAATCTTCAGGCCAAGGCCATCTTCGTCATAATAGTAGGTGACTAACTTGCTGGCCCCGGTTTCTTTCTTGATTTCGGCGTCTTTCTCTGAATCTTTCGAGAAGTAGTGAATTGTTCCGTCGCCGTCTAAATAACGAATGTACTCAGTTCCGTCAATGGTTTCTTTTTTGAGATGCTGAATGAAATTATAGGTCCATCCAGAGCCAAAGTGCATCTCCATTCCCAGATCGCTTCCCAGATCGTATTGCGTATCTGTCCGTTTGGAGAAATAAGCTGAGTTGTAGACCAGTTGAACAGAAAAAGGATTGGTTGTGGAGGCGAACGTAAACAGTTCCTTTGCGACAGTAAGCTGGTTGCTAAAATCTGCAATGTATGCCGTGCCGGCATTCCCCACACCCATCGTCTGATAGGTATAATATGGTTCAATTCCCGTGTTATTTCTGTAGGAAACCGTAAGAATCGGAGGATGGCTTCCTCCGTAAGCGTTGAAAGCCGGAGCAGCGCAATAACTGTTGTTATAGGAATCTGCATCAGTTGCAACCAGTGCAATGGTACGGTTCTTTGTCCCAGATTCATACCACTTATTTACGAGCTTCGTCAACTCCCAAGTCAGATAACGGTCATCCCGAGCAGCGGCGGCAGTGGTATAATCAATCATATTGGACTTGTCATATGCAGGCTTGTTATTCCAAGTCATATAATAAATCCAGTTATGATAGCTGCTGTAGTTCCCGGAAGTATCCTCTGTTACCTCATATGCACCAATGTCCATTTCAGGGCAAGCAATCTGGCTGTAATTAAACTGCCAGAGATTCAATGTGGCATCTACCACAACAGCGCCCATTGGAAGCTCAGGGAGCTTGCTAAAGTGCATATAAATCTGGTGTTCTTTCTGGTTGAGATAGCTGCTATATCCAAAATAAAGGTCCTGATAATGTCCATGGACACCGTTTGGATCTCCCTCTACAACATAAGTCGCATTGATTTCTCCCTCGGCATTTCCGGCAACTTTAATCAGAGTGGGATCAATCGTGATCGGATAAACACGTTCGGAGGCATTCATCCAGTTGGCATCTGCCGTCACTGTTAAAATGAATGGATACACACTTTCAGAAGTCGCAGACCGTATATATCACACCTCTGTTGCGGCTGTTTCGCTCAGGCTCTCCCGCATACAAAAGCGAATCCGCCAATTTGTTGCGGAGAATGGAGGGCTGAGAAATGACTGATTTCAAAAATCGCCCTCCTTATATGGAGCTTTGCCTGTGCCGCAGATGTGCGGATGTCTACTTCAATGATCCTGCTTATTGGGTCGAACGCTCAAATCCCATTCAAACGGTGCGGGAGCTTTGTGATGTGTGCAGCCAATACCGTGGCTTTGACTATTCAATTTGGAAGAAGCCCTCAAATGTGCGATTGCCGAAATCGCATCGTTGAGGAGGTGTCCGAAAGTGAATATGATTAAGGCAGATAAAGAAAACAATATTTTCGGTGCACTGAAACTCATTGAGCAGCTTTATCTTGACGGCGAAATCCCCGGCCATGTATTTAGGAACATCCTTCAGGAATACAAGGATGATGTCTGCATTGCCGATTTCACCTGTTACAAAAAGGAAAAGCAGGAAGGTGAGGGTAAGTAATGTATGGATTAAGTTCCGATTTTCAAAAGAGAGATGTTGCTATATACGCTCGTGTATCAACAGAGCACGAAGCACAGCTTTCAGCTCTCGGTAACCAGCTTGACTGGTATAAGCCAATTTTGGCGGCAAGACCTGACTGGACTCTGACCGCACAGTATATTGATGAAGGTATTACGGGAACATCGGCTGAGAAACGTCCGCAGTTTATGAAAATGGTTGAGGATGCACGGCAGAAGAAGTTCAATATGATTATTACCCGTGAGGTTTCCCGTTTTGCGAGAAACACGGTGGATACCCTTCAGTACACTCGGTTGTTGAAGGAATACGGTGTGGAGGTGTTTTTCCTCAACGATAACATCAAAACCTTTGACGGCGACGGTGAACTGCGGCTTACGATCATGGCAACGCTTGCACAGGACGAGAGCCGCAAGACATCCATCCGTGTAAAAGCCGGACAGGAGACCTCTATGCAAAACGGTGTGTTCTACGGCAATGGGAATATCCTCGGATACGACCGCGTCGGCAAGGAGATGGTCATCAACCCCGAACAGGCAAAGACTGTGCGAATGATTTATGATATGTACCTGAGTGGAATGGGAGTAACAACCATCCAGTACGAGCTTGAGAAAGCTGGACGGCTGACGGCACTGGGAAAGGAACGGTGGTTTGCATCGTACATTTCGAAAATGCTTCGCAATTCCTTTTACTGCGGCATCATAACCTACCACAAGGAATATACGCCTGATTTCCTAAAGCAGAAGAAAATCAAGAATTACGGTGATTTGGAGTATGTTCAGGTTCAAGGCACACACGAGCCAATCGTAACCGTCGAGGAGTATGAGCAAGTACAAAAACTGATGGATGCCAAGTCGGCGGTTCTGAAAAACCATAACAAAGGAAAACGCAGAACAGGAAGAATGCAACATACCACTGTCTACGGACGGTTGATGATTTGCCAGTGCGGAAACAAATTCAACTTGCGGTTTCATTCCCGTGACGGACGGACAGACGGCGTTGATTACCAATGCTACACATCGGTAAACCAGGGGAGCGTCGCTAAACGCTTGAACAAAGGCATCTCCATTGAGCATTCGTGTGAATCACCCTATATTCAGGGCTGGAAGCTGGAAATGATGGCGGAGCAAGTCTTTGACCGGTACATCGAAAACTCAGACAAAGTAATGGACTTGTCCTATGCGATGCTCGAAAAGCATATTGCGGATCAGGAGGAATTGCCGGACAATACAGATGTTATCCGGCGCAAGCAAGGCGAAATCGAGAAGCTGATGAATAAGCGGACAAACCTGATCGAGATGAGAGCCGAGGGTGACATTGATAAGGAAATGTTTCGCTCAAAGAAGCAGGAGATCGAGGATCGTGTTGCCAAGCTCACGGAAGAAATCAAAGGCTTGCAGCCTGAGAAGGAGCAGACAAGCAACGAGGACTATTCCGTTAAGCTCGTGGAACTGCGAGAGCGTTTGAAGGAGTACACCGGATTTGATTACTCTGTTATCCCAGAAAGCATTGTGGAGGCATTCATTGAGCGCATTTGGGTGTCAAAGGATGAGTTCCGTTGGTATCTGAGAACCGGAAACAATGCAGATAGCGAATTTGACCCTGATGACCACATCAAAATCGGCGCCTTTACGCTGACGATCGACGATGCAAAGAAGTATATCTACAGCTTTTCGACCCGCAGGAGAGTCTACAAGTGGGCGGACTTGAATGTGAGCGTGTGGATATGAAATGATTGGCGCTATGTACCGATGGCAGCTCAGGCTGCCATTAAGGACCAGCAGTAAATGGTAAGTTAACGCCTGCGGCGCAGGCAAAACGACCGATATAAAAAACGGCCGCACAGTTCACCTGAACTGCGCGGCCGTTTTTTCGCCGCCTGCCCTGGCTGAAGGCCGGCGCATTATTTCCAAACGATTGCAAATTCCCCGGTGAACTGGCACGAATCCTCCACGGGGATCAGCATGGTATCCTCGCCCTCCCGGAGATAGCCCCAGCAGCTCACCCGGGCGGCGGTGTGGGTGCTCCCTGCGTCATAGGTAAGCCCCTGGTACCAGCTTTCGTTGACCAGCGCTATGATATCCCGTGCCCGGGGGTGCAGCAGCCGGCCGCCCTCCTGGGCCCCGGGTCCCGCCATCATGCACAGCAGCAGCGGGTGTATGTATGCATACCCAGCCCACACCACATCCGGGTCACCGACGGCCTGCATCCCGCCCTGGGCAGTGTAGCCGCACTGAAAGCGCACGGCGGTAATGTACCCGACCCCGTCCGTCTCAAAGGTCAGCGATTGGGGAAAGGCGTTCTTCCTGAACCCCGGATAGCAGCCTGTCAGCATGTCCCGCACCCAGGTGCCGTCCTCCCGCAGCCGCAGAGGCGATTCCACCGCCTGGGCCATTTGATTGAAGTTCTCCGCAAACTCCGGAATCGTCAGCCGTCCCCGGTGGACAGGGATCATGGCACTCATCAGGCCGCACACTATGACCAGGATCAGCAGCCCGTGGGCTGCGGGCAGCAGCGCCCACCGCCAGCCGGGAATGTCCCGGCTCTGGCACAGCACCTCCCCCTCCCAGGGCAGCTTCAGTCCGTCCCGGCAGGCCTGATAGCTTTTTTTCAGCCGCCACAGCCGCACCACGGGAATCAGCAGCGCCATGCCGCATACCAGCGCCAGAGCCGTGTAGGCAAAGGCCTCACCCCACTCCGGCCGCCGCCCGTCGGGCTTTTCCACCGTCAGACCCAGCAGCCGCTTTCCCGGCGTGGTCCCCCACAGGTGCAGCAGCACCGGCTCCACCGCCAGCATCAGCAGCAGTGCGCCTATGGTGTTGAGCAGGGAGAACCCCTGCTGGCGGAACGATATGTGCCCTGCCAGCATTGCCAGCGCCGCCGCGCAGGAGTACAGGGCCAGGTCCAGATTCCGCGCCAGGAACCGCCGCCAGGGACATGGCTCCTGCCGGTCTGCCTGGGGCGCGGC
>OLNY01001873.1_pt1 | contig 15622 bp, 14 predicted proteins | sample 1671981 | NCBI WGS metagenome assembly OLNY01 (sample SAMEA3136632, study PRJEB25190) | human gut metagenome | biome: human gut; feature: human-associated habitat; material: faeces | place: Austria | collected 2013 | reverse complement strand
TTTATTTGATTATCAGAAAAATGCCGTTGCAAGGATTATGTTTTCACCAAATACGTTGCTTGCACATGAAGTAGGTTCGGGAAAAACCTTTGTTATGATTGCCGCCGGAATGAAAATGCGTCAAATCGGAATATCAAAAAAGAATATGTATATTGTGCCGAACAGTATTGTCGGGCAATGGAAAAGCCTTTTTGAAAGGCTGTATCCCAAAGCAAATATACTTTGTATTGAGCCGTCCTGTTTCACACCCAACAACAGAGAAAAGGCTATTTGTGACATAAAAAACGGCGATTATGACGGAATTATTATTGCATATAGCTGTTTTGGCGAAATTCCTTTATCCAACGGCTTAAACAATACAGTATGCTTTGAAGATTTAGGTATAAACACTCTGTTTGTTGATGAAGCACATAACTATAAAAATTTGACGATTAAAACAAAAATCAGCAATATTTCGGGGATTTCAGCCAACGGTTCCGCAAAGTGCAGTGATATGTATGAAAAAATACGTATTGTACAAAGGCAAAATCACGGCAGAGGTATAGTTTTTGCAACAGGAACGCCCGAATACACACTGTACGTATACTTGTGCATTAAATTCCAAATCGTATATCTATCCCGTTTTCGTCGGAGATATAGATAACGTCAATCATTGTGACAGCGAGCGCGTGCTTATCCTCGTTGGATAAACTGTCCCATACCTTCATCGGATTTTCGAGCGGCTTGGTATCAATTTCCTTGTGCTTTCGGCTGTGCGCTCTCAGCTTTTCTTCCAATTCCGCTTTTTTGCCGTGTAGCTCCGACACACGGTTTTGGATATACTCGAACAGGATTTCATCCGCATCGGCGAGCTTGTCAAGCAGCTTGCGGATTTCATCATCGAGCCGCAGAATATCCGTTTTTACGGAAGTCTCAGCCGCATCGGGTTTGTTTGCTTCGCGTTTTGCGATAACCAAATTCGAGAGACGATTTTTCATCACTTCGTAAACTTTCGTCTCAACCTCATCGGGTCTTGTCTTTAACCTTTTCTTAACACATCCGTTGTAGTAGTACGCGCCTCTGTCCATGAAGTATCGCCACTGCTTGGTGTGTGAAGCGTTCCAACTGTATTGAATCGCAAGGCTTTTTCCGCAATGCGGACATTTTATCAGCCCCGTAAGCCACGAATTAGCGCAAGTTTTGTTGTTCGGAATTTTCTTATTATGCGATTTCTTGTCCTGCACAATAAGCCAGGTTTCGGAGTCAACCAATCCCTCGTGATAGCCGACTTTTATGTACGGGCTTCCGCCTTTGGGCTTGTGAAGAAACAATCCGTGTATTCCGTCAAATGCGTCAACATCGTCGATTATTTCAACGCCCTTTGATACGAAATATTCGTAAATGTTCTTGTCCTCTCTTACATACAATGGGCTTTCGAGCAGCTTCGTAATATGGCTTCTGTCCATGTTGTTCTTTTTACCGCCGTCGATTTCCACCTTTATTTCGTTATCTCGAAGGTGGTTGATTACGTCGCTTAACGACGCCTGCGGATTTTTGTAAATCTCATAAGCCTGCCGGACAGCCAAAGCGTTATCGGACGGAACAAGCACCGAGCCTGTTTTACCGTTCACGGTACGGCGTTCGGAAATATAACCGTAATACATTTTTCCTCCTTGATAAAATCCTGTTTCGCGAGCCTTGGTGTTGTACGCGTCCGCGACTCGCGCCGCAATGGTTTCACGCTCAAATTCCGCAAAATTGAGAAGGTTGTTTCTCATCATGCGCCCCTCTTTAGTCGAGGTGTTAAACGGCTCCGATAACGAAATCACGCCTACGCCGTATTTGTCAAGCTCGTTTGTAACATTAAGATACTCTCTCATGTTACGGCTGAAACGGTCGTATTTTTTTACGATGATTTTGTCAATCAATCCCTCTTTCGCATCCGACGTAATCTGCATAAACGCGGGTCTGTGAGCTATGTCCTTTCCGCTCTTTCCGTCGTCACAGTAAATTCTGTAATCGGTATCTTTGCCGAGATACCTGATACACTCTTCCTTTTGCGCGTCAATCAAAAGCGAGTTATTGCCTTTGTCTTTGTCGCTCACCGAACGGCGCACATATATTGCAGTTATTTTGTTCATTTTATCAGCCTCCAAAATTTCATTTATGTATTTCGGAAAGCCGATTTTGCATATTGTAATTATATCATTCTCGGCTCTCCGTTTCAAGGCTAACATCACACTATTTTTTTGAATTTAGAATATCATATATATGATTGATTTTCGTTTGTCTGATTACATCAGACACGCTTTCGGGGATATGGATGGTTACCTTGATACTCTGCTTTTCCGGTTCTTTGTTCATCCGCATAATTCCGTCCTTCCGCATTTGTATTTTGAGAGAAATATCCCTTCACTTGTATGGAATGAACTCAAGGTTTTGCAAACTTTTTTACTGTCGTGAAAACATCTCCCTAATGTGTAGGCGTTGAAAATCGGCGTTTGTACACGTCTGTTTTAAACTTTATTTGGTTTTTCTGAATTGTCCTCTCACTTATATGGAAAGAATCAGCGGTTTTGAAGGGGTGTGCAATGAAAAAAGTTGAAAAAATTTTTCGGGCCCCTTGGAAAGCAAAAAAGCCGCCCTTCCGAGAACGGAAAAGCGGCTTTGCGTTTGAATGATTTACTTGTTCATATTTATATAGTATACTGTGGTCAGGCTTATGGAAGGAGGGCAAGAGCTATGACGAACGGCAGCAACAGAAGCAAAGAGATAATAAGCAGGCTCGGTTTGTCCTCCCGGACTTTTTGCTTCATAACGAATTACGGTCAGTTCAGACGAAAACGGGGATAGTACAGGACTATCCTGATTTCGCGCAGGGCTGTTCGGTGAGCAGTTCTGCTTTTACTTTATATATGGGAAATGATACACGATGATTTATTTTACGGCAGACACGCATTTCGGTCACTACAATGTCATCCGGTTCTGCGACCGTCCCTTTGCCTCCGCCGAGGAAATGGACGAGGCGATGATTCAAAACTGGAACGATAGAGTGACCGGAAACGATACGGTATATATTCTTGGGGATATGTTTTTCCGCAGCACCAATGCGGAGGGAATCCTGAAGCGGTTGAAGGGCAAGAAGCGGCTGATCGTCGGCAACCACGACGGCTCGTGGATGACGAAGTTTGACTACGCAAGGTATTTTTTCAGCGTGGACAAGTTTTTGGAAACCTCGGACGGAAAGCGCTCTTTAACGCTATGCCATTACCCGATGCTTTCGTGGAAGCACGCGAAGCGGTCATATATGATCCACGAGCATATTCATAATGATACGAGGGCAGACTTCTGGCCGCTGATTGCCGCACGGGAGAATGTTTTGAATGCCGGTGTGGATATAAACAGCTTTAAGCCTGTAACTTTTGATGAGCTGCTGGAAAACAACCGCCATTTCAAGGAAAACTCTTTGGCGGAAAGCTATACCTGAAATGAAAAGAGCCGCTTACTCCGATTGGGAATAAGCGGCTCGAACTCTATTCAGATGTATACGACCTTCAGCTTTTTTCGCTTTGCGCCGGTCAGCTTCACCAGCACATCGTCAACGGCGTCCGTGTATTTGCCCTGCCGGATAAGCGTGTTTTTCAGGTCTATGAGGGATTTGATAACCTCCGACCGTTCCTGCTCGGTCAGATAGATATGATACTTCTGTTCTTTCATTGTCCGGCACCTCCTGACGCTTCCATTATACTCCGGCAGTTGCAAAAAACGCAAAGATGCGATTATACTATATATACTGATAGCAACAAGGCTCCAACCTTGCCGGTTGAAGCCCTGTTGCTGCCTTTGCGAATGCCACTTTTCTGTTCGTTTGAAATTATCGCCTTAGTGGGCTGTGGCATTCCAGAGGACCCCTGTTTTTGGATATGGAATGGATGGATTTTCTCTTCTACAAACACACAAGCAGATGGTGTATCGGCTGATTACTTCAGGCAGAGGCCGACGATGGTGTAGCCGATGCAGGTGATGACAGCCACAGTCAGAGCGTAGGGCAGCTGGGTCTTAACGTGATCCACGTGGTCGGAGCCTGCGCCCAGAGAGGACAGGATGGTGGTGTCGGACAGAGGGGAGCAGTGGTCACCGAAGCAGCCGCCGCCCATGACAGCAGCGATGGTGGCGTACACCAGATTGTTGGCCTCACCGCCGGTCATATTGAAGGCCAGAGGCATCACGATGGGGACCATGATGGCGTACACGCCCCAGCTGGTGCCGGTGAAGAAGGACATGAAAGCGCAGACGGCGAAGGCCAGAGCCAGCAGGGTCACGGGGGTCATCCAGCTCTCGGTGACGCTGATGACGTAGCTGGAGGTACCCAGCGTCTGGGAGATGGCGTTGATGCAGTAGGCCATAGACAGGATCAGCATAGCGCTGACCACGGACTTGATGCCCTCGGTGGCCACCTGGATCATCTCACGGATGTTGAAGGCCTTCTGGATCAGCAGCACGATGGCCTGATAGACGACGGCCAGCACGAAGGCTTCCAGTGTCTTGGCGGAGCCCATGATGACATAGGTGCCGATGGTCACGGCGATAACGATCAGAGCGGGGATCAGGAAGTGCAGAATGAGGTTGGACTTGAAGCCCTCCTTGGGCTTGATGTTGTCCAGCTCACGGGACAGCATGGGGGTGGATCCGTCGGCCACCACCTTGCCGGTGGTGCGGGCACGCTCCTCGGCCTTCTTCATGGGGCCGTAGTCAGGCAGGAAGCCCAGAGCCACCAGGAAGATCATGACGATGGTCAGGATGCCGTACAGCTGGAAGGGGATGGAGTGGATGACGGCGTCCTGGCCAGCCTCCGCCGTGGCGAAGGTGCCGAAGCCCACCACCAGACCGGCTACATACACGCCCCAAGAGGTGAAGGGGAGGGTGATGCAGACGGGAGCGGAGGTGCAGTCGCACAGCCAGGCCAGCTTCTCACGGGAGACCTTGGCCTTATCGGTGATGGGACGCATCACGTTACCCACGAACAGGGGGGAGAAGTAGTCGGAGAAGAACACCAGAACACCCAGCGCAGCGCCCATGATCTGAGCAATGCGGGGCGTGATGTGAAGCTTCTCATTGAGCTTGTTGGCCACGGCCTCAATGGCGCCGGACTTCTGGAAGAAGGCCACCATGATACCGATGAACACCTCGATACCGATGACCCAGATGAAATCGGCATTGCCCAGAGCACTCTGAATGATGCCGGTGAAGCCGAACAGCAGGTCCTGACCGGTGATGAGCAGACCCACCAGAACACCGCACAGGATGGAGAACAGGGCTTCTCTCGTAATGAACGCCAGGATAACGGCGATCAGAGCAGGAGCCAGAGAAAGGATACCATAATTATCCATATTTACCTCCTCAAGTTTTCAGGTTGTTTCTCTTTTTCGTGTTGTTGCTTGTGTTGCTTGCGTAGTACCACCGATGAACAAGGGCAAACACGCCTGACAGCGATGGTATAGAAATATAACAGGTCTCCATTCGCCTCGGCCGGGGGGAACTTCCACTCTGCGGGGGTTCCCTGCTCCGGCGTCAGGGATCTGACACCGGAGCACCCCGTGTGATGAGGAGTAATGGAAACTGGTTATCAAATAGAGGGTAGGCTAAGAGGAAAAGCTTACCAGACCTTGACCAGCTCGTCGGCGTCGGTCCACTCACGGTTCTGCTTCAGAGCCGTCTCCTTCAGGGTCAGCTTGCCGTCGTAGCAGGTCATGCCCAGACGCAGCAGGCGGTTATCCTCCATGGCCTTCTTAAAGCCCTTATCCGCCATCTGCAGCAGATAGGGCAGGGTGGCATTGGCCAGCGTCACGGAAGCGGTCTGGGAGAAGGCGGAGGGGATGTTGTCCACGCAGTAGTGCATCACGCCGTCCACGAAGTAGATGGGATCATCATGGGTGGTATCCCGGCAGGTCTCAATGGCGCCGTTCTCGTCGCAGGCCACGTCCACGATCATGGCACCGGGCTTCATCAGCTTCAGGTCCTCACGATAGACAATGTGATCCTTGCGGTCCTTGGCCCACAGGATACCGTTGATGATAACGTCGGACTCCCGCAGGCACTTCTCCAGATTGCTGCGGTTGGAGATCATGTAGGTGATGTTGGCGGGGGAGGTCTTCTTGGCGGCCAGCATGGTGTTCATGTTGACATCCAGAATACGCACCTCGTTGCCGAAGGCGGCAGCCAGCTCAGCAGCGCCGGTACCTACCACGCCGCAGCCCAGCATGGTGATGATGGGGGTCTCCACGCCGGTGACGTTGGCCAGCAGCTTGCCGGGGCCGCCGTTGACGGACTGGGCAAAGTGCAGGGCTGCCAGGAAGCCGCCCTTACCGGCCAGCTCACTCATGGGGCGCAGCAGGGGGAACTTACCCTCCTCGTCCTGCACATCCTCATAGGCCACGGCGGAGACGTGGCTGTCCAGCAGGGTGTCCGTCTCGTCGGGGTGAGCGTTGGAGTGGATGTAGGTGAAGAGGATCTTGTCCTTGTTCATCCACTTGAACTCCTGGGGGAACAGCTCCTTGACCTTGTAGTACAGGTCGGCCTTCTCCCAGACGGTGTTGGTGTCGGCGACGATAGCGCCGGCAGCCTCATACTGCGCATCGCTGAAACCGCTGCCTACGCCGGCGCCGGTTTCCACGTACACGGTGTGACCGTGACGCACGATCTCATGCACGGTGGCGGGTACGGCCGCCACACGGTATTCATTGCCCTTGATTTCCTTCAATACTCCGATGACCATTTTTGTTACCTCACTTTCGGGAAGCAAAGCCCTCGTCAATTTCACAATAGATGGTTCAAAGATCGAAACATCTTTTGTTGAGAGTATTGTATACAATATCGAGCGCAAGGTCAAGTTAAGGTATCGTTCACAACTGTGACACAAGAATAAATAAATCGTTAAGCTGCCGTGAGAATACGACGGAAACCGCCCGACGGTACAGGACTTCGCCCGACGGACAAAACAAATTGCCCTGCACCACATTTTATGGTGCAGGGCAATATCTTTATGCTTGCTTTACGGCAAAGGGTGTGCTATCATCACAGCTGTTGGGCATCACAGCTGTTGGGATTCCCGGACACATTCCTCCGCCAGCTGCAGGTCCTCCATCAGGGCCAGCACGCCCTTCTGCTCGTCCCGGTCCCGGAACGCCTCGAAGATGCGAAGGTGGAGATCCAGCGACAGACTGTTGGTGGTGGAGCTGTCCCAGAACAGCAGGTAGGTGGCAACCTTGTTCTGCAATTCGTTGAGATACTTCTCATAGTAGGCGTTCTGGGCCTCCATGGTGATGATCCAATGGAACTCCCGATTCAGCCGGACATACTCCGTCATGTTAAAGAGGTTCGTCAGATCCTGCTGCTTTTGCAGGTTCTGCTCCATCTGAAGGACGCTCTCATCACTGCGGCGATGGACGGCGGCCCGGAAGGCCCCCACCTCCAGCACAGCCCGTGCCTCATACACCTGCCGCAGATCCGTGGCGGAGGGCTTTGCCACCACGGCGCCCCGGTTGGGCTGCTGCTGGATGAGACCGTCATAGGCCAGCCGCATCAGCGCCGAGCGCACAGGCGTCCGGCTGACACCGGTTTCCCGCACCAGATCCTCTTCCACGATGCGGGTGCCGGGATAGATGGCCTTGGTGACGATCTGATTTTTGATGTAATCGTAGACGATATCCGCCGGATTCCCCTGTTTCATTCTCTGCTCTCTCCCATTCCCTATTTTTGGCCCGTGGCCTATATCAAAAAACTGTCATTCGATCAAAAAGAAAGAAGTGGACCACTATGAAAAACAAGACCTTTCTGGCAAACTGTGCGCTGGTTCTGTGCGCAGTCATCTGGGGCATGAATTTCATCTTCCAGAAGCAGGCATCCCAGCATCTGGGGGCCTTCACCTTCATCTCCCTGCGGTACTATCTGGGCGTTCTGTCCCTGTTGCCCTTGTTTTTCTATATGCGCCGCCGCAAGGCTCTCGCCGCTCTGGAGGCCGGCGAGGAGGTGGAGCGGTGGCACGGCAGGCGCTTCTGGCTGGCGTCCTTGGGAGCCAGCCTTGCCAACTGGGGCGGTGCGGTGCTGGTACAGATCGGTCTCCATGTGGCCGACGCCACCAAGGCCGGCTTCATCGAATCCGCCTACATCGCACTGGTGCCGGTGCTGGATCTGCTGCTGTTCCGGAAAAAGACCTCCCGCCGGGTATGGATCGGCATCGCCATGGCCATAGTGGGCCTGTATCTGTTGTGCATCTCCGACGGCTTCTCACTGGACGTGAACGATGCCGCCATCATGGCCAGCACCCTGTGCTTCGCCCTGCATATCCTGATGTGGAGCCGGTTTTCACCCCACGTGGACGCCCTGCCCTTCATGGTGGTGGAGTTCCTCTGCACCGGTACCCTGTCGGGACTGGTGGCCCTCTTCACCGAGAGCCTGACGCTGGCCGACCTGACGGCGGCCGTGGTGCCGCTGCTGTTTGCCGGCGTGCTGGGGGTAGGCGTTACCTACACCATCCAGATCTACGCCCAGCGGTTCACCCCCGCCTCGGTGGCGGCCCTGCTCATGAGCATGGAAGCGGTGTTCAGCGCCGTGGGCGGCGTCATCATCCTCCACGAGACGCTGTCCGTCCGGGAGTGGGTGGGCTGCGGCATCATGCTGCTGACCATCTTTTATGTCCAACTGCCCCATCGGGAGCCTGTCAAGCGGGAGCCTGTCAAGGCCGCCTGAAACCGCATACCCCGCCGGGACGCCGCAGGTGTCCCGGCGCTTTTTTACAGAGGGACATTGATTTTCCGCATATCCTCCCAGGCAATCTGGATATCCTCCCGAATGCCCGCCAGCCCCTTCTCCAGATCCCGATCCCGCAGGGCCTCATAGATCATGGTGTGGCTGACGATGGAGTTGTTGTCGCTGGACTGATCGTAAAAGATCATGTAGGTGTTGATCTTGTTGTACAGCTCGTTGAGATACTTCTCGTAGTACTTGTTGGCGGAGGCCTCCACCACCAGCCAGTGGAAGACGTGGTTCATGGTCACATACTCCTGCCGGGAGTAGTGCTGGGTCAGCACCTCCTGATCCTTGAGACTCTTCTCCATGGCCCGCAGCTGGGCCTCGGTGCGGTGGCGGATGGCGTCCTCCATCATCCCAAACTCCAGCACCTCACGGACCCGGTACACCTGCCGCAGATCCTCCTCGCTGGGCTTGGCTACAAAGGCCCCCCGGTTGGGGATCATCTCTACCAGCCCCTCATATTTCAGCCGCAGCAGCGCCGGACGGATGGAGGTGCGGCTGGTGCCGGTCTCCCGGATGATGTCATCCTCGATGATGCGGTTGCCGGGGAACATGGATTTTCCTACGATTTGATTCTTCACGTAATGGTATACGATATCCTGCGGCTTTGCCTTCTTCATAACTTCCATTCCTCATCTCCCTGTCTGTGTGTATCCCGAAGGGACAAAAACGCAGAACATAGGTATTTTAACTATGCAATTATACCGCAACTTTCCGGGAGAATCTACTATTTTTATGGATCTTGATAAAAATTTTGAAGAAATCTTTTAAATAGCGTCCTGTATACATCCGCGAAAGCGATCGGTTTGCAAGAAAAGCAGCGGAAAAGACGGGCCGTTCCGCTGCTTCTTTCCATGATTTGCTGCTGCCGGGCTCAGCCGTTCTCCTCCGGAGCCTCACTGCCCTCAGAGGTCGTCTCCGGCTCCTGAGGCGTGTTTTTTTCTTCATCCGGGGTTTGTGCAGGCGCTGCGGCGGCATCGCTCTGTTCGCCGCTGCCGGACACGGGAGCCTCCCCCAGACCGAACAGCCAGCGGCTATACAGATCCTCGGTGTTCTGCTGCTGCAGACATACCCGGATAGCGTCGTAGCCGAAGCCGCCGTGGTCAAACAGCTGGCTCATGAGCTTCCGCAGCCGCAGATACCGGCCCTCCACGGCGCCGGTCTGGCGCACCTGAGCGGCGGCGGCAAGATAGCCGACGGCCACGTCCCCGGCCAACTGCTCCAGCTGACTGCTCTTGCCGGTGACGGTGACGCTGCCGGGCAGCTGCATGGGGGTATACCACTCCACCGGCGTTTCCTGCACGGCGGTGCCGGACTGCTCCGCCATCTTACCCAAGGACGCAAAGCGTCCGGCGGCGGTCTTGTCCTTCATCACGTCCAACACATGGACCTGCAGCATCCGGCGGCCAAACAGCGCCATGTACTGGATCACCAGCACCGGGATATCCTTCACGCAGGAGTTGATGACCAGCATATCCCGCCGCATCAGCCCCGCCATGCCACGGGACTCCAGCAGGGACAGGCTGCCCCAGTCCTCCACGGCATAGCTGTGGACGCTGATTTTCATCATCTTCCCCTTGAAGTGGGAAAATTCCCCCACATCCTGCTCCGTCAGAGCCGCAGCGCCCTTCAGACGCTCCATCAATTTTCTGGGATCCATAGCGTTTCGTCCTTTCTTTGGCCGGACTTTGGGTCGGCCCCGTGGTGATTTTCGGTATTTCCCTGTATTATACACAGCTTTTTCCCATTATGCAACGAGATTCTTTTCTGCAGGGGCTTGTTTTATCAAAAAGATATGTTAAAATCGTGTATACCAAAGATAGAAGCCCTTCTCTGCAAAAAACGATATGGAAGAGGATGATCCCTGTGGGTAAAATGAGTTGGCGTGAGATCAGCGCCATGCTGGGCTCCTGCTGCAGCTCCATGCTGTTCGGCCTGAGCTTTATGTTCACCAAGCGTATCGTGGGTACGGTGCCGGCATTTTCCCTTTTGAGCTGGCGCTTTCTCATGGGCGCTGTGGCCATGTCCCTGTGCGCCCTGCTGGGCGTTGTCCATATCGACTATAAGACCAAGAAGCCGTGGCCGCTGCTGCGGATGACCCTGTACCTTCCGGCGGCCTACTTCATCTTCGAGACGTATGGCATCGAGTTGACCTCCGCCTCCGAGAGCGGCACCATCATCGCCTGCATCCCTATCTTCACGGTGCTGGCCTCGGCGCTGTTCCTCCACGAGATGCCCAGTAAATTTCAGGTGGGCGGCGTCCTGCTGTCCACTGTGGGCATCGTCATCATCACTTTGCTGAAGGGGACCAGCCCCACCTTCAACCCCTTGGGCTATGTGCTGCTGTTCGGGGCGGTGTTCAGCGACGTCATTTATTTCATCCACAACCGCCAGCTGACGGCCTATACCCCCGTGGAGAAGACCTATTTCATGTGCCTGACGGGGGCGGTGTTCTTCACCGTCTGCGCCTTGGTGTATAACGGCGTCCACGGTACAGTGACGGAGTATCTGACCCTGCCCTTTACCAGCGGCAGCTTTCTGACCTCCTGCCTGTATCTGGGCATCGGCTGCACCACGCTGGCCTTTCTGCTGACCAACCGCTCCGTCACCATCATCGGCCCCACCCGCACCTCTGCCTTCTCCGGCCTGACCACCGTGATCTCTGTGGTCAGCGGCGTGGTGTTCCTCCATGAGTCCTTCTCCCTGCTGCAGGGGCTGGCCACGGCGCTGGTGCTGGCGGGCATCTACTGCGTCAATATCCTCCATTCCATCTACACCGCCCGCCGACAGGCGGCTGCCGAACAAAAGGAGCAAACCGTATGAATGAGCTGCTGCGAGCCATCCCCAAAGTGACCGAGCTATATGATCTGCCGGAGGTGTCCGACCTGCGGGAGCACTACGCTTCCTCCTCCGTGACGGAGTGGATCCGTACCGTGCTGGAGCAGCTGCGCTCCGCCATCCTCAGCGGCGAGGTGACGACCCTCCCCACGCTGGAGGAGTTGGGCGACCGGATCTGCCGGGTGGCGGCACGGGAGTCCCTGCCGTCTCTGCGGCCGGTCATCAACGCCACCGGCGTCATTCTCCATACCAATCTGGGCCGTGGCTGCCTGTCCGACCGGGCGGCGGACGCCGTATACGACATCGCACGGGGCTATTCCACGCTGGAGTATAACGTGGAGGCGGGCCATCGGGGAAGTCGCCACGACCATGTGGAAAAGCTGCTGTGCCGCCTCACCGGCGCCGAGAGTGCCATGGTGGTCAACAATAACGCCGCCGCCGTCATGCTGATCCTCAGCACCCTGGCCCAGGGGGGCGAGGTCATCACCTCCCGCGGGGAGCTGGTGGAGATCGGCGGCTCCTTCCGGGTGCCGGATATCATGGAGCTGTGCGGCTGCCATCTCCGGGAGGTAGGCACCACCAATAAGACGCACCTCTCTGACTATGAACGGGCCATCGGGGAGCAGACCCGTGCGCTGCTGAAGGTGCATACCAGCAACTACCGCATCGTGGGTTTTACCGAGTCCCTGCCCCTGAGCGACATCGTGGCTCTGGGCTGCCGCACCGGCCTGCCGGTGGTGGAGGATCTGGGCAGCGGTTCTCTGGTGGATCTGGAGCACTACGGCATCCACGACGAGCCTACGGTGCAAAACAGCATCCGGGCCGGGGTGGATGTGGTGAGCTTTAGCGGTGATAAGCTGCTGGGCGGGCCGCAGGCCGGTATCATTTTGGGAAAGAAGCCGTACATCGACCGGATGAAGCGCCACCCGCTGGCCCGTGCCATCCGGGTAGATAAAATGACCATCGCCGCCCTGTGGGCCACCCTCACCACCTATCAGGACCTGCACCGGGCGGAGCAGGAGATCCCCACGCTGGCCATGCTGGCTGTCTCCGGGGAGGATCTGCGGGCCTCTGCGGCCCAGCTGTGCGCCCTGCTGAAGGAGCGGGGCGTGGCGGCGGAGGTAGTGGCCCAGTCCGGGCCGGTGGGCGGCGGCTCCGTCCCCACCCAGCTGCTGCCCACCTTTGCCGTGGCCCTTCCGGCGGACAAGCTGTCCCCCAATCAGGCGGAGCAGGCACTGCGCTGCCGGGAAAAGCCCATCATCGGCCGTATCACCGAGGGCCGGCTGCTGCTGGACGTGCGGACCATCTTCCCGGAGGACATGGAGTATATCGCTGACACGGCGGCGGAGGTGCTGGCATGAAGCACGTCATCATCGGCACCGCCGGTCATGTGGATCACGGCAAGACCATGCTCATCAAGGCCCTGACCGGTATCGACACTGACCGCCTTATCGAGGAGAAAAAGCGGGGCATTACCATCGAGCTGGGCTTTGCCCATATCGAGTTTGACGATCATACGCAGGCCGGCATTATCGACGTGCCGGGCCACGAGAAATTCATCAAGAATATGCTGGCCGGTGCCGGCGGCATCGACCTTGCCATGCTGGTGGTGGCGGCGGACGAGGGCTTCATGCCCCAGACCGTGGAGCATCTGGATATTCTGACCCTGTTGGGCATCCGGGACGGCGTGGTGGTCATCACCAAGACCGATATGGTGGATGAGGAGTGGGTGGAAATTGTCCGGGAGGACATCGCCGCCCACGTCAAGGGGACATTTTTAGAGGGCAAACCTGTCCTGCCGGTGTCCGCTTATACCGGCCAGGGCATCCCGGAGCTGAAAAAGGAGCTTCAGCAGCGGGTGAGCCGGGTAGCCGTCCGCAACGAGCAGATCCCCTTCCGTCTGCCGGTGGACCGGGTGTTCTCCAAGGACGGCTTCGGCACCGTGGTCACCGGCACCATGATCGAGGGCAACCTCTCCGTAGGCGACCCGGTGGAGCTGATGCCCTCCGGCCAGCGGGCCAAGGTCCGCACCCTGCAAGTCCACAACCACTCGGTGGAGCAGGCCTACGCCGGGCAGCGGGTGGCGGTAAATCTGGCGGGCCTGCGGCGGGATGCCGTGGTGCGGGGCGATACCCTTTGCAAGCCCGATACCCTGCGCCTGTCCCGGATGCTGGACGTGCGCCTGACCGATCTGAAGGATTCCCACCGCATCATCGAGAACGGCTCCCCGGTACACTTCTACCACGGGGCTGCCGCCCACATCGCCAAGGTGGTGCTGCTGGAGCAGGATACGCTGGAGCCGGGTCAGTCCGGCTTTGCCCAGCTGCGCTTTACGGAGCCGGTGGCGGTGAAGCGGGGGGACCGCTTCGTTATCCGGTTCTACTCCCCCATGGAGACCATCGGCGGCGGCGTCATTCTGGACGATTGCCCGCCCCGCCATAAGCGGCATCAGCCGGAGGTGATCCGGGCCCTGACCATCCGGGAGGGCGGCTCCGCCGGCGCCCAGCTGCAGCAGCTGGTGGAGGAGTATGGTTACGCCCTGCCCACGGCCCAGACCCTGGCCCAGCGCCAGAGTATGCCGGAGGAGGAGATGGTGCGGGCACTGGAGGATCTGGTGAACAGCGGCGATCTGCTGGAGATCCTGCCCCGGCGCTATCTGGCGGCCCCCCTGTACCGGAAGGCCTGCCAGTCGGTGGAGCAGGTGCTGGCGGAGTATCACAAGGCCAACCCCCTCCATGCGGGCATGAAGGTAGCGGCCCTGCGGCAGAAGGCCCTCCGGGGAGCAGAACTGAAGGAGGCCGACGCCATCCTTACCGCCATGCTCCGGGGCGGCACCGTCACCGCCATTGCCGACCGCTGCGCCCTGCCGGACTTCCGGGTGGTGCTCACCAAGCGCCAGACGGCCCTGCGGCAGAAGCTGCTGGACAGCTACCGTAAGTCCGGTCGGGAGGTACCCTTTGTGGACGACATCTACGCCTCCTTCCCCGCCAACGAGCGGGACGACTGCAAAAAGGTGCTGGAGAATCTGGTGTCCTGCGGCGAGCTGGTGATGCTGACGCCCCAGCTGTTTTACCACAAGGATGTCTATGAGGAGGTCTGCGCCCTGACCCGTGATTTCTTTGAGGGCCACCCCGCCTTTACGCTGGCGGAGTACCGGGACCTGCTGGGGACCTCCCGGAAATATGCGCTGGCCATTCTGGAATTTTTCGACAAGACCAAGGTGACCAAAATGGTGGGCGACCACCGGGAGGTCATCGGAAGCCTGTGAGCGGCGACAAAGCGGATAAATTCCGGCCACGAGGATCGGATTTTCCAATTTTGTGGCGAATTTATCGAAAAAGCTTGATTTTACCCCGTGACCTGTGCTAAACTCCTGTATACAACCGGGATATGGGAGTAGATGGGTTCTGGTGTGCCCCCTGGTCTTCAAAACCAGTGTAGGCGGTGAACAGCCGCCCTGGTGGGTTCGATTCCCACATACTTCCGCCAGAAACGCCCCAACGCACAGCGTTGGGGCATCCCTTTACCCGACCGCCCGGAGGGCGGCCTATGACGGAGCAGGAGGTGCGCCATGTATCTGATCGTTACCAACAACCCCATGGCGGCGAAGGAGTTCGCCGGGCAGGGGGAGGTTCGCCTGTACCCGGAGGATACCTATCGGGAGATCCTGGTGCGGGCCAGAGATCTGGTGTATATAGGCTACCGGCTGTGCAACCATCCGCTGTACGGCAGTCTGCGGCCCCACGAGACGCCCTATCGCACGGTGGTACTGTCGGATCGGCCCCAGACCCCGGACGGGGAGGAGTGCCTCATCATGTCGGAGGCCATCACCCGCATCGATACCTTCACGCCGCCGGATCGGGCGAAGATGCCCCAGCGTATTCTGGAGGACTATCAGATGATCGACTGCTCTCTGGTGAGGAATACCTTCGCCTTCTGAGAGGGGCATATGAAAAACGCAGAACCGCCCCGGACACCTATGTGTCCGGGGCGG